>Ga0209511_1004381_pt1 | contig 10284 bp, 8 predicted proteins | sample SSSSmetaG_FD_184141 | JGI IMG/M metagenome (GOLD analysis project Ga0209511, IMG submission 184141) | Glacier valley bacterial and archeal communities from Borup Fiord, Nunavut, Canada, to study Microbial Dark Matter (Phase II) - ​SSSS... | ecosystem: Environmental > Aquatic > Freshwater > Ice >... | reverse complement strand
CTTTGTCCATCTGAGCACGCGCCAGGTCGAAAGCCGCTGCAAAATCGGTGTTGCCCTGATTTTTGCCGTTATAAGCCACTTTAGCGAATATTCCGCGATTAGGATCGATCAATGCTGCGCGCGTGTTTGCATCGGTCGCCGCTGAAAGCTCGATCCAATCCTTGACTACTAACGCTTTATCGCCAAAAAAGATAACGCTGATGTTCACCGGCACTTCTGGCGCGACCGCTTGCCGCCATTCCAGCAAGCGTTGCACCGCACTAACGGCCACATCAAAGCGGGCACCGTCCTTATCCGTGGGCACTGCGTTTTGAGCGCGTTCGAGGACCGGGCACGCCTGGCCGCACATGCTGCCGGATTGATCGATGATCAGCAAAAAATCGAGACCGCTGTAGGCCACGTCAGACGGCGATGCTGCGGAGGTTGTTCCGGGCAGTGGGGCGGTTGCAGCGCCACTAATCGCACCGCTTGCTGCTGATCGAGTCGCTGCGGCTTGTATTGTTGGCGCGGCAGTGGCAACTTGTGCCTGAGCGGTGCTGTGATAAGTGGTCGTACCGGCGATCGTCAATACGCTCATTACGCCTAGTACGATGACCGCCCACCGCGCGAGTTGATAGCGAACTGCTTTCAATGGATCAATCCTTTCAGTGGGCAGCATTGCACGACACAGACATAGCCACAAGGTTTAACCAGTGAATTGGAATGAGCGGAGCATTTCATTTAACAGCGGCATGGCGACCTCACGCGCTGTGTCACTGCAAGAAGTGGTGAGCGTAAACATGTTTTGATCCTTTATGAAAATAGATTGTGATTGAACGACATGTACGTTATTTTCTTGATTGTACCATTGGTAAGCCCGATAGTATCCTGTTGTATTGTCGAGCGCTACAGGTCCTTCCGTTTCAATCTGATAGTCTGGATAGTCGCGCTCTTGTGACTCGCGTGAGGTTTCGCCAACGGCCAATGCCGTAACGGTCGGCTCTACGGTACGCAGCGTCACTACCAGATTAGCCCGCAGTGCCTGATGTTGGCCGGGTTCCGCGAACATCGCTTGAATATTGGGGGCGGCTAACACAAACCATCGAGAAGGCACCCGCAAAGTAAAGTTTGGGCCTTGAAATTGCATCCAGGTGATCGTTTCAGTCATTATTTTCTCCTACGCTCAGATAAACCGGCGTCAGCCGAACAGCTTAAAAATATCTCTGCCGATGTTAGTGATGGATAGTGCCGCTTCGTTAACGTTCAAATCGACATTGAACTTAACCCCGGCACCCAATCCGAATGTTAATCCCAGATCAACCGTTGCTTTAACGTGTCCGTTATCGTAGCCACCTTGCACATCGAAGGTCGCGCCCAAGCCGTAACTGACGCTGCCTGTAACCGATCCGCCGACTCCGCCGACATCAACTTTGGCGGTTGCCTGCGCTTTTTCACCGATAAACGCATCAACTTTGACTTCGCCCTCCAGCTTATCCGGGCCGATCGATAGATTGGCGTCGCCTTTGGCGTTTGCGCCAATGTAAGCATCATAGCTGACGCCTGCCGACGCATCGACCGGGCCGAGCGGTACGTTCCCTGTACTGCCACCGCCGTGCATATGAACTGCATACACGCCAACATCGAAATTTGCGTCGGCTTGCAGGCTTCCGTCTTTGGATTGGAAACTGCCGCCATATTTGGCCTCGACTTGCCCAACGTCTACGTTGAAGTGGCCTTGATCGTCACCCACATGATAGCGCGAGTTGTCGATGAGCGTTCCATGGTCATCCCAGTAGGTAATGGTGCCATCGTGTTGAATAGGCGACCCGTTTGGATCCAAGTCAAGTGCTTCGGGGGGCTGTGTGTCGTTAATAACACCATTACCGCCAATGACGCCTGATCCGCCACCACCACCGCTGAAGCCGTGAAACCTGCTATCGCGGCCAATAGTGATTGGCGTACCCCAACTGACGCCAGCTGCCTGTGCAATGTCGTGTCCGGCACTATCCAGCTCACGTGACACCGAAGAAAGCGATGGTTGGAAATCGCGCAGCACATCGGAGGAGCGTGTGTAGTCCGCCCGAAACGTATCAGCGGCGCTGCTCTGATAACGCTCTGGACCCAAAGCTTGCACATGTTCATCAACCGTGCTCAACGCTTGCGCAATTCGATCGCGGCTGCTGTTGATCGTTAAGGATGTTTGCGCCATCTGGTCTAGTGCAGCCCGCAGCCCACCACTTGCATCTGTCATAACGTCTCCTTAAGGTAACTGAATGTTATAAACTTGCGGCGTGACATTTCCGGTTGAGCCGTTGGCAAGCACGGGTATGATCCGCACTGCTTGTGCTTTAGCGCCCTGTGCAATCTGGAAGATGAACCAGCCGCTGGTGCTGCCATTTTTACCGATGGCCTGCATACGTTCATCTTTACCATCAGCCAGCAATAAACCATCTTCGGGTTTGACCTGTGAGCCGTCTTGCAAAATCAACAGCACTTCTGCTTGAGGCGGCTGCTCACAGGTATTCAGCTTGCACTCGAATGCCGCGCGGAGTGCATAAAAATGAGTTTTGAGGATCGGCGTCGCTAACGTAAACGCATTCCCTGACGATCCACTTGCGACGCGCAGCGATGCATCTTCAACCGCAGTGATATGTAAGACACCCGCCGCGTACGCCTGATGAGGATCGCCACTCAGCGGCTGGCTATGATCGGTTAGCAGCGGCACTTTCAACAGGGGATCCAAAACGGTGGTCGGAATGTTGACCACCGATGGTGCGTTAACTTGATTGAGCGTGCTTACTAATGCCCCTAAGCCGACAGAAACGGCCATCAACGCGCCCAAAATAAACAGGAATCCCGCGATCGATACCCGACTTAGCACGCCCCGCCGGGCGGGTTGCACGGCCAGCACTTTTACATAAGGCGTCTCACGCTGTAAGGCTTCACGCGCCATCGCCCCATATTGGCCTTTTGGAAAGCGATTTGCCAGATCGCCCAACTGTTGAGCACATGCATTCTCATCTGACTGCGCGTGCGCGCGAAGCCACAGCGCGGCCTCAGTGCTGCGCTGCGCTTCGGGCAGCATGTCCAATTGGCTGAGGGCTTGTGCTTTCAAGCCTTTATACAGCGTTCGATTAATCTCAATCAGTTCAGGATTCATCAGGCGTTCCAGCGCTTAAGCCCAGGTCGGCCATCAACCCTTTGACGTCCAGGTAACTTGACGGCACTGCTTCACGTGCTGCCGAGCTGTAAGGGCTGGTAACCACCTGCGCATTGGAGCGGAGTGCTTCCGGTGCGGCGGGATGTGCCCAGGTTGCGCGTGCCGACATCGGCCAGCTATCCGGCACGCTGTCAGAGGTTTCGCTGAACGCAAATTGAACTACCTGTGTCCCTTTACGTGCCACATAAAAAGCACGCCCTTCAGGTAAGGTTACTTTTTGGATAGCCGTTGGTGCCCGTCCGGTGAGCGTTTGCAGCCCGTCCGAGGAAACCAGGCTGAAGCCGGAACGCCGTGCGACCATTTGCTTACCGACCGGATCGATGACCGAGTCATAGGCACCCGTCACCCATACATACAATCCCAAATTGCTGCCACGCTGCATTTCTGCCGCCAGCCGCTCTAATAATGGGGTGTATTCACGCAAGCTGTCACAATCCTCGATGACGATGAGCAGTGCTGGAAAAGGTGGCGGCTCTTTGCCATTGCGTACCGCTTCGGGCAGCGTACGCTCCTGCGCCTGCAACCATTGACGACGCGCGCTGAGTTCCGATCGCAGGTGGGCAAGTTGTTCGATCAAGGCCACATCGTCAGTCACGTAGGCCAAGACATGTTTGAGATCCCGTAATGAGCGCAAGCTGCTGTCACGAAAATCGATCAACAGGATATGCAGCCATTCTGGGGCGCGTTGTCGTGTTGCGGCGCGAATTAAGGTGCGTAACACGCTGCTCTTGCCAGAACTCACCGGCCCCGCGACCATGAAGTAACGCTGGCTGTTCCACCAATCCAGCTCGAAAACACTACACGGATCGTCATCCATTCGCCCAAGCGGAGTATTGATCTGATACAAATTGGCGCGCGCTGTCGTTGCAACCGGCAGCGTGACGAACGGTACAATTTTTGGCAGTGCCTCGATCGGCAGCGGCCCGCCTTGTGCATGTGGATACAAGTTTCGCACTTGCTGTATGCTGTCGATTAAATCAATCGTGGTACTGCCAGATGCGCTGAGTCGGAAATCGGGCAATGCCGCTTGCATTAACAAAGGTGGATTGCCACGATAAAAGCCGCGTCCCGGCACACTTTCGATTTCCATCCCGAACACGCGTCCTACAGCACTTGCGTAATCAGTCATTTCGCCCAGGCGTAGTGCAATTCGCTGCTCAACCAATGAACGCAGCCGATCGGGGAGCGTATTTGGGCTGCTGCTGTTCACAACCAGATAAATGCCAAATGCACGGCCTTCATTGAGCAGGCGCGTAAAGGCTTCCATGTACTCCGGGTTTTTATCCTGCGTCTCACGAAGCTGCTCATATTGATCGATGAAAACAATAATGCGTGGACTGTTCGCAGCGCCCCCTTGCCGTTCGTTGAGCGTTTTCAGCAAGCGGTCAAACAAGCGGCGAATGCGTTCGGGCTGCGTCCCATAAATGACTCGCGCCGCGTGTGGGAGTTGGCTTAATTCATCCAAACCTTGCCCTGTGAAACTGAGCATATACAGGTGCAGCGCATTTGGGGCATTGAGCGCCGCCAGGCTCAGCGCCAGGGTTTGCAGCAAAACGGTCTTTCCAGTGCCAGCCCCCCCCATGATCAGCACATGCCCGGTTTTACGCTCTTTATGTGCTTCACTTTCAGGGCTGTTAAAGTGCAGCCACAACGGATGCTGAGTTCGATTGTGAATGTCGTCTAATATACCGATTGGCACACTACCCGCCGTGATCGGCTGTCCAAATTGATCGTGCTGCGGGATCGCGCCAGCGGCGGTTTGGTTGCTGGCGCTATCATCTGGTATGCGCAGCCGTTCAAACACCTGACCTAGCGTAACAATCGGCAGCAGCGGTGGCAGCAGCAGTCGTTTGGTCCAGCTGACCCCGTGTTGAGTGGCGTGCTCGATAGTGTATTCAGCGATCGCTTTGGCAATGGTTACTGAGCGGCTCTGGGCAGTATGCGGGCGAATTGTACTGTTACCCGCTTTCAGCAGATTGATCCGCTCGCCTTGTTCATCAATCAGATCGAGTACATATTCTTCTTGCGGCTGTGCAGCGGCTTCCGCGCTTGGCGGCATATATTCAGCCCCCACATAAGCTGCCTGAAACTGCTTGAAAACACCTTGCGTACCGACCTGGAAATAGCCGCGCCCCGGCCAGCCAGTTGGCAGATAAGCAGCATCCGGGCGGCGCAGCATAGCGCGGCTGGCTTCCAAAGTCTGGACGCGCAAGCAAATACGAAACTGTAAATTGGCATTCATTTCATCAGTGACAACGTTCATCGGGCTTTGCGTGCCCAACAGCAGATGCAATCCCAGGCTGCGCCCTACCTGTACGGTGCGCACCAGTTCACTCATGAAATCGGGCATTTCGCGCGCCAACTGGGCGAACTCGTCTACGATGATGAATAAATGGGGCAGCGGGCGAAAGTCGTCTGGTACCGCGCCCTTGCGCCATACATACAAATCGTGATACTGAGTAATATCGCGAATTTTGATGCTTTCCAGATAGCGTTGGCGATCGGTTGTTTCAGCCTTGATCGCTTCTAAAGCACGGCGTGCCATGGTGCTGTTGAGGTTCGTCACGATGCCCGCTGTATGCGGTAAATCAGCAAAAATGCCGAAAGTAGCGCCGCCTTTGAAGTCGATCAACAACAGCGACACAAAATGTGGATGATGTTCTAACACCAGCGAACAAATCAGCGTTTGCAACAGCTCACTTTTGCCGGAACCGGTCGTGCCAGCCAACATGCCGTGCGGGCCGTGCATATCTTCATTCAAATCGATCATCGTGTTGACGGTCAGGCTTTCGCGTCCGAGCGGAACTCCATAAGGCAGCACCCCTTTACGTGGCAAACGCGCCCACCGATCATTGATGGGCAGTTCTTCAACGCGCTGCACACCGTACATATCCAAAAAGTCAACGCGCTTTGGAATACGGCCCGCACTGCTTGCCGCGCGTAATGTTACGCTCGATAAGGCACGCGCGATGCGCTCGCATTCGTTGGTGCTGAGCTGTTCGGCCATGCCTCGCACCTGGAAGCCGTCAGCGCCAGTACGCGCGTAGCGAAAATTACCAGAGTCATCCACTTCAATGATGGCACGGCAATCACCCGGTAAAGCCGCTAAGCTGCTTGCCAGACAAAGGGTCGAAGCGCCTACCTGATCCCCTTGTCGCAGCAGCGTTGCATAGACCGGCTCGTTTTCGACTAACTCGATACCATCCACGATCAGCAGCAAATGTGGCAGTGTGGTCGGTACTTCAGCTTGCTGGCGGCTGTCCACTTCTTGCGCCAGGACACCCATCAAAGTTCGCACCGCGTCTTCTTTGAAGGCGAGCAAATCAGCCGCGCCGCCGCGCTGCCCGATGCTGACGTGCGGCAGCCATTCCATCCAGCGCCAATCGCCATAATGTGCTTGCGTCGAAACCAGATAAATGCGCAGTTCTTGTGGTGTGTGCGCCACTGCAAGCTGGCAGATTAACGTTCGCATCTGGCGCAGCAGTGCCGAGCGTTGGCCGCCAACGCCTATCGATACGTCCTCGCGCAGATTCACCAGAACAGGTACCTGGCGCAGATAGCGGTAATGTTCCGCAATAGCCAGCGTGTAGCCTAACAACTCACTGTTACCATCAGGGCTAGGGGACGTGACCTGAACTGTCGAGAGCACATCCCCGCGTCCGATCCGAACGCACGTAAAATCGGCATCCTCAGGCCGCCGGTACCACAATGCCAGATTTTGCTTCAGTGTAATGTCCAACAATGCGGATGTTTCGGGGTTGTTGGTTTCCAGAATCACCCGTTGAACATCTGCTGCGGCTTGTAACCGTGCGCGCTTCTGTTCAACCAAACGAACATACTCCAACCAGTTTTGGGCTTCTTGGCGAGTGTGTTGGCGACGGGCATGACGTTGTGTGTAAAGCGAAACGCCGATCGACACAAACCCTAACCCGACCATTGGCAGGGTGAACAGCAAGCCGCTCAAAGGATCGGCACCACTGCTGGCTGGACGTAATAAATAGACCAGCGCCATTAACCCGACACTGAGCGCCGGCAGTAAAGCCAGCACCTGTGAAGTGGCAGGTACCTCCGTGCGCACTGGTGGCTCTGGCAATTCGACGCTGTCGATCAGCGGCTCAGCCTGGATACGTGGCGGGCGGTTGAAGTGCGCCGATAAATCAGCAGCGAATGGCTCACTCGTCAGATTCATAAAAACTTTCTAACGGTTGACAAATCAGAAAAAAAAGAGTGGGGCGGCCTGGCAACCCGCCCAAAATGTAAAAATGTGGATTAAAAAGTACGGATGGGTTGGCTGACTAGCTGCCTTTATTATCCGCATTGCGCATTTGAGTCGCTTGCGTTTGCAGTTCTTCGGCGAAGGCGCGCACGGTGCGTGCCCAACTTTGCATCTCTGGGCGCGATTGCTCCCAAAGGCGGCGGAAGTGACTGGCGCGCTCACCCATCCAGTCGAGGCTGCTGACCGCCTGATCGAGTGTGTTGACTTCGCGCTCAATAGTGTCTGCTTGCTGACGAATAGTATCCGCACGGGTAAATAATTCTGTATAAGGTACTTGGATTATCGAGGCCATGATTTGGGGTCCCTTCTATGACAATGGATGCGATTATCGAACCGTTTGACTAGCGGGCCGCAGCCTCAAACTCCGCAGCAGCAGTTTCCAATTCACGCGAAAACTTTCCCAGTTCAGTGCTGATTTGATTCAGCTGCTCAGTTTTACTTGCCAATTCACTGCGTAACCGATCGGCTGCCTCGCTCATGAATCGGTCAGGACCGACGGCGCGAAATTCATTGGTAGTATTCTGAACGGCGTTCTGAATATTGCTGGACGAGCGGGTAACGGTTTGCGCAGCATCACGCATCCCCTGAATACTTACGCGAACATCAGGCATAAAAATTTCCTTTCTGGTTGAACATTAATCAGTGCATTTACTAAAATCATGCATTTTACTCTGCACTTTTCGACATTCGTTCAGAACCTGGATACTGTCGAGACTGAAGTCTTTTACAGGTCAAAAAGTTCGAAAGTCTTAGGGTTCGCCTATTTCATATTAGCACGATCAAGAATGCATGACTTCAAATGCTTATTATGGAAGATGTTTTTAACAAATGCAAGTGCTTTTTGCATATTTACGAAAAATTCATAATGCTAGAGAATAATCAGTTAGCAGAAGTTGTTTTTGTTAAAAAAGTACGTCTCAAAAGAATCGTGGATAAATATTTGCTGCCTGTTGTAATCTACATGCTATGCAAATGTTGCCAGAATCCTTTGCCCCAACCCCATGTGCCTTCTGGTGAGCTAAGCGCTTGCCATTCTCCTGGCAGATCTAACGCATTCACTTGCTTTCCGCCGTAACGCTGATTATCATCTGCTTATCGTTGAATAATAAGAACAAATACACAAAAGGTATAGTAAATGCAAATTATTCGATTGACCTTGCAAAATATTGCAACTAACCATCTGTTTCAATTTCAATTTAACAAAGACGCAACCGTACAGCAGGTTCACGAGCATCTCGTTCAGCAAGTGCAAGGGCGTCTTGATACATTAGAGCTGGCACGCCGTATCGAGCCTCATCAGCGTTTGGTAGATGTTGGGGTGCAAACAGGCGATCGATTGCTGCTGTTTGCGGAAATACGCGCCAGTACACCCACTGCGCTGGCAACACCTCCCCAATCTGGCTATCGTACGCTCACGGTCGTTGGGGACGATCGCGAAATGAGTTCCGGCAGCAAAACAGAGCTTCGTTTAGGGCGTTTTGACGGTGGTGTTACGCCTGACATCGATATGGATTACATGGTTGGCAGCACAGCAGCGCGTTATATCCTTCCTCGCATTTTTGCGCGCTTCTGGTTTGATGATGGTCGTCGTGTCTGGTGGATGGAGCGCATAGGCGAGTCGAGCGTCATTCTCAAAATGGACGGGCTGCCCGTCAACAACGCAGTGACTTTACATAACGCCGTTCAGCTAAGTTTTCACCGTCTGTCCGGTCAACTCATTTGTCAGTTTCGCGTTCAAATCGACGAGCCTGTTCAAACGGTTGAGGATCGGCTGCCCGGCAGACAGCGCGGCGGGACAGAACGGGTATCCCTTGCCATGATCGTCGGCAAAGAAGAGGCTGCCTACACGCTCCGCATCTCTGATAACCTGTCATTCGATCAGCTTTTGAATAATTTGCATGATTATCAGCCAGCAGTCCCGAATACCCCCTTTGGACTTTATCTGGCGCGTCCACTGCTCATCAGCCGCAAAGTGGAAAGTATGCTCCTGCAAGCCGACGAATTTTTATACGCAGGTCAGGATATGACCATACGTACCCAAAACCAGATCATACTTAAAGAATCAATCACTAATGAGCCTTTTGCGCCGCTGGCCGGGGTGACTGATGATGTCTACCTGATCGGCAAGCAAGGTGCGCGCCGCAAATTGGCGATTGATTTAAGTGCGGTACGCGGTGCCGAACGCATTTCAGCCGAGCAAGCGGAGCTGCGCTATTCGCAAGATAGCTGGTGGGTACAACTGGCAGCCAACGCGCGTACTGCCGGATTTATCAATACGACACGCTTGAGCAGTGAGCGTGCGATGCCGCTTACCAATGGCGATGTCCTCAGCTTTGGCCCAACTGTCGAGCATTTCAACGTTCGTTTAGTCGTCGATATTACTTCCAAAAAACAGACTAAAACAGCAGAAATACAAAGTAGTCCATAACTCACATCGTTTTGCAGGCGAACCCATAATTAGTACGCGCATGAAGCTTCAATGTCATGAAGAAGGGTTCAAGTTATCTCTCAAAAAACACTTGACAAAAAATCGGCAGGCGCTATCCTCGTCAATGCATACGATTGGATAAACCTGTTTAATTTTTGCATAACGTATAATTTGTCAAAAATAGTTGCGTTAAAATGCCGAATACTACAAAGTTTTAATCATGTCTGCGAAGGTCAACTAACCCATCGCTGAAGAACTCGTTTCGTCAGCAATACCTTTTTAAGTTTATTTTTGCGCACAAAAGGACAATCTTTCATGCGTTTACAAAGCTCACTAGCCGGGACATGGCGTTTTCAGCTCGATCCAGACGGACTTGCACGG
>Ga0209511_1004380_pt1 | contig 10285 bp, 16 predicted proteins | sample SSSSmetaG_FD_184141 | JGI IMG/M metagenome (GOLD analysis project Ga0209511, IMG submission 184141) | Glacier valley bacterial and archeal communities from Borup Fiord, Nunavut, Canada, to study Microbial Dark Matter (Phase II) - ​SSSS... | ecosystem: Environmental > Aquatic > Freshwater > Ice >... | reverse complement strand
CTTCTGCGGAAACGACTGGTCAGCCGCCGATGCCCTTGGCGAGCTCGGAGTCGAGGTTCTCCAGGGCCGAAGCCGCTTTCGTGAGGAACTGGGACATGCCGTCGAGACCGCCCACGGCATCCGTCGCGCCCTTGGTGAACTGCTCGTAGGAGCTGTGGAACGCACCCGAGGCAGCGTTCGTGCCGCTAATTTTTTACACCAGGTTGCTAACGAGCGAATGCAGCTCGTGAAGCTTCGACGTGATCTCGTCCTTGCCCGTGGTCAGGCGGTTCGCCGCATCGGTCATCTCGCCATACGTGACATTCATGTTCGCCATGAGTTGAAGTCCTTGTTCGATCGGGGGCCGACCCCCTAGGCCAACCAACTAGGTACAACCTACCGGGCGGCTTTAGGCGCCGGAATGGGCAGGACTCCCCATGCCTGCCGGCCCGCTTTGGCAGCGGTGCCCCACGAGCTGCGGCACAGGGTCGCTTCGTTCCGGTTCTGGCGACATGTTGCCGCGGTTCGCGGAACGGGATGGCGCTCTACGACACCGACTCGAGGCAGTAGAGCGACTTGCCACTACGCCACGCATTGAGGATGCCGACGAGGGAGAGGACTGCCGAGACACCCACGACCCAGAGCACGGTCGTCAGCCAGGCCTGGTCGACCCGAAGGACGCACCCCGACATGTCGTCACCGCAGTACCTTGCCGCGGATTGGTAGAGGGCCGGAAGGGTGCCGAGGGTGCTGGCGGAGATGAAGGCGAACCAGAGTTCGAGGCGGAACTGGTACTAGAACATCCTCTAACCGATGGGGACGATGCCGGCGCAGGCCGCAAGAGCGATCGATACCACGATCACGAGCAGGCTCAGCCGGGCTGCCTTCGATGAGAGAGCCAACAATGAGGTGGGCAACAATGAGCACGGACTCCGTGTTCTGTCGATGTGATGAGCGCCGAAGGCGAAAGCCCGCGTGCTGATGGTCCGAGACATGCGCATCCTCCTCCCTTCATCCACCCAGGGTGCCGCAGTCGATCCGACGTTGATGCCGCCACAGCCTCCACATTTCGTGCGGAAACAAAGCTACGCGGAGCTCCTCTAGCCCGGTCATGCAGAGATCGATGAGCGCCATGGCTGCTGCTGCTCCTCAGAGTGGCGGGCCGACCCCGTGGCCAACCGACTACCGGTAAACCTATCGTCCCTGACGGTACCTCGAAATGGGCAGCGGTGCCCATTGGGGCAAACGTCGCGCTATTTGAACAACGCACCGTTGGCGGGGGGTCGCGTGAGCGTCACCACCGCGAGCGGTTCACCCGTGCGCCAATATTGCAGCCCGAAGGCGACACCCGCAATGAAGAAAAGAGCACCCCAGAAGACGAAGCCGATGGCGACGATCGCCTGTCCCGTCGTGGCCGGCCAGATGCTGATGCCGGCGAGAAAGCCGCCGACCGCGGCGATCGCGAGATCGCCACGCCAGAGATAGAGAAAGGTACGAAGAGCGCCACGCTTGGATGCGGTTGGATGGTCGGGATGCCGATGAAGTTGGCCACCATAGCTGAGCTTCTTGACCAGGGAGGCCACCGCCGCGAGACAGGTCGCGGCAGAGAGAGCGAGGGGAATGAACAGGAGGACCAGCAGGAACAGGTAGCCTTCCGTGCCCGGTCTCAGGAGCCCGAGCGAATACGGCACCGCATAGGCGAAGACCCACCCGAGGGCGAGGAGGGCGATCCACAGCACCTGCCATCCCCAGCCGATCGGCCTGACGGGGTACTGGAAGCCGCTGCCGGCGACATAGCCCGGGGCCTTGGTGTAACTCGCACGCCCGACTCTGCGGCGGGAGACATCCGCCATGCCCAGGCAGACGACACCCAGGAGGAAGCCCAGAACGGACAGTGCCTCGATCGTGATCAGGGTCGACGTGTTGTCTGGACCGGTTCGACCTGACGTTCGGCGCAGATCGGAATTCAGGATCGTGAGCGCGCCGGGATCAGTGATCGCCTGCGCGATCAGCCAGCCATAAGCGACGGTGGCCGCGATGGCGAGGGCGGAGCCGACGAGTGCTAACACACGGGCGGCTCGCGAGCGGATCGTGGCGTCGGTCACCTCGCTCGGCGCAGCAGCATGAGTCACTGGGGTTCACCGTTCGTGGATGGGAATGGTCGCCAGCGCACAGTGGAAACGATCGCCCGCTCTTCCCCGCGGTTGGTGTCGACACCCTCGACCGCATCCGGGTCGAACTCAGTGCGATAACTTCGGCGAAGAACGGCTCCCTCTGCTGGATACAACTCCTGCTCGCCTGTGGCGGAACCGGTGGAGTCCGCGACGTGCAATGTCGCCTTCAGAAGCGCACGAGCGAGCGTGGGTGCCGCAGCGACATCGCTCGGCAGGCTCCACCACTGCCCGGCGAGAGTGAAGTCGAAAGTCGGTACGTCAGCAAGTGTCGACGTCATCCGCGAGCCTTCCAGGTTAGCGACGACGCGATGACGTTGCCGTAGTCGACGATACCTCAAAACAGGGCGAGGTCCGGTGATGTCAGCTGGATCTCGATGAGAACACCGAGCGCCCTCGGGAAGATTGCTGCAAGATAGCGCGGACGGGCGTGGTGAGTCGGCAGCGTCGAGAGCGGCACCAGAATAAGCTTCGAAAGCACCACGGCCGGCAGAGTAATAGTCGATGGGGCCGCCAGAGTGAAGTCGCGTGAACGATCTGCTAGCGACTGCGAGTATTTAGCGGCGGCGCTGGACTTCCACGTTGTTCTGACAGCACTCGCGAGCCCCTCAGCGCGGAGTTGTGCGTGCTCGTCCGCTCGACCGATGGTCCGCTGCACGAGCTCGCGAATGGCGGCAGCCGTTCGGGCCGATTTCCCCAGCGGGATGTCGAACCAGGACCTAGGAAGAGTGAGCTTTATGAGGTCATCACGCGTGGCGCTCACCCGCGCGGTCCATAGAGTGCCGCGAGCGACTTCTTTGGCACGATGAGTCCGAAATCGAAATCGCTTGCTCCCTCGAGTCCGAGCCGATCAGGGACCGGGGTGAGGTCGACCTCGTATTTGGGTCGATCGAGAGCCAGCTCAGTGGGAAGCGGTCCGCCGTACATCCGAAGCGAAACTGCGTTGGGTTCGAGTTTGTCGATGCGCCACCCACATTCGAGTGCTGCCTTCACGGCATTGTCGGGCGCGGAAGCGCGACTGTCGTCGACCGAGAGATAGAGGTCGACTACCCAGAGATCGGGTGACCCGTCCGAATGGAGCCTGGACGCGACATCCGTCACTCCGCCTATTGCTCGAATGCACTCTGACACGGAAGCGAGGGCAGCCCGGGTGTCGGTCGGCGATCCGCATGCACCCAGCACGAGCGCCGTCGGCACCACGATCCCTGCCATAGCGAGTCCCCGGAGTACTGCTTTCGCCAGTCCGTTGTCCATAGTCAGCCCCTCGCTGCGCGGTAGTGGTTTGTTTCCGCCAAACCAAAGAAGATCTCCCGTGTCTGCGACGAACCGGGTTGTAGCCGCATCATGACCGTTGTCGACATGATCCCGCACCGGTTTACGATAGCCGGTCGATCTGTCACCAATGGAGTTCGGTTGGATCCGCTTGCCGTCACTGCCGACGGCCTGCTTGCCGTTCCCATCATGGATGGTGGGCGGGGCGGTGGGCCTAATCGTGTGCTGGTGCGATGATTTTGGATTGCTCTCTACGAAGCCGGAGTCGGGCACGAGGTCGTCAGGGTGCTCGATCGAGAGGACGCTGATGACACTCGGGATCTCGTACTGCGCGATCGGTGAGCCCTCGGTCCTGACCGCGGTGACGTTGAACCTGCCCCTGAACTCTGCGCTCGCTGCGAGCTGGGCCGCGCAGACGCCTCCGAGGCTGAAGCCCTGGAGGCATGACGGGGTCCCCGGGTCGACTCCCGCTCCATCGCCGCGGTGACGGCCTTCATGAGCTGAGTGCGCTGGCTCGGGATGAGCTGCGAGACGAGGTCGGCGCCGATGCCCTTGGCAAGCTCGGAGTCGACGTTCTCCAACGCGGAAGCCGCCTTCGTGAGGAACTGCGACATCCCATCCAGACCATTCACGGCCTCGGTCGCGCCCTTCGTAAACTGCTCATACGAGGTGTGGAACGCACCGGACGCGGCATCCGTCAGAAAGCCACCCTGAACCAGCCCATTGACCAGGGACTGCAGCTCGTGAAGCTTCGGGGTGATGTCGTGCTTGCCCGTCGTCAGACGGTTCGCCGCATCGGTCATCTCGCTTTACGTGACATTCATGTTCGCCATGAGGTGAAACTCCTTCGACTGGTGACGAGCCGACCCCCTGGCCAACCAACTACCGGTAAACCTAATCGCGACGCGCGATTCCGGAAATGGGCAGGGGTGCCCATGGAGATCATCCTGCGAAGGTCGTCTGCTGGGATAATGCTGAGATGCACGATTACACGTTCGTCGGTCCGCCGCTTTCCCGACCTGATTCTCTCGTGCCGAGCGGGCTTGTAACCCCACGAGCCCGAGCCCTCCGCCCATTCGGCTACCTGTTCCTGAGCCTGATCTGGCTGGCCCTTGTCGGAGTCGCGGCGTTCGTCTGGGTCATACTGCCTTCCGCACTGGCATCGAGCGGACCCCTGCGACTCGCGCCGGGCATCACGAATCTCGCGACGGATCCCGGCGAAACGATCGCGGCGATCATCGCCCTGCTCATCGCAGCGATTCCCTTCGGCTTCGTACTCGCATTCATCTCGATTGCGTCGGTGTGCCTGTGCCTGCTCTCATTCGTCTATTTCATCCGATCGCTCAACCCGGACTTCGCCGGTGAACGGCTGTCGACCACCCTCTGGACAGCTGAAGCGATCGGTCCGGTCCGCCTCGGTGGGGCGGCCATCGGCATGGTGCCGGTCAACCGGGGCATCTTCGCTCGCTATCGCCCGGTCATGGGCAAAGCCGCGATCTCGCTGATTCCCGTGCGACGATCGCGGCTGACCAGCTCGCTTTCGACCGGTATGTTTTTTTCGCTTGTGCCGAGCTGGAGGCTGATCTTCTCGTCGTTCCCCCTCGGCATCACCTACCTGTTGACCGTCGGATGGGTGCTCTGGCCGGTGCGCTCGCCAGTGATCGTTATCGCCTGGGTCGTCGTGTCTGTCGTGCTCGCGGCCCTGAGCGCCCTGGTCATCGTGCGTTCGATTCGCGCGCAGGTGCGAGGGTGGGATCGACAGCCGACCGATCGCTCAGTTCCAGATGATCGAGTCAACCATCGCGTCAAACAGGGCGACGAACAGCTCTGACTGCTCGATCATCGGTGCCGAGATGGTGATTTTGAGAATCGACTCCCCATCGGGCCTCGGCACCCGGTAGTCCATCCGCAGGGTTGGCGTCACTGTGGAACCGATCACCTTCCTGCCGGACTCTGCACGCCGGGCGACATGGCCGCCTCCGAGCGGGAGCGTCTCGAAGGCCGGAAAGGATGCTGCGAGCCGTTCTTCGACGCTCGTAACGGTGATCCCGTCGATCGCCCATCCGTCGACGCTCGTGAGCATCGCCGCCGGAAACGGCACTCCGGGAAGCAGTTCGAGCGAGAGGGCGAACGAGTCGGCGCCGCCGGCCTTCGCATCGATCACGGTCTTGACCAGTTCGTCACGCATCTGGCGCCGCTGTCTCGCCTGGCGATCCCCCGTGCCCACCTGTCGTTTGACGATATTCCCGACACGTCGCTCGAATGCCGCCTCGTCGTCAAGGGGAATGGTCGCCCAGGTACCGGGTAACAGGATCGTGTAGTCGCTGTCCGGGCTCCTGGAAGTGCGCGTCTCGATCGCTCCGGTCACTGCGGGTCTCCGAGCGTCACTGTGAGTCCCGCGAGAAATTCCTGCGTCTGCAGCGGCATGTTGACGAAGGCCCCGATACTCTCGGCGGAGAAGACCAACTGAATCATCTGTCGGGCGCCAGGAATGAACACGCCGAAGACGGTTCGTTCCTCGAGCACCGCATCAGCATCGCCGAGGTCTCGACGAGCGATCAGGTTGTGGGCGGCAACGAACGAGCCAACGTCCAACTCCCGCGTCCACGTCGACACTTCCAGGTAATGCAAACCCGGCTCACGTCGCCCCCGATCAGCCTCGAGGGTCGCTAGATACCACTCAGGATCCTGACCCTGGACGAGCGGCGTCAACTCGAAGCTGACCGCTGTCGACGCACGCCCCGACTCCGGAGTCGGAATCCAGACGGCTACGGTCATCGCGGGGTTTCGCAGCTCGGCAAAGACCCGGCTCATGTCCTCCAGCTCCCCGGCGAGGAGCGCTGACACCGCGGTCTCGTGGAGAAGCGTCCCTGAGAGCTGCGTGGCCCAGGCGCGCCTGATCGCTCTCTCCGGGCTGAGCTCCACGCGATACCAATCGCTGCCGAATGCGACAGAGAAGTCGACGATGTCACGGCCATCCAGGGGAGTGGACGTGGTCATTTCCGGAAGTTCTCCTGGACCTTGTGCGAGTCTTCTACCAGCGCGTTCACCTTATGCACGCCCTCGAACAACGCATCCGGGATTCGTCCGAGATCACTCGCCTGCGGATTATGAATGTCGAACCCGTTCAGCGCTTCGTGGATCTTGATGGCGTCGGATACCCCCTGCATCACCGTGATCGATGCACCCTGCACGACATAGGGCAGTGTGAGAATGCCCGGATGCTGGGCCGCCGTCTTGAGCGCAAAAGCCAAGTCCATACTCAGCAACTGCGGAAGGAAGGTCTCTTTCAGGCTCGCCCTGATGATCTCTCCCGCAGTAGCGCCCTCTGCTGCCGGCTTGAACGCGAGCTTGAACGCCTGCGGCACCAGGTCCTTGAACGATTTGATCTCATTGCTCGCCTGGCTGAAGTTCATGAACTCCGCGCTGTGCGCTCCGACGCCCTGGATCCTCGCCATCTTCGCGGAAAACGCGCCGTCGACGAAGCGCTCGGCGACCTTCACGACAGTAAGCGCTTTGAAGCTCTTTGCCGCGAGTTCGAGGAGTTTTCCCCCAAAGATCATCATCACCGCGCCGGCCGCCGCCCAGATCACGTCGGTCCAGCTACCGTCGCCGTTGACCGCCTTCACGATCGACTCGACGAGCGCGGTAATCGCCCCGACGGCCGCGAGGATGAGCAGCACCTCGCCGGGGATCGTTACCCAGGCGAGGAAGATGACCAACACCCCGGCGATGAAGCAGATGATCTTGAGAACATCGATTAGCTTCGAGCCGCAGTCATCCCACCTGCCGTCGTTGAGGTCGTTACTCTTCTTGCCGTCGACGACCTCGAGGATCGCGGCAATCGCGGCGTCCGCGGCGTGGTTCTTCTCGGTGAGGGCGGAATGCCATTGGCTGTGGGCCGCGGAGAGCGCATGCGAAGCCAAGGTCACAGCGGCATCCGCCGCATCCGCCGTCTTATCCGCCGTGGCCTTGTCTTCGTCTGCGGCCGCATCGGCAGCGGTCTTGGCGGTGTGGGCCTTCGAGGCGGCAGCGGCGAGTGCGTGTTGCTTGTCGTTGATGTGCGCGATGGCGGTGTTGGCGTCGTCCTGCGCGCCGCGGAGAGCGTGCGAGTGCACGATAAGGGCCTTGGATGTTGCAGAGCAGCGGTTGCGCGCCTTCTCGATGTCGTCGGCGACTTTGCCTGCCTTCTCACGGATCGCGCTTATCGCCTCACTCGTCATGTCTGACGAGTCTTTGATTCGTGTGAGCGTTGACACCGACCGAATGATCGCATTTGCGATCTGGCCGTAGTGCTCGGCTTTCAAACGGACAAGTGCGCTGTTGTCCTCCAGCGGGAGGAATTCCTCATCGCTCATGGCTTCGGCACCGCGGTCGGGTACTGCCTTGCGGTATCGGCCGCACCCTGCTCGGGAGCTTTCAGAAGCCCGGCCTCCACCTGGGTGAAGCCATTCGAGATCGCAGCGACCGACTTCTATAGCCCTCCGACCGCTTCGGTCATGCTCTTGCGCTTGTCGTTCCACTTGTGGGCGAAGTCCTGCACATGGGAGGAGAGATTGTCATGGCCGGTCGCCTCGGCGACGGAATCACTGAAGTCGTCGGCGTCTGTGAACTCTTTCGCTATCACCTCGAGGTCTTCCTTCAACTGTTGAAGCAACTCGAGGTCGATCTTCAGATCAGCCATTGTCTTCCGCTCCCCTGTACCGCCCGTGATTCTTCCCGCTCGTCGCGTTCCCCACCGGCTCCCGCTAAAACTATCGGCTCTCGTGCGCAACCGATACGGGCAGCACTCCCCATGAGTCTCACCGCTTGACCAGCGGCAGCTGCACGCGCGCCGTTTTGCCCTGAGCGATGTTCATCCCGCGCCCCGGCGGGATCGCGGACCTGTTGATGCGCGGAAGTTGCGTTTTGAGGCTGATTTGGCCTTCGACAAGCTCCGGCTGGAGCAGGAACTTTCAGCGTCCGTTCGTGATTTCCCCGAAGAGAAGCCTCGATGAGCTCCAATGCCGACATCTTCGCCTCGGCGATCACCAAATGGTCGCGGCACTGTGCGAAAGCGCGCAATTAGCCGCCGATACCCTTGGCGAGCTCGGAGTCGACGTTCTCCAGCGCGGACGCAGCCCTGGTGAGGAACTGCGACATACCATCGAGCCCACTCACCGCCTCCGTCGTACCCTTCGTGAACTGCTCATAGGAACTGTGGAACGCACCGGACGCCGCATCCGTCACAAAGCCACCCTGAACCAGACCATTGACCAGCACCTGCAACTCGTGCAGCTTCGAAGTGATGTCACCCTTACCCGTCGTCAAACGGTTCGCCGCATCGGTCATCTCGCTATACGTAACATTCATATTCGCCATGAGGTTCTACTCCTTCGACTAGTGACGGGCCGACCCCCTTGGCCATCCAACTACCGGTAAACCTATCGTTCTGATGGAAACTCGTAAATGGGCAGTGGTATCCATGAGGCCTCAATGTGCGGAGTCCATCGGCAGACCGCTTGTTTGCGCACCCAGCGAGCATCACGATGCGGACTCTCCGCCTCCCAGCGCCTCGCCTGTTCGCCAAAACTGCGCCGAGGCGAGGAGGCCGAGCACAATGAGTGCTGCCCCAACCAAAGTCGCTATGTACAGTCCGGGAAGGGCAGCGGCCAACTCGGTCGATGAGGCGTGGCGGCCGATCGAATCTTGGATGAGAAGGGGAGCCGCAGCAATCGAGAGTCCACCAATGCCCGCCATCCACAGGTCGAAGCGCCAGCGGTAGTCCACCCACCGCCAGAACCCCCCACCCGGACCACGTTGCCCCGCTGTCGCCAGGCCGGAGCGGATCGCCCGGTGGTAGAACGCCATCTTCGCCGCGGACACAACGCCAGCGATGGTTCCCCCGAACGCGATGGCCCCGTAGGTAATCCAGTACCCCGAGAAGTCATGGCTCTCGTCCAGGCTGCCAGGTGCGCCGCCGTTGACCCAGGATGCGACGGGCACGCCCACCAGCACAAGGCTCACGACAATTCCCACGCTAATCCAAAGAAAACGCCAGCCAAACCTCACGGTGTCAAATCGCGAAACGTTAGTTCCGGCGGGCAAAAGTGTCTTCCGTGCGGTGGAACGCCCCATGGCGGTACCGCGTCGAAGCTGCTCACCCGGGATGAGGCAGCCCACCGCAAACAGCGCGAGCACGCCCGGAATGCTGGATTTCGCGAAGCCGGCAAGCCATGCGGACAACTCGCTTGGATGATTTCCCGCACCCGCTCGCCATCCACCGACCAAAATCAACGCGAGAGCGATAGCGGCCAGCAGTGCGCCCACCAGCGACAGCACGACGCCAGCCCTATGCCCCCTGCGGGCAGACGACAGCTGCTGCTCCGGAGATCCGTGACTGGCGTGGCTCATCTCAATCGACCGTTTCTACTGCGATGAGGTCCCGTGAAAAGGTAATCGAATCGACGATGGAGTCGAACAGGCGAGTGAACAGGTCGGGATCAGGCATCGTCGGTGCGCTGATCGTGACGCCGAGCAGGCGCGTGCCGTCAAGCACCGGAAGCCAGTATTCACAGCGGAGTGTTGGCGTGGCCTCCTCATCGACGCGCTGTTGGAAGAACTCAGCGACCCGGGCGACGGGCCCTGTGCGCTGGTCGAGTATTTCGGCGGAGGGGAATGCAGAGGGAATCGAGAATCAACATCACCGGTCGATGCAGTCGGCCAGTCCGAGAAGTTCATCATCAACGAGGCGGGGAACGGCACGCCCGGTGCGAGCTCGAGTGCCATGGCGAAGGACACGGCACCCGCCGCTTTGGCATCTTTTGCCGCAGCGACGAGCTGCTCTGCGACCTCGCGACGACGCGATGCGAGACGATCAATCA
>Ga0209511_1004379_pt1 | contig 10285 bp, 11 predicted proteins | sample SSSSmetaG_FD_184141 | JGI IMG/M metagenome (GOLD analysis project Ga0209511, IMG submission 184141) | Glacier valley bacterial and archeal communities from Borup Fiord, Nunavut, Canada, to study Microbial Dark Matter (Phase II) - ​SSSS... | ecosystem: Environmental > Aquatic > Freshwater > Ice >... | reverse complement strand
GGTCGGCTTCGGGGTCATCGCGGAGAGCATCGAGCGACCGTCTCGCAACTTCTGTTCCCGATTAGTGGCAATCGGCCGGGCATGACGCCGCGGTCTCGCCGGCCTCGCAGAAGCCGTTGCCACACTGCGCGACGCAGGCGCCGTCACCCGTTGTCTCGCAGCAATCGCCGGGGCACGAGGCGTGATCTTCGCCGGCCTCGCAGAACCCGTTGCCACACTGCGCGACGCAGGCGCCGTCGCCCGTTGTCTCGCAGCAATCGCCGGGGCACGAGGCGTGATCTTCGCCCGCCTCGCAGAACCCGTTGCCGCAGTGCGCGACGCAGTAGCCGTCGCCGGTGGTCTCGCAACAATCGGACGGGCACGAGGAGTGGGTTTCGTTGCCGTCGCAGAAGCCGTTGCCGCATTGCGCCTGGCACATCGCGCCAGCTCCGGATCCGTGCCCGCTACCGCCTCCGGATCCGTACCCGCTACCGCCTCCGGATCCGCTACCGCCTCCGGATCCGTACCCGCTACCGCCTCCGGACCCGTCCGACGACAACTGGCAGCAGTCATTCGCACACGTGTCGTGGGTCTCGCCTGGGTCACAAACTCCGTCACCGCACGTGCCCGCTTCCGAGAGTGAGTGACGCTGGCCGGAGGTCGAAGGCGAGCTGCCGAGACACGCAGCAAAGAACAGCGCGGCGGAGAGCGCGCCTACAGTGATGAAGTTACGCATGGGGAACAACCTTTCAAGGCAGGTAGACAGCGACCGTGAAGATGTCGCGCGCAGCCTCGAATAATTCTGATTTCAGTTGGCGTGCGCCGGACTTACGCGACCGGGTTGCACACCCACGGGCACAACAGTTTTGCATCGACGCGCGTTGGATCATCGTCGGCCGAGCCCCACAGTGTCGGGATGCGCATGCCCACCGTTTACATTCCCCACGGCGGCGGACCTTGGCCGTGGGTTCACGTTCCGTTCGGGACCAAGCAAGAGCTCGGCTCGCTACGCTCGTATCTCGAGAACCTCGGCACGATCGTGCCGGAAACGCCCAGCGCGATCCTGGTGATCTCGGCGCACTGGGAAGAAGCGCGTCCGACGCTGATGACGAACCCGCATCCGCCGATGCTTTACGATTACGACGGCTTTCCACAGGAGTCGTACTCGATCCAGTGGCCCGCGCCGGGTGCGCCCGAGCTCGCAGCGCGCGTGCGCGAGCTCCTGAAGATCAACCGGATGCCGACGGCGGACGATGCCGAGCGTGGCTTCGATCACGGCACGTTCGTGCCGCTGAAGCTCGCCTATCCGGATCCGAAGCTTCCGGTGCTGCAGCTATCGCTGGTGACCGGCCTCGATCCTTCGCTCCACCTCGCGCTCGGTCGCGCCCTCGCGCCGCTGCGCGACGAAGGCGTGTTCATCGTCGCGAGCGGCATGAGCTATCACAACCTCCACGCGTTTCATGCGAGCGCGGCTTCAGCGGCAGAAGCGTTCGACACGTGGCTGCAGACGGCTGTCCTCGCCGAGCCTGCCGAGCGCGATCGCAAGCTCGCCCAGTGGACCAAGGCGCCGAGTGCGCGCGCCGCGCATCCGCGCGAGGAACACTTGATCCCGTTGATGGTCGCGGTTGGCGCTGCGGGTGCCGACCGCGCGGTACTCGGCTTCTCCGGCACCGTGAACCAGCTCAAGCTCAGCGCGTATCACTTCGGATCTTCGCCGTCATGAACGCGCAACGAACCACGTACGACGAACTCGACCGCGTCGGTATTTACCGGGGGTGACGCCTACGATGCGCTTGAAGTGTCGGTTGAGCTGGCTCTGATCCACCGGGGCGAGCAGTGGCATCGGCGAAGCCACCGCGCTTCGCCTTGCTGCCGCCGGCGCCACGCTCGTCCTCCGTGCACGCCGCGAAGATCGGCTCGCGGAGCTCGCGAGCCGCATCGAGCACGCAGGCGGCCAAGCGGTCTACGCTACGTGTGACGTCCGCCAGCGTGGCGAGGTTGACGGGCTCGTCGCCCTCGCCCTCGCGACCTACGGTCGACTCGATGTCCTGATCAACAACGCCGGCATCGGCCCGATCTCGTTGATGGACGAGCTCCGTGTCGACGATTGGATCGAGATGGTCGACGTCAACATCAAGGGCGTGCTGTACGGCATTGCCGCCGCACTCCCGATCTTTGGCGCTCAGAAGTCCGGCCACATCATCAACATGCTCTCGACCGCAGGCTCCAGATCGTCCCCACGATGGCGGTCTACGCCGGGACCAAGAATGCGGTCCGTACGATCTCGGAAGCACTCCGCCAGGAAGCCGGGCCGGATCTACGCGTCACCGTGATCTCTCGCCCGGCATGATCTCGACCGACTTCGCCGCTTCCATCACGAGCCCGGCGGTCCGCGCCCGGATCCAAGCCCCACTGCTCGACCAGTGGCGCTCGCAGCTCGCGATGTTCCTCGATATCGAGCCGAAGCTCATCGGTCAGATCGGCGCGGGCAAGGAGCGCATCACCGGCAATATCGACATTGCCATGATCCAGACCCTCGCTCGACGCAGCGACGTCGCCGAGCTCGGCGCCGGCTACGGCCACATCATCGTTGACGAGTGCCACCACGTCTCCGTGGTCTCGTACGAGCGCGTGGTCGCCGCGACCAAGGCGCGCTACGTCGTCGGCCTGACCGCGACGCCAGAGCGACGCGACGGCCATCATCCCATCCTCCAGATGCAGCTCGGGCCGATTCGCTTCGCGATCGACGCCAGGTCCCAGGTCAGCAAGCGACCGTTCGAGCATCGTCTGGTCGCGCGCGAGACCACGTTCCGCGCGGCGGGTCCCGAGGTCAAGATCCAGGAGTTGTATGCGCAACTCTCGCGCGACGAGGTCCGGAACCGGATGATTGTCAACGATGTCATCGGGGCGCTCGAAGAAGGCCGCTCGCCGCTTTTGCTGACCGAGCACACCGATCACCTCGACTACTTCGCGGTCCAGCTGTCGCGGGTCGCGCGGCACGTCATCGTGTTGAAGGGAGGGATGGGTGCCAAGGCGACGCGCGACGTGTTCGCACGCATGGCTGCAATCCCGGCGGACGCAGAGCGGATCGTGCTCGCGACCGGGCGCTACATCGGCGAGGGCTTCGACGATCCACGCCTCGACGATCCACGCCTCGACACGCTGTTCCTGACACTTCCGGTGTCGTGGCAGGGAACACTCATCCAGTACGCTGGCCGTCTTCACCGCTTGCGTCCCGGCAAGCGCGACGTGCGGATCTACGACTACGTCGACCACGCGGTTCCGATGCTCGCGCGTATGTTCGCGAAGCGCCTCCGGGGCTACCGCTCGATCGGCTATGCGCGCGGTGAGGCGCCCCTCGGCTACGCCGAGCCGAAGGAGGTCACGATCGAGTACGACACCGACATCGATCCCGACGTGGATGGGTGACGGTCATGGAGGATCATCCGTCGCGCCGTAGTTCCCGGCTATGCGTGGGCGCGAAGCCTTGCATCGATCGGTGGACGGCGGCAACGTCGAGCGGTGATGGCCACAGGTAACCGCGCAGATCTGGACGCCGAGTGGCGGCGCAAAGGCGCCACACTCAGCGACAAGACCTCGCGGAAGGAGTTCGGGCTGACGCAGCACGAGATCGTCCAGGCGATCCGGCAAGGCGAGGTCCAGTACCGTCACGGCTCCATGCATGGCAACCCGTTCTTGCGATTGCTTCGACGCGAGGTCGAGGCCCTGGTCAAGAAGCAGCACGGCGACGACTACCTGAAGAACCACCAGACGAAGACGGAGATCTCGCGCATCGACCGCGAGCTGAAACGGCTCAAGGCCGAGGTCTCGGCGCTCGAAGAGCGCAGGTCGCTGTTGATCGCGGGGACACGCGCGTGACGTTCGACGCCATCGACCTCGAGAAGCTGCGCGTCGCGCTGCGACGCATGAGCCGGGGCAACCTGCTGATCGTTGCCGAACGGGCGATCGAGATCGTGCCGCGAACGAAGCTGTGTGTGCTGGTGGGAGACCTGGTGCGGATCGACGCGCTTTCGGAGGGAGCGCGCGGACCCGCGTCGCTACTCGACGAGGTGCGAAAGTTCCATGACGCGAGCCTTCGCGGCGAGCACTACGAGAGCTTCAACGTCAACTCGAAGAACTACATGGACAAGTCCCGAGGAACAGAGAGGTTCATCGCCGAATTCGATCGGCTCGTGGGTACGTGCGTTCGTGCCGCCGCAAAGGGTCCTCGCGTGCCGGTGCGCGACGCGTTCGAGCTTCTCCTCGCGCTCCTTCGGCGGATCAACGAGGATTCCGACAGCATCGTCTTCTTCGCGGACGAGGGCGGTGCCTGGCAGGTCGGCGTCGACTGGAGCGCGGCGTTCCCTGCGTACTTCTCGTGCTTGTCCGACAGCTTGTCGGGAGACGCGTTCGCGCGTGAGGTCGACCGAGCGATCGAAGACTTCGCGGACTACGAGCGTCCCAAGCACATGGCGGCGGCGCGGCGCGTCGCCAACGCCGCGCAGAAAGCGGCCCTGTCTCGGATGTCGAGAGCGCGGCCCGGCCGGTCGGATTCGAGACGCGCATGATCGAGATTCCGTCCGAGTACCGCGGTTGGTGGCGGATCGCCGAGACGTCTCTGTGGGGAGAGAGCGGGCTCGATGTGATCGGCACCGCGTTGCTGTCGATCACGGGCAGCGACGATCGGCTTCGAATGCACTGCCTTCTCGCGTACGTCAACTGGAAGGTCAACACCGCGAGCCTCTCGTTCAATTGGAACGGTTCGTGGGAATTCGACGAGATGAGCGGCACCGGCAACGTGAAGCTGCGAAGGGACGGACGACTCGATGGGAGACTCGCGATCAAGAACGGCGACAAGTCCACGTTCGTCGCCGAACCCGCCGAGCCGCCAGAGCATTCCATCCCGCATCCACCCTCGTGGCGCGACAAGTGGGGATCGCGGCGGTGGTAGATCCCCGAGAAAATCTCGACCATGGCGCTTCGCTTTCCCTCTGAATGGCGGCGCAGGTGCCTGACTTCTTCGCGAGGTCGATCAGCGGCCACGCGACGGTGGAGATGCACCAGCTCTACAGCAGCGTCAGCGGGTTGGAGATCCCCGACGCGACTGGCGATCCTGAACCGGCGCCGCCCAGCGTCGTGAGAACCCGATGTGGTTCCATTGAGCAGGCGCCGAGAATCACGAGAACGACGAGACGACGCTGCATGGGCGCGACGGCTCGCCAGCAACGTCCTGCAACGCAGCGGACGGAGCGCGAGGGTCGCTCACCGAGTGAATCCGCTCGGCGGACTGCACCGATCCTGCGGATTCGCTTCGCGCGCAGATGGCACGAACCACCATGGTGAAGTTCGCACCATGTCGATGATCAAGAGGCTCGCCTTCACCGCCGCCGCCGCTGCTTGAAGCATGCCGCCCCCTGGTGAGTCGGCCAAGCTGGTCGACGAGCTTCTCGACCTTTCGCGCATCGAGAAGGATCCGCGACACGGGATGGGGCTCGCCCCGGACGATCTACGACGCGCGTTCGAGCTGTTCACCCAGGTCGAGCAGACACTCGCGCGGAGCCAGGGAAGACTCGGGTTGGGCTTGAAGCTCGTGAAGGAACTCGTGAGGCTCCCGGCTCTCCGGGCGGCGGCTCCCACGCTCGTCGTCGAGGTTCCAGGGCGAGCGAGCGGGCCAAGCGAATCGTCGTGGTCGACGCCGTCCGGACAACCGAGAGACGATGGAGATGCTGCTCACGACGTACGGCCACACCGTCGAACTGGCGGAGGACGGCGACGACGCGATCGAGAAGGAACCCAGGGTCGTTACGCCGGGACCAGTGGTAGATCCACGTTGGTCTCGATACGTGCGCTACGGGCTCACCGCGCGGAGTCGCACCAGACGTCCGGCCCTCCGAGCGGATGACAGCCTCCGCCGGGCCGAGCAACTCACCGTGCGAATGCGCCCATCGTTGGCGCGCCATCTATGGCGCCATCGAGCGACGGCGCGTCGTTTGCACCCGACCAACCAGGAGATCCTCATGTCAATGACCGCGATGCTTGTGATCCTCGTTGTCGTGATGTTGCTGGGAGGCGGGGGGCTCTACTTCCGTCGCTAGCCATCAGATCGATCTGGCTCGAGCTCGCCGCACCGTGGTTCAGGCTCGTCTCGCTGTGATTGGAGAGCTCGTGAAATCGTTTCGTACACGAAGAACAACGCCGGGGGTCTGTTCGCCACCAACGGACACCCATCACGCTCGAGGCGCTTCTCTGGACCAACAGCGCGCCCTTCCCAACTACGACGACCAACTCTCGAGATTTCACCGCGCCTTCGAGCCCGAGCTCCAGCGAGTCCTCGGCACCCTGCCGTTGACACCCGAGATGAAGGTCGTCGATCTCGCGTGCGGGGACGGTTTCTACACGCGCCGCATCGCGGACCGATTGGGACCCGGCGGCTCCGTCACCGGCGTGGACCTCAATCTCGCCTATCTCTCCAGAGCGGAGCGGCAGTCGGGACATCGAACCGGACGAGCCACGATCGACTTCGTCGTCGCCTCGTTCGATCGGATGCCCTTTCCAGACGACACGTTCGACTTCGCGTGGTGCGCCCAGAGTCTCTACAGCCTCCCCGAGCCAATCGTCGTCCTGGAACACTTGGCTCGCGTGGTTCGGCCTGGGGGCATCGTCGCAGTGCTCGAGAACGATACGATGCATCAGGTCTTGTTGCCGTGGCCCGTCGGGTTGGAGATTCCGTTGCGGGCGGCGGAGCTGCGGGCGCTCTCGGAGGAGACGCGCAACCCGAGCAAGTACTACGTCGGTCGGAGGCTTCCTGCTGCCCTTGCGGCCGCGGGTCTCGAGCCTGTGAGCATCGCGACAAGCGCCATCGATCGACAAGCGCCGTTTGGCGAGGCCGAGCAGGCGCTCCTGGAGAGTTATCTGGACGCGTTATCCGACCGTGTCGCCCCTTACCTGGACGACTCGTGGCTCCAGGAGTTGCATCGGCTCACGGACCCGGAGTCGCCACGGCACATGCTTCGCCAGCCCTATTTCACGATGACCTGGCTCAACGTGCTGGCCCTTGGACGAAAGCGAATGCACTGAGCCGCCAGCATGCCAGCACATCACCGACAACTTCTCGCAGCGTCTTCACGGCTCGTCGAGTGTTGACGGCCCGATGCCTGCGTCGTGATCTGACACTCGACTCGATCGCGGCATTCGGCGGTCGAGGCGATCAAGGACGCTTGCGGCGCGATCGACTTGGCGACGGCTTCGGGCGATCCGGATCGAGCCGGTGCTTGTCACGGTAGGACTCGCCGACGATCTCCATACGATGGCAGTGCTGCGCGAACCGATCGACCAAGGCAACGACGCAAGCCGCGCCAGGGAATACGGTGCCCCACTGCTTGAACCCGAGGTTCGTGGTGATGATCGTGGAGCGCTGCTCGTGACGGCGACTGACGATGTTGTAGAGCATGTCGGCTGCGCGGGTGTCGCAGGGCAAATACCCCAGCTCGTCGAGGACAAGTAGATCTGGTCGGGTGTAGCGGCGGAGGCGGCGCTCGAAGGCAGGCATGGACTCCTGGCCGAGGAGGTCTGCGAGCGCGGCAGCGAGGGTCGTGAACCGAACGGTGAAGCCCGCGGCGAGCGCGGTCTGCGCGAGGTTCTGCGCAATGAGGGTCTTGCCGAGACCGCTACCGCCTTTGAGCAGGACGTTCTCGCCACGGTCGACGAAGTCCAGCTCGACGAGCCGCTCGACGAGCGCGCGATCGATCTTCTCGGGGTGTTCCCATTCGAAGCGGTCGAGAGTCTTGAAGCTGCCGAGGCAGGCAAAGCGAGTCCGGCGCGCAAGGTTGACCGCCGCGCGTGAGCGCTCCTCGAGGTCGGCGAGCTGCTCGAGGGTCTCGGTGGGGCCGAGGCGACCCTTATGCACGTGCGCGAGGAAGGCGGACAGCGCGGCGTGACTCACGCGCAAGCCGAGGGCGCGAAGGCGCTCGCCGAGATCGCTGTCACTCATCGTAGGACTCGAGGTCGTGCGGGATGACGTCGGCATCGTCGTCGAGGTGACCGGGCAGCGAGAGGGCAATCGGCATCGGGCGGCCCAGCTCCTTGCGGTGCTTCTCGCAGGCGACGGCGAGCGCGCCGACATCGGAGAGACCGGCGGCGATCAGATCCGCGGCGGCCGCGGCGAACACGTGGTCGCCGTATAGGTCGAGGAGCTTGATGGCGCGGGCCACGCGATGGCCGAGGCTCGCGCCGGACAGATTCCAGCGCTCGACGATGCGATCGAACGCGGGGACGATGGCGCGAATCCGATCGCGGCCCTTGAGGTCGCGCGCGGCGTGACGCTCCGTGAGGAGCTTGGCGCGATGCTCGGGCAGTTCGAAGATTTGCCGCCGACTCCACGACCGGGCGTGCTCGGCGACGAGGATCGTGCCGTCGACGAGCCGGACGACGCGGTCATCGGCGACGAGCGTGAGCGTGCGCGATGCGCAGTCGCTCGGCGCCGAGTAGCGATTGGTGTCGAGACGAATGAACGCCTGCGAGTCGACCTGGATCGGTTCGACGCGCGCGGTCTCAGGGAGCGGGTCGGGTAGCGACAGCAACCGGGCGCGCTCGTCGGCGAACACCTCGCCCACGGTGCGCTGCGGGATCGTCGGGTGCGGCCGGGCGTGCGCGATCTCGTCACAGAAGCGTGCGAGCAGGCGATTGCCCTCGGCGATCCCGGTGATGGTGCGACCGGCGAGGAAGCGGTCACGCAGGTAGCGAATGGCGCGCTCGACCTTGCCCTTGTCTCGGGGCTGACGAACGACGCAGAGCTTGGGCTCGACGCGCAGCGCGGCGCACAGCGCGAGCAACGTGGGGTGGTACCGCGCGACGGTGCCGACGCGCTCGAGGACGACGACCTTGGGATTGTCGAACAGCCACTGGCGCGAGGCGCCGCCGAGCGCGGTCGTGCCGCGGACCAGCGACCGGCATAACGAGTGGACCGTCAGGTCGATGACGAACTCGCCCCACATCGCGCGCGAGTGCGCGAGCACGATCACGAACATCCACAGCGCGCGCTCACCGCCGGGCACGGCGAGCTTGCCGACGTAGGCCCAGTCGACCTGGGCGACCTCGCCGGGCAACGTCTCGACCACGAGATAGGCGCCGCGGACGCGGCGCGGTCTGACGAGCGCGACGTGCTTGCGCAGCGAGCGCACGGACCCGCGAAAGCCGCGCTCACGAATCATGTCGTAGAGCCGGGTCGCGAGGAGCTTCGGGTAACGCCGGAGCGTGTCGTCGATGAACGGGCGATACGGATCGACGACGCGCGCGCGCAGCTGTGACGGCGCACGCGGCTCGCCGAGGCCGAGGACCCGACGGACCTGGTCGGGGTGGGTGTCGAGCTGCGTCGCGATCGTGCCGACCGGCCAGTGCTCGGCGTAGTGCAACCGCACGATCTCCGCCTCGAGCTCGGGCGTGCTCTTCATCGCACACCTCGGAGCGCGAGCTGGCGGAGGTCGTCGAAGCTACCGAGGCCGGCGATCCGCTGGTGGCGCTCGTGAGCGCAACGGCGCAGCTCGACCGTGTAGTGGACCGTGTCGATGGCGAGCCGCAAATCGTCGAGAAGGCCAAGCCGACACCACGACGCCTCCTCTTGCGCACACAGCACAGCGTGCACGGGCGTCTGGTGCCAGAGCGCCACGGCCTCTAGCAGCGTCGGGAGCGCTCGAGGATGTGGTGGCCCAGAGGGTGTCAGCAAGACCGCCTTCAACACCTCGTCGTCGTGAACGCGCACCAGAATCCTCGTTGAACGTGGGCTCGTCTTCAGGATCACCGTCGGTCGAATGGTCATCATCACTGCTCCTGCCCTCGGCCGCGGGAACGCCGTCCATCGGCGCGAGCGAGCCTTGCGGCAGACACACGCTGCTCGTCGGGGCCAGTAATTCGGAACCCTGATCCATCTCGAAGATGATCAGCGCGGCGCGCTTGCGCCGGCGGAGGTCCCGATTGTGGATGCTGTGAGCTCGCCGACCTCGTGGCGATTTCTGGTGCTTCGCGCGGGCTGTCTTGGCCTGCTCGGCGCGTGCCGGTCCGCGGCACCGGTCACCGCAGTAGGTCTGCCCGCGGTAACAACGTCGGCAGATCCAGAACAGATGCTCGCAGTCGACGCATCTCTCGACGAGAAGCAACAGGTCGTCCATCGGTCCTTGACCGCGCTGACGACGAACTTGCCCACGCCATCAACCTCCAGCATCGTGTGCGGAAGGCCGGCGTCCATCGGCTGAGGGTCTCGGACGCCAATCCGAGGCCCTCGATTCTTTTCGGCGTCATCGCTGTCACAGAT
>Ga0209511_1004377_pt1 | contig 10286 bp, 3 predicted proteins | sample SSSSmetaG_FD_184141 | JGI IMG/M metagenome (GOLD analysis project Ga0209511, IMG submission 184141) | Glacier valley bacterial and archeal communities from Borup Fiord, Nunavut, Canada, to study Microbial Dark Matter (Phase II) - ​SSSS... | ecosystem: Environmental > Aquatic > Freshwater > Ice >... | reverse complement strand
GATCATTCTGAGTTGCATTCCCGCAAACTTATCCAGCTCAATATCAAGGGATAGATTTCCAATGAGATCATGCTTGCCCAAATAAATCACTGCAAAGGCAAATCGCTTTTCGGATCGTGTCACAAGGGATTTAACTTTTGTAATCCCAAGTACAAGTTTTTGTTCTCCCGCTTCTTTCTTGACGAAAAATTCATTGGTTGCCTGGTAATTGAACAACGGTAAATTCTCCGGTTCATCTTCAAAGATCGACGATACAGCATAATGCATTCCCACACGGGAAAGATTTGTCTTGGATGGCAACACCAGCTTGCGATATACATTTGCTCCATCACCGTACAGAGGTACATTGCTGGCAGCTTGCTCAAGTCGCGCCTGAAACTCTCCATCCAGGTCGCGGTCTGTCAATTGTTTTGACAACTGTATCGCACGGCAGGCATATTGGATCACTTGTACCGTTTCAATTCCGGAAATTTCGTCGAAGAACCAGCCACAGCTGGTGTACATCAGCATCGCATGACGCTGCATCTCCATCAGGCGCAATGCTTTATTTACAACTACCTCTTCAAACGCCTGGTCTATGATAAACCGTTTTACTTTATCCTCTGTACGTTTTAAAATGATCTTGATGTACTCGTTACGCGCTTCCCAGGGATTGCGGAAAATTTTGCCACCTTCTTCTTCAAATATTTTAGCGAGTTCATCTCGAAGCCAATCCAGTGCTTCGCGCAATGGCTTGCGCCATGTTTGAGTATACCCGGGCTTCCCTGAATTACATCCACAATTATTTTTCCATCGCTCAACACCATGCACACAGCTCCATGAACTGTTCTCAATGATCTGAGCTTCATGATCCGGTGGAAATTTTGCAATGAAAGAAGCGTAATTCATTAAACCAATCTCAGGCACCTTCTCGATATAATCGAGCGCAAAAGCCAGTGCCATGTCACCGTGCTTATGGTGGTGGCCATACGTTTCGCCATCAGTGGCAATGTTTACCAATTGGGGAGTTTCATTCGTATCAAATGATCCAACCAGGCGTTCCGCAAAGCCCTTTCCATCATACAGCAATCCATCGAAGGCAACACCTTGAGCGATATTTCCATCATAAAAAAATAGGGTAATACTTTTTCCGGAAGAGAGTTTGCAAAGATATGGCCGACGCGTGTCTACCGTTTGATCATTGACTTCCTGCCAATCGCCACTACCGGCAACCCGGATTGCTTTTGCCTGACGCGGGGCAAGAACGGTAAATTTGATCCCTTGTTCGGCGAGAATTTCCAATGACTCCGTATCGACAGCGGTTTCAGCGAGCCACATTCCTTCCGGCTTGCGTTTAAATCTTCTTTCAAAGTCACGGATTCCCCAGATCACCTGCGTTTCTCTATCCCTCCTGTTCGCCAAAGGAAGGATCATGTGATTGAAAACCTGCGCCATCGCAGAGCCATGACCTTCGAAGCGTTCAATGCTCTCTTTGTCAGCGTCAAGAATTGCCCTGTACGTCACCTTATCATAGATTTCCATCCACGATAAAAGAGTTGGACCAAAATTGAAACTTATACGCGAATAGTTGTTGCTTATGTTTTTAATAACACCACCTACTTTATCAAGAATGCGCGATGCCGTATTTGGTGCATAACATTCAGCACTGATACGTTCGTTCCAATCATGATACGGATGGGCACTATCCTGAATTTCTATTATTTCGAGCCAGGCATTTTCACGCGGGGGTTGATAAAAATGTCCGTGGATACAGATGTATTTGTTCACTGAAGTCTAATTCGTTGATTCGGTAATTTGTTGATTCGGTAATTAGGTGATTCGTCAGTTAACTGGTTGTTCGGTGATTCGGTGACGGCGAAGCATCGAATCACTGAATCAACCAATCAGCTTATCAACTTCCTATCTCAAACTCCTTCACCTCTTCATTCAATTTTAAAATGGAGATTGCAAGCGGCGGCAACGTTAAGGTAACAGAATAATCCTTGTTGTGATACTTCACCGGCGACGTATTCATCAGCGCCTGATTCAGTAATCCGCTTCCGGCATACTTAGGATCGTCGGAATTGAAAACTTCTTTCCATGTACCTCGTATTGGTACGCCTACTCTGTAAGAATACCGCGGTGTGGGTGTAAAATTACAAACGACTACCAATGAATCTGCTGGTTGCTCGCCTTTACGCATAAAGACGATAACACTGTTCTCATGATCACCATAGTCAACCCATTCGAAACCGTTATTTTCAAATGCGTAGCGATATAATGCTGATTCCGATTTATACAACCTGTTCAAATCCTGTATAACATGGATGATCCCCTTATGATTTGGGAAGTCCGTAAGCTGCCAGTCAAGACTGCGATCATGGTTCCATTCGGCAGTCTGCGCAAACTCAGCTCCCATGAACAATAACTTTGTTCCAGGATGCGCAAACATGTATGCATACATCAAACGAAGATTGGCAAATTTATTCCATTCATCGCCAGGCATTCGTCCTATCAACGAACCTTTACCGTGTACTACTTCGTCATGCGATAACGGCAGCATAAAATTCTCGGTAAAGGCATACATAATACTGAACGTAATATCATTCTGGTGATATTTACGATGTACCGGATCGTTTTCAAAATAGCGCAACGTATCGTGCATCCAGCCCATCATCCATTTCTGTCCGAACCCAAGCCCACCGAGGTACGTAGGTTTTGAAACGCCAGGCCACGCAGTTGATTCCTCTGCAATCGTGACAGTGTCAGGAAAATTTCCATACACCGTTTCATTAAATTCTTTTAAGAAGACGATTGCTTCAATATTTTCATTACCACCATATTCATTTGGTATCCACTCTCCTGCTTTGCGCGAATAGTCGAGATACAGCATTGAGGCAACTGCATCAACGCGTAATCCATCAATATGAAACTTCTCAAGCCAGAACATGGCGTTGCTTATCAGGAAAGATCTTACTTCCGGACGACCATAGTTATAGATGTAGCTACTCCAATCCGGATGGAACCCTTTGCGTGGATCGGCATGTTCATAAAGATGCGTGCCATCAAATTTATAAAGTCCATGTGCATCACCCGGAAAGTGAGATGGCACCCAGTCAAGTATCACGCCTATTCCTGCTGCATGAAATGCATCTATTAAAAATTTAAAATCTTCCGGCGACCCAAATCTGCTGGTCGGTGCAAAGTAACCCGTCAACTGATATCCCCATGATCCAAAAAACGGATGTTCCATTACAGGTAAGAATTCTACATGGGTGAATTCAAGATCTGTCACATATTGGACCATTTCCACGGCGAGCTCGCGATAAGAAAGAGAACGATTCCCGTCTTCCAGCTTTCTGCGCCAGCTTCCCATGTGCACTTCATACACAGAATAAGGTCTTGCTTTCCCGGTCAGCTTCTTTCGTTCATCAAGCCATGTAGCATCTTTCCATTCATACTCTTCTTCCCAGATAATGGAAGCTGTCTTCGGGGCAATCTCCGCATAAAAAGCAAACGGATCTGATTTCTCTAAATATTCACCGCTGTTTGAATGAATGGCATACTTATATACCTCGCCTTTTTTAACGCCAGGGAAAAATGCCTCCCATATTCCGGATTCATCCCATCGGGGATTGAGCTTGTGCTGAACATTATCCCAGCTATTAAAATTACCGATGACGGAAACGGAAGTTGCATTTGGTGCCCATACAGCGAAGTAGCAGCCGTCTTTGCCTTTAAACTCCGCAGGATGAGCGCCTAGTTTTTCATACAGCTTGAAATGCTTTCCACTCTTAATGAGATGGATATCAAAATCTGTGAGGAGTGTAAAGCTTTCCTCGTTGGCAGATGTGCGCTTTGGCTGTGTTTTTTTAGACATGATCTTGATGTGTTAATTTATATCACTTTTAAATTTCTTCCTCAACCTGACCTCATCCCTGCCTCCGCCGAAGCAACTACAGCCAGGTCCGCCTGACTCTTCTCTCAAAGGTAAATGGCAACTTTCCGAAACACGTCTACGTTTCACTTCTCACATTTCACTTTTCACCTTTCACCTTTCACATTTCACATTTCACTTTTCACCTTTCACTTCCACTTATCACAAACTTCTAACCACCCACCACTCACCATCTCCTACCTACCAGCAGACCCCTTCTTCCTCTTCTCCTTATCCGATACATACTGATTTACCTGGTACTCGATTCCACGCAATGGAATTACCGTCCAGTCGGGGCGACCATTGAGCTCATAACCTAATTCATACACGGCTTTTTCTATAAGGTATGTTCTGATAAGAACATCGTCTTCGTAGGGAAGCTCTGTGCCCAATCCCATCTTTTCCATGTATGCTCCGAGATAGAAACGACCAACATAGTGCTGCCATTGCTCTGCCCATGATTCTAAAAACTCCAGATCCTGTTTGCGGTAATTTTCATTCAACAAGATTTTTCCGAAGGCAGCGTAATGAAATGATCGCATCATACCTGCCACATCTTTGTATGGACTCTTTTTTAACCGACGCTCGCTGAAACTAAATCCCGGCTCACCTTCAAAGTCAATGATAATAAAATCCTTCCCGGTAAATAATACCTGCCCGAGGTGATAGTCACCGTGGATCCGGGTTTTAATACCATTGATCCTTATCTGGTAGATCTCACTAAAGCATTCGAGGATAGTATCTTCCATTGCAAGAACGCGCTGAGCCAACTGTTGTGTCTCAACATTAAGCTTGCTCATCGCCTGGCGAAGCATCTTGAATCTATCTTTCAAGAGCTTGCGGAGAGAAGAATACAGCGATCGCTGGTAGTTGCTTGTGAAATATTCCGGTGCAAATGCAGGATTGGATGTATCGGATGCCAACGCGATGTGCATTTCTGCCGTACGTTGACCGAGACGAACAACACGTTCATAAAATCCCCGACCGATAAATTCCTGCAGAAGTTCCGGAGCTTCTTCAAATGTAATGGCAGGCTTGTGCAACAGCTTTGGAAGCTTTTCCTTCTTTGCTTTTGCCATCACACGCTCATAGAATCGTCCCACGGAGTCAATCGTCATGTTCCAGGCATCACCCTGGTTATCAACTTTTTCCTGTAGTAACCCAAAAACAATTGTCTTGCCTTCATCATCACGGTACTCAACACTTCCTGAATACTTCGGACTGCTTTTAAAGTTAGTGTTCTCAGAAAGGAAGCGCGCGATCTCCAGGTCAGGATTAATTTCTTTTTCAATCTTGCGATAGAACTTGAAGAAATACTGATCATTGTAGAGGATCGCTGTATTACTTGAATCGACTTTAAGAATTTTAGATTCAATATTTTCAGCTTTTATCTTTGAGAAGACACTGGAATTAAATTCAAGAACACCTTCCCCGTCTTTTACTCTCACTTCCTTCGCCATGCTTGCGAATAAGAAGTCACGGAACACGCGGTCATAGCTGCTATCCAAAATAAATCCTGACTTATTTTGAATTTCAGCACGACACACAACGCTTTGCGCCGTGTACTCGATTCGCTCCAGCAAAACTTCAGACGGAACAAATGTCAAGGGCAGGAAATAAAATTCCGGTAAACGCTGAACATAATGAACTTCAATAATTATCAGGAAGTGTGTTATACCTTCTACTTTCAGCGGTACAACTTTATGAATGCTCATCTTGCTGATGACTTTGGCTTTACCACCAAACCACCTGCATTTCTTCATGAACGGTTGTAAGATCTTTCGCTCCAACGTCCGTATCTCATCATAATGATTGAATACCTTTTCCCATGAGGCATCCGTCTTAAAAAGCTGAAGCTCACCGCTCGTGCCAGGTTGCTCTTTCTTTTCCTGATCATCCACCTGGAACCAGAAGTATCCATACGGTCCTACCGTAATAGAATAATCGCCATCGCCAACACCCATGAAACGATTCTGACTGAAGACCTCCGTGATCTCGCAGTCCTTGTAATCGATTAGGTTAAGTGTTGTTGCCTGCGAAAACTGTGACAGATTGGCTACAACAATAATGCGCTGCTTGTCCAGGCTTCTTACGAAGCTCAGGACTTTTGCATTTGTACTTTCAATGAACGTAAGGTCACCCTTACCAAAAACATGAAGACGTTTTCGCATCGCAAGCACGTTCTTCACCCACCAGATGAGAGAAGAAAAATTCTCTTCCTGGGTAGCCACGTTTACTGATTCGTATCGGTATGCCGGATCGGAAATGATTGGCAAATAAAGTTTTTGTGGATTAGCAGTGGAAAAACCGGCATTGAGATTCATGTTCCATTGCATTGGCGTTCTGATGCCATAACGATCGCCGAGATAAACATTATCACCCATACCAATCTCATCACCATAATACAACACGGGTGTGCCTGGTAATGAGAATAAGATCGTATACAGCAATTCAATTTTCCTTCTGTCATTATTCAGCAACGGTGCAAGTCTTCTCCTGATACCAAGATTATGTTTTGTATCAGGATCGTTCGCGTACGCTTTGAAGAGATAATCTTTCTCTTCTTCTGTTACCATTTCAAGGCCAATCTCATCATGATTTCTCAAAAACAACAGCCACTGGCTGTTCGGTGGAGTTTCCGGCGTTTGCTCCATGATGTCGATGATCGGGTAACTGTCCTCCGTGCGAAGCGCGAGGAACAGTCGTGGCATCAACGGATAATTAAAGTTCATGTGACATTCGTTACCACCGCCAAAATAAGATGCCGCATCCTCAGGCCACAAGTTTGCTTCGGCAATGAGAACGCGATCTTTATACTCTTTATCAATGTGTGATCGAAGTCGTTGCAGAAATTCATGTGTCTGGGGAAGATTTTCGGAACTCGTTCCTTCCTCTTCAAACAGGAATGACATGGAAGGCAATCTGAAACCATCCACTCCTAACTTTAACCAAAAGTCAGCTGCTTTAATTACTTCAAGCTGAACCTCCGGATTTTCGTAGTTCAATTCAGGCTGATAATGATAGAACCGGTGCCAGTAATATGACTTTGCTTCCTGGTCCCACGTCCAATTGGATGATTCCGACCCTGCAAACATCACACGCGCTTCGCTATACTTATCCGGCGTATCGCTCCAAACATAATAATCTTTATAGCGTGAACCAGGTCTTGCTTTTCTGGATTTTTGAAACCATGGATGCTGATCAGATGTATGATTCAGGATCAACTCCGTTATAACACGAATTCCTCTTCGATGTGCCTCCTTCAGGAATGCCTTGAAATCCGCGAGCGTACCACAATCAGGATGCACATCGCATTGCTCTGTAATATCAAATCCATCATCTTTTAATGGTGAAGGATAAAAAGGAAGAAGCCATATTGTATTGATACCAAGATCTTCCAGGTAATCAAGCTTTTGCATCAAGCCCTGAAAATCTCCTATGCCATCGCCATTGCCATCGTAAAATGAGCGAACACTCAATTCATAGAAGACAGCATCTTTAAACCATAACGGATCGATTTTACTTTGGAGTGCCATAATGATCACATTTGAGATTCGTGAATATCCAACTTAAAAAGATGGAACGGCATTTTTGACGGTTCCAGCTCAACATAGTTCCATTCCTGCGTCCAGGTATACTGCTCATCGGTTATCATGTCCCGCAGTTTAATATTTATTCTGTCTTTCAGACCAAGTTTTGCTTTTGGAACCTGAATGTATCCTGATTGCTTTTTATTCGCATCAAGGTTTACAACAACCAGAATACTATTGGGAAGATCATCCGTTGTCTTAAGATATGCGATGAGGTTTGGGTTCTCAACGCTGCAAAACTGCAGGTTCCAGGTTGACTGCAACGCTGGATTTTCATTCCGTGCTTTATTGAGCAACGTAATAATATCCGTCATTCTGTTTGTTTTCCTCCAATCAAATGACTTGATCTCGTATTTTTCTGAGTTGTAGTATTCTTCTCTTCCTTCCATTGGGGAATTATCATTGAGCTCGTAAGGTGGTCCATACAATCCGTAATTGGAAGAAAGCGTTGCAGCAAGCGCTACGCGTATAATAAAAATATTCTCACCCTGGTGCTGTAAATGAAATGGAAGAATATCGGGAGTATTTGGCCAGAAGTTAGGGCGGAAATAATTTCGCGATGGTCCGTTCACCAACTCCGTCATGTACTCGATTATTTCCTGTTTTGTAACTCTCCATGTGAAGTAAGTATAGGATTGAGTGAATCCCACTTTACCCAACGAAGCCATAATGTTTGGCCTCGTGAAGGCCTCGGCAAGAAATATAATGTCAGAATACTTTTTATTGATCTCTGCAATCACCCACTCCCAAAACGGAATTGGTTTTGTATGTGGATTATCAACACGGAAGATCTTCACTCCTGCATCAATCCAGAATTCAATTACTGATCTCAGCTCTTCCCATAATTCTTTCCATTGATCCGTTTCGAAATTGAATGGATAGATGTCTTGATATTTTTTTGGAGGATTCTCGGCGTATTGAATTGATCCATCCGGGCGTTGACGAAACCATTCCGGATGTTCTTTTACATACGGATGGTCCGGTGCGCACTGGTATGCAAGATCGAGTGCAATATCTATGTTATACTTCTTCGCTTCGGCTATTAATTTTTTGTAATCGGCAAGCGTACCAAGTTCTTTATGTATGGATTTGTGACCGCCTTCTTCACTACCAATTGCCCATGGTGAACCAGGCTCTCCAGGTCGTGATGTAACACTATTATTTTTTCCCTTACGGTTAATTTTTCCAATTGGATGGATCGGTGGTAAGTACAACACATCGAAATTCATCGCAGCAATGCGGGGAAGCAACTTGATCGTATCCTGAAACGTCCCATGTTTTCCTGCCTGCAATGAACTTGATCTCGGAAAAAGTTCGTACCAGGTACTGAACAATGCCTTTGAATGTTCTACCCGGACAGACAACTCTGAGTGATAGGTTGTCTCATATTGTCGCAATGGATTATCATGTACAATCTTCCCGAACTCTTCGCTTAATACAAAACCAACCGCTTCAGCATGATGTGCTTTGTCTTCCAGTTTTTTTGCAATCGTAACTATCTTCGGACTGCTGTTACCCGCCTGTCTCACGTACTCCGCTCCTTCCATCAGCTCAACGGTCACATCTACATTTGCTGCAGCTTTCTTCCTAAAACCATCATACCAGGTATCAAGCTGATCGATCCATGCACGGACAGTAAATTTGTATATGCCTTTTTTTGGTGTTGCAAAAGATGCAGCCCATTCATCGTTCATTACCGGAATCATCTCCACAATACTCCATTCTTTCTCATCCGCAAATTTGTAAAGGACTTCAGCGCGAATATGATCGTGACCATCGCCAAAGATATTGGCAGTGACTTCTACATTTTCACCAACAGTCCTTTTCGCCGGATAAAAACCTCCCTCTACCTGTGGTTGAATATTTTCAATAATAACACGTGATTGTCCGTGAGTCATTCGTTATTTTTTTAGAACTACTGAACTGTAAGCTGGTAATATTAACGTATCTTCTTTTAATACTGCTTTCTTATTCGTTGTGAAATCAATTTTTTTGAATTCAGGTATGGATTCCAGTGAGACAGTTATTTCAATATCAGAAACATTGTGCAGAGCCAGCAGCTTTTGCTCACCAGACGAGCGGATCATTGTAACAACTTCCTTAATAGTGAAAGGCGTTTCTGTCAATTCACCTAATGTCATCACATCACTTTCATTGCGATAAGCAATCCACTTCTTATAAAAATTATAAAGTGATGATGACTTTCTCTTTTGCTGCTTTAATGGAATGACTGTCTTGTCCGTTGAATACTTTGGTATCTCCCAGGTTGTTTGCATCACATCTTTTTTTCCTTCATCCCAAAGAAATGGCTCACGAATATATTCGTCCGGCTTCATTCCCTTCATACCAATCTCTTCTCCATAATACACATACGGCGTTCCCGGAAGGGTAAATAGAATGGACGCCGCTACTCTCAGTTTATCTTCATCATTTTCGAGCTCTGATAATATTCTATTCTGATCATGGTTCTTTAGGAATGTAGCATCAATATAATTCGGTGTAACGGTCTGGTAGAAATCAATGATCTCTTTATATTTTTTCACAAGATGAATAGTATCTGACTGAGCCTGCACAACAGAAGTGATAGCATATCCCATATCGAAATTGAAGAGAGCAGGTAGACCTTTTAAGTATGGGGCAACTTCTTCTGCCGGCGACCAAACTTCTCCTACCAGGTACACATCCGGCTTGATCTTCTGCATTTCGTCACGAAACCAAACCCAGAAGGCATGATTGTCAGTTGCTCTATCTGTGGGGAAAATATGTTTCGCTGCATCAAG
>Ga0209511_1004374_pt1 | contig 10291 bp, 5 predicted proteins | sample SSSSmetaG_FD_184141 | JGI IMG/M metagenome (GOLD analysis project Ga0209511, IMG submission 184141) | Glacier valley bacterial and archeal communities from Borup Fiord, Nunavut, Canada, to study Microbial Dark Matter (Phase II) - ​SSSS... | ecosystem: Environmental > Aquatic > Freshwater > Ice >... | reverse complement strand
TGGGCTGAATTATGCACAGCGGCATGTTTAGCCACAGAATGATCCGAAACATAATATTCAGCTACTGAATGATCCGAACCGTAATGTTCAGCTACTGAATGATCCGAACCGTAATGTTCAGCTACTGAATGGTCAGCTTAAAACCATGCTCAGTTTAGCCTCCACGAAGGAATAGCAGAAAATGCTTTTAAAAAAATCAGAATCAGATCAGAGATTGTTCCATTTGAACATCGTCCATAAGATACCCGTGACCGATGTCAATTACTTCTCTTTTGATTTCTTGAAACCCCATCTTATTGTAGAATAGCTGGGCCTTATTATTTTTGTGCACGTTCAGGCGTAAGGCATTATTGCCTGCGGCAAGTGCCTTTATTCGGATAAAATCTATTAAATCTTTTCCGCTGCCTCTGCCCTGAAACGCAGGAAGAATATATATTTTATGAATTTTGGTGACGCTTTGATGTGCATAATTTATTTCATAAGAAGCGTAGCTCATGAATTCATGGTTAACTTTGCCAAGAAGAAATTGGTGATGACCCTGGTCACTTTGTTTTTTCAGTGAATCAAGACTATACATCATCTCTAACATATAACCTATCTGATGATCTGAAAGTATTCCGGCAAATGTAATTGGCCAGGTCTTCTCAGCTATTTCTTTAATTTTAGGATGATGCGTATCTAATGCGTGTATTATTTCCATATTCCTGTATACAGAGCCAAACATACTGAAATATCAATAAGCCCCGATATTCACACTACCACCTGAAATAAGGGGCATGCCATCAAAATTGCTAGCATTAATATCTTTTATCGCTGCAGGATTACCAGCATTCAGGCACATACTTGAAGCTTGAAGATGAAAATTTACGTTAAGGGCTGCATTGACAAAAAACGGATCAGAAAATAAAGACTGTTTATCCTGACTTGTTGCCTGCTGATAGGTACCGAAAGCCGTATAGCTAGCAGAGAGATAATTAACCTGAATATTAGAGGGGTTCTGGCCTGAAGTAAACCAGCAATTATAATTAATTATATTACCACTTTGAGGTAGTATTGGGTTTAAGCTATAAAGCAGGTTCTGGCTGTTGGTACAGAAAATATTGTTTTCTATCAGGCAACCTGAGGCCTTGGTAACAACCATTTCACCTGTGCCATCAAGGAGTGTATTATTTTGATATAAGGTATTATTGACAAAAATACTGTTAAGCACCTGCCCTGTGGTTTTGCTATCATAGCCCCCTATAGCTAAACCTGCTACCTGATTCTGGTATAGTAGATTCCCTGCAACGATCATGTTTGAAGCATTTCCATTCTGCTCGTTTCCAACTTCTATTCCTGTTCCATTTGAATAGGTTCTGTTTCGGGTAATTTTTATATTTCTGCCCCCATCGATATAAATTCCGGCGCTTGTTGCATACAATGAGATATTATTAAAACAGGTATTACCCGTAATCAGCCCATTTCTAGCCTGATCAAATATAGAACTGGTACTTGTACCGTAATTTCCAATAGCAGCAATACCAATATTTGTATTGTTTGATACCGTGTTGTTCGAAATGGTAAACCCATCAATATTACCGTCAAATGAAATGGCCTCACTGAAACCGGGTATATTATTACTTACTACCGAACTGTCAAGTATGATATTCACGACGGCATTTGCCTGTGTCAGGCCATGCCCATAGACAATAAAGCTGTGCGTTATTATAGCCGAAGTAGGTAGGGTAGTGGTACTGGCAGACCAGGAAATTGCCTGAATGGTCAAATGTCTGAAAGTGATATTTGCTACACCCCCATTGGCGCTGGCGTTCACAAGTATGCCCTGAACATCTTTACCTGTAAAATTTTTGATTGTAAGCCCCTTAAATATCAGATTGCTTTTATCTGTTATTGAAAGCATGGTACCCGTATTGAAACCTGAACCATCAATCAGCACAGGGTCTGAATTATTACCACTGAATATGATAGGGTTCAAGGTAGTGCCTGAAGAAGCAATGGTAATTTGCTCTTTGTAGGTACCACCACTGATCAGCACTAAACAGCCAGCACCTGCATTATTGGCTGCTTTCTGAATGGTTTTGAATGCCGAAGAAATGGTCTTGCCATCATTAGCATCATTTCCTGTAGCCCCGTTTACATATAAAGTTGCCTTTGTAATAAGACCTGTATTTAAGAGGGAATTCTTGGAGCAGGAATAAACCAGGATGATTTGTATCAGCATGATTAATACTTTTAATTTAAAAAAAGTATTGGTGCTGATGATTTGGCTTTCAGGTCTGGTCATAAAGATGTTTACAATGTAGCAAAGATATTATATTACTCAGTATCAAAAAATGTTAATTTCAGTTTAAAGTTAATTAATCAGAGCCAATCAAATCAATGCTTCTACCAGTCTGGTGTAGGAGAATCATAATTTAAGGATGATTTGTTAACATTAAAAAGCCAAACGCACATATTAATTAACAATAATATAATTTAATCATATTATTTCTGGTAGGTAACAGTAACATGAGAAGAATAGGTTTGCAGAAATATACGACTGCATATGAAAAAATTATTACCATGTTTAATACGGATGCTGCTGCTACTTGTTGCAACAATCGTTGTAAGCGGCAATCTTTTTGCCCAGAGTATACAGGTTAAAGGAATTGTAAATGACGATTTTAACCAGCCCCTACCGGGCGTTTCTGTTGTTATAAAAGGAACACATAGCGGAACTATAACTGGTTCAAATGGTACTTTTACTATAATTGCAACCACTGGTCAGACGCTTGAATTCAGTTCAATCGGGCAGATTACAAAAAAAATAATCGTTGCTGATGCAGCTTTTCTTGCAGTGGTTTTGATTTCAGACGGGAAAACACTGAGTGAAGTAGTTATCACTGCCCTTGGGGTAAAGAAAGAAGTGCGCAAAATTGGTTATTCAGTTTCTGAGATAAAAGGTGCTGATCTGACTATAGCACGTGATCCAAACCCTATTAATTCGTTGGTTGGTAAGGTGGCAGGTTTGTCTGTTGGTGCCAGTGCCGAGTTCTTTGGTCGTCCCCAACTGGTATTACGCGGAAGTACTGATTTGCTTTATATTGTAGACGGGGTACCTATCAGCTCAGATACGTATAATGTAAGTGCCGATGATATTGAATCATATACTATTCTTAAGGGCCCTAATGCGGCTGCCTTATATGGTTTCAGGGGTGTTAATGGTGCTATCGTTATCAGCACCAAAAGAGGAACCAAAGACAAAAAAGGCTGGTCAATTGATTTTAACAGTACCAATGTTTTTGAACATGGTTTTATTGTTAACCCGGTTTCTCAAACTGAATATGGCCGGGGCAAGCAGTTTAAATATTCTTATGGTGACGTTTTATATGATAACAAACAGCGTTTGCCTGAATGGGGTCCACGTTTCGAGGGTCAGCTGGTAAAGCAGTATGACAGTCCGTATGATCCAATTACTGGCATTAGAACAGCCACTCCGTATAAAGCAAGAGGAGCAAATAACTTTACGAATTTTGCTCAAACCGGTATGATAACCACTGATAATATTTCTCTGGCAACAACGGGTGAGAAAAGTGATGTTCGTTTATCGTATTCTCATACCTACCAGAAAGGGATGTTTCCAAATACCAAGCTCAATCTTGATAACTTCAATATCAATACAGGATATAACTTCAGTTCAAAGTTTCGTGTTGAAGGCAATTTGAACTTAAACGTTCAGTATTCTCCAAATATTCCTGATGTGAGCTATGGTCCGAACAGTTATTCTTATATGTTCAAGGTTTATGGTTCTGCTGATTATGATGTAAATTCTTTAAAAGATATTTATAAAGGTCCGATGGGCGTAAACAACCTGGTTCAGTATGCACCAGAATATGGCCGTGAAAACTCTGCCTATTTTATTGCCCAGAAATGGTTGCGGTCACAGAACAAGACTGATATCTTCGGTTATCTGAAGGCAACTTATAAATTTAATAATGACCTTGACCTGACTGTACGCGAACAGGTTTCTACCTGGAACCAATTAAGAACTGAGCAGGTACCTTCTTCTACAAACCTGAACACATACCTGCCATGGTATTATTTTGGGTGGTATGGTGACTACCGCGAAGACCGTAGAAATTTAATGGAGAGTAATACTGATGCGATCCTGAACTTTAAAAAGAATCTCGGTGGCTTCAATATTGCAGCTCTGGCAGGTGCCAACGCACGTTCATTTGTGTACACCAGTAGCTGGGCAACAACCAAAGATCTGTCACTGCCAAACGTTTATAATCTGGCAAACTCTCAGAATCCGATTCTAAGTTATAACTTCAATTCTAAAATGCAGGTATACAGTGCATTTTACTCTATTGACTTAGGCTATAAAAACTACTTTAACATTAATACTACCAATAGGGTAGATAAGCTTTCAACATTACCTTCATCAAACAATACGTATTACTATCCATCTGTAGCTTTCAGTACTGTTCTTACAGAATACCTGAATCTGCCGCATTTTATCTCATTTGTGAAATTAAGGGCTTCTGCTGCCAATGTTAAAGGTGGTCTGACTTCGCCAACCATCGGAACAGCCTATAATGCCCTTATATCAACAGGAACAGGTAGTGCCTGGAACAGTAATCCTGTAGGAAATCTTTTAGGTTACGGGTCTGAGCTTTACTCAGGTTATGATGGCCCGACCTACCAGAATAGTAGCCCTGGATCAGCTTCTACCTACTATAATGGTACCCCTTCAGTAGCCTTGTCTTCGACTAAGGCAAATCCAGGTATCAAGCCTTTTTCTGTTCAATCTCAGGAAGCAGGTATTGATGTGAAATTCATGCAGAACAGACTTGGGCTTGATGCCACATACTTCCGTACAGTTAACGGTCCGGTCATTTTTCCATTAAGTGCAGCACCTTCAACAGGCTTCTCAAATCAAATTGTCAACGGTGTTACCACGTTGAAAAAAGGGATAGAGCTGTCTCTTTCAGGAGCAGTTCTTAAAAGCGTTCACGGTCTTAACTGGGATGTCAACCTGAACTACTCAACGTTGAAAGAAACGCTGAAATCAATTTTCCCTGGTCAGGGAGTTCTTGAGCAGAATGGCCATGACTATAAAAATGGCGACCGCCTAGATGGTTTATACAGTACCAAATTTGTACGTGATCCAAAAGGTAATATCGTGTATGATGGTGGAGGTTTGCCATTACAGTCACCAGGGGGAATTTCAAATAATGGCTTGCTGGGTTATGCCAATCCAAATTTCAGCTTTGGTATAAATAATAAATTTTCATACCGTGCAATCTCTTTCAGCTTTCAGTTTGATGGGCGTATTGGTGGAAAAATATATGACCAGACCTACTACCATGCAAATAATGGTGGTACTTCGATTGAATCAGCCAGAGGCGCCTTTGGTGCCGCACGTCTTGCCGATTGGAATGTGTTTAAGTCAGGTGGAAAAGTTGTCGGTTCTTATGTTGGGCCTGGTGTCGTGATTGCAAGTGGAACACCACAGTACGCAAGTGGACAGATCATCAATCCAAATGATCTTACGTTTGCCCCAAATGCGACAGCAGCTACCACCCAAAGTTTTATCTCAAGTGGTATTGGTGGTAACTTCGATGAATATTATACGATTAGCCGCTCTTATGCCAAGCTGCGTGAGGTAACTCTTGGTTTTACCGTACCACAGCACTGGTTACAGGGAAGTCTGATCAAACATGCCACCTTCTCACTGGTCGGTAGAAACCTGCTTTATTTTGCAGCCAGAAAAGATATTGACCTTGATCAGTATGCTTCTGGTTATAATGCTTCTGACCGTTCATTACAGGGTGGCAGTGGTAGTATAGACCTGCAAACCCAGACAGCACGCCGTTATGGGTTTAACTTAAACATAGGCTTCTAATTTTTAACACTAAGAAAATGAAACATATACTAAATATTCCTTTTGCACTTATGCTTGGCGGTATGCTATGCCTGAGTAGCTGCCAGAAGGGAAATCTGATAGATAATCCAAATGTTGCCAGTGGAAATTCACTGATACCGGTTTCCCTTATTTTAAATCACCTTACAGCAAATCTGGTAAGACCAACAGAGGATTCATGGGGTGATGCCTATAAATATTCACAGTTTTTTAATTCAAACTACCAGTATTACAGAGGGAGTAATTTTTATAATTGGACAAATACAGCAGATACCTATGATATTTTAAAGTACGCCACAGCGCTTGAATCACAGAGTAAATCTCAGTTTACAAATCCTGTAAACAAGTATATTGCCCTGTCAAAGTTCTTTAAGGCATACGGAGCCATCTGGTTGTCAAACCGGGTTGGCGATATTCCCTTTTCACAGGCCATAAACCCATCGATACTGACACCTAAATATGATAGCCAGCATGATGTATTCAAGCGCAGCCTGGCCCTGCTTGACTCCGCTAATACCATAATGGCAGCCGTAGGCAGTGGTTCAACAGTGCTTGATGCGAATGGCGATATTTTTGGCCTTACCAATATTCAATGGCAGAAGGTTATCAATACCTACCGTCTGAGAGTGCTGATCAGCCTGAGTAGAAGAGCGGTAGACAATGCTGATCTGAATATACCACAACAGTTTGCTACCATTATTGGCAACCCGACTTTATACCCGATTATGACGGGTAATAGTGATAATATGGTTTATAAGTATAATGCTGCTTTTAACCCATACCCAATCAAGGCGCATGGTAACCAGCCCTATAATAACTTTGCCAATATGGGCAAGACCTTTATGGATATTCTTACCTCAACCCAGGATCCTCGTACGTTTTTATTTGCTACGCCTGCTCCCCAGCAAATTGCTGCAATACCTGTTGGTAATGGAAAATCTGTTGGTGATTTTACCGCCTATGTAGGTTCTGATGTCAATCTTTCTCAAAGTGCGCTATTTAATAATTCGGCAGATTCACCCACTAAACCTGGCCAGTATTCATTTGCCAATTACAACAGATATTATAATACGGCTGATGGCACTACCTGTGAGCCTCTGACGGTGATCGGTTATTCAGAAATGTGTTTCAATATTGCTGAGGCAATCAACAGAGGTTGGGTAAGTGGTACTTCTGCTTCCTGGTATATGAACGGTATAACTTCTTCCCTGATGAATTATGGCCTTACCGAAGGACAAAGCCTGACAGTAGGTGATGTGAATGGTAAAACAATCGGTACTGTTCAGATTAGCATTGCCAGTTTTATGTCAAACCCGAATGTTATTTATAGTGGTGATAATGCTACAGGTCTTGCTCAGATCTTAACCCAGAAATATGTGTCGTTCTTCATTAATTCTGGTTATGAAGCATTTTACAATAACAGACGCACCGGTATTGCAGCCTTTGCCCAGGGTGGTGCTGGTATTGGTACAGCCAGCGGTAAAATACCACGTAGATGGCAGTATCCAGCAGCTGAAATCACTGAAAATGCTGCCAACTATCAGGCCGCAATTGCCAGCCAGTATGGTGGTACAGATGATATCACAAAAGATATGTGGCTTACCAAATAAGATAAACCAGTAGGCCGATTAGATACTCAGGCCGACTGCGATATGGATGATCATATAATCAGGTCAATAAATAAACTAATTCTTACCAGGATATACGTATCAGTACATTCTTAAAGACAGTTTCCAGACTACCGGAGGTACAGCTTATCGTACTTTCGGTTTTTTTATTGCCAAAAATGAGTCTCTGCAAAGTTTTTTATATTTTTGAAAACTACAAAATCAGGGTGTTTGTATCATGATTGAGTATGTAACTGAATTTATAAGCATTAATCTGTGGTAAATAGATTAGTGTTAAGAGTTTAGTTACCAATTAATTTTGAGAAACTAACCTACCAAGGCTCAATTCTTATTAATTATGATTAAACAGCATGAGCGTGAAGAAGAAGGTAAGAACGGCAGTAATCTTACTGACGAATTAAAGCATACTAAAGACTTACTAGCAGTAAAAACGGCTGAATTAGCTTTGGCTACTGCCGCTCTCGAAGCATTGAATCACGGATCAATAGAGGCAGGCAGTCAGTTTAGCCGCCCGGTAATCAATGGCAAACATTCTCTACCTGACAGCCAGCAAAGCCTTAGAGCCTATGTTCTGGCAGCTGGTTACCCCTTGATTATTTTACGTGGGCCTGATATGTATATAGAATTGGCCAATCAACCCCAGGCAGATTTGTTGCAGCGCCCTGTATCAGAAATTTGTGGTCGGTATTTACTTGATCTTTTGCCTGAAATCATTGACCAGCCTTTTCCACGCCTTCTGAAAGAGGTTTATGAAACGGGCATAAGCTATAAAAAAGAGGAAGAGTTCTTTTATTATGATACACCTGAAGGGCAGGTTGGTAAATATGTCAGCATTTTCTATGATCCTCTGAGAAATTCTAGTGGGGAAATTGATGGCCTGATCGCCTCAGCCCAGGATATAACCGAAGTAGTGGTTGCCCGCAAAGAGCTACTTGAAATTCATAACCAGCAGAAATTGCTGAATGAGAAAATTCTATTGTCAAATAAAGAGCTAGCCCAGGCACTGAAAAATCTTACACTGAGTAATATTGAAATTGCGAGTGCTGAGCTCAGGCTATCTAAAAAGGTTGATGAACTGGCTGAAAGTGAGGCACGAATAAGTTATATGCTGAATGAGGCTCCAGTTGCTATTTGTATTTTGACAGGACATGACCATACCATTGATTCGGTTAATAATAAAATGCTCGAAATCTGGGGAAAGCAACGCTCAGGACTTGGCAAAACCATCATTGAAACTTTGCCAGAGATTGCTGAGCAGCCTTTTATTGAATTACTTGATCAGGTATTTGCTACAGGTATTACTTATTTTGGAGATGAGGCAAAGGCCCTGCTTGAACATGACGGGGTATTAACTGAAGTTTATGTAAACTTTGTTTTTCAACCAATTAAAGGCCTTGATGGGCTTACCCGTAGTATCATTGTAGTTGCCGTTGATATTACCGAACAGGTTATGGCAAAAATTGCTGTTACTGAGAAAAATGAGCTCTTAAACCAGGCACTCACACAGTTTGAGTTTTTAGCTAATACTGTACCCATTGTAGTTTGGACAGCTACCGCTGATGGTCTGCTTGATTATATCAATCAGCGCTGGTATGATCGCAATGATGATTCGATGGACAGGGCCTTGGGAACAGGCTGGGCTCAATCGGTTCACCCTGATGACCAGGCTAATGCATGGAAAGTATGGAGTCATTCACTAAGCACAGGAGAGCCTTATCAGGTAGAATTCAGGGTTGCCGACAAGTTAGGTGATTACCGCTGGTATCTTGTACGCGCCTTAGCCCTGCGTGATGACAAGGGTGAAATCTTAAAATGGTATGGGAGTAATACCGATATCACCGAACAGAAAGAGCTTCAGCGCCAAAAAGATGATTTTTTGGGCATCGCCAGTCATGAGCTAAAGACCCCGGTTACCAGCATTAAGGCTTATACCCAGCTCATGGAAATGAAATTTGATCTGGCCGGTGATTTAGAGAATAGTAAGCTTGCCCGCAAGATGGATAAGCAGGTCAACCGGCTTACCAGTCTGATAGAAGATCTGCTTGATGTGACAAAAATCAATTCAGGCAGGATGCAATTCAATGAAGAAGTTTTTGACTTTGACCAGATGGTCGAAGATGTAATTGAAGACTTCAGACAAACTGCTCCCAAACATCAAATCAATAAAGAACTCTCATTCAGAAAGAATTTTAATGGTGACCGCGACCGAATCTGGCAGGTGGTTACGAACCTTATATCTAATGCCGTCAAGTATTCTCCTGATGCTGATCGTATTATTCTTTCTACGGAATTTAAAGATGATTCGGTGGTATTTTGTGTTCAGGATTTTGGCATTGGCATTAAGGCTGACAATAAAGACCAGGTATTTGAGCAGTTTTACCGTGTTAGCGGTTCCCGTGAGCATACATTTCCTGGTCTTGGGCTGGGCCTTTACATCTCCAGTGAAATTGTAAAAAGACTTGGGGGCAAAATCTGGGTAAACTCTATCGAAGATGAGGGATCAACTTTTTGCTTTTCGCTGCCAGTTAATGCTCAGGATTAAAAGATTTTAATACATTCTTACGAATAAAATTGTGAGAATTAGTTAAACGGCCGTCCTTGGCTAATCCAATCAATTATGGATATTTATAAAAAGAAAATTCTGATTGCCGGTTATGATGAAGCTGTCGTTGATTCATTGTTATTAATTCTTCAAGCCCTGGGATATTAAGTTTACTCAATCCTTGAGGTTAGCAGGGTAATTGAAGAGATTAAATTA
>Ga0209511_1004372_pt1 | contig 10294 bp, 9 predicted proteins | sample SSSSmetaG_FD_184141 | JGI IMG/M metagenome (GOLD analysis project Ga0209511, IMG submission 184141) | Glacier valley bacterial and archeal communities from Borup Fiord, Nunavut, Canada, to study Microbial Dark Matter (Phase II) - ​SSSS... | ecosystem: Environmental > Aquatic > Freshwater > Ice >... | reverse complement strand
CCGGACGTTCCAGCATTATAGCTTCATAAGTTTCCCTCACAGACAAATCCATTGCAGCATTAAACTGTAAAACCCGCTTGATGTCTAGGTTCAACGGTGGAGCTTTCACATCCTCCCAAAAGATTTGCCAGAGGGCTTGCGGAGCTTTAGCTTTGGGTGTAAACCCTGCTAACTTTTGCAAAAGTTCGGGGCGGTTTTCGAGCCATGCCTGACTTAAAAGGTCTAAAGCTTCGATAGTAATTTCGGGGGCTATCATTAATAGTTGACAGAAAGTTACGGGTAGTCGTAACAAATCCCGCACCGCAAAGCCTTTAGGTCGGCCTACCCGTTCCCATTCGGCTAGAATTTGTGTATTTAGCTCTTTTAGTATTACTTCTACTAACTTTTCAAAGCTTTGAGGATTTTCATTTTCAACCGCCTTCTCGAGAGCAACGTTTATATCAGGATGTAAAAACACAATTTCCTCCATTCATTTTAGGGATATCGGGATAAACCAAGCGTAGTGCGCTAACCTGATTGTATCATAGCACTGCCAGCAAAATATTCATAGTAAATTTCAGAACAGGCTTTAGGGCAAGTTGAAGGGGACGCTGGGCTATGATATAATGCGGAACGCAACAGTACAAGGAGAGGTCGCATAGCTGGCCTAGTGCGCCCGTCTCGAAAACGGGTAGGGGGCAACTCCTCGAGGGTTCGAATCCCTCCCTCTCCGTCTGTACGGGTTTGCAGATTCGGGTTAAACTAGCTTAGTCCGAGTTACAATACACATACGGGGGGAGGTCGCATAGCTGGCCTAGTGCGCTCGCTTGGAAAGCGAGTAGGGGGCAACTCCTCGAGGGTTCGAATCCCTCCCTCTCCGTTTCTTTTGCGCCTGTAGCTCAGTGGACTAGAGCATCGGTCTTCGGAACCGAGTGTCGGCGGTTCGAATCCGTCCAGGCGCGTTCACCACGCGAAGCTGCCTCTATTGCGTAGTTGCACTTATTCCTACTTACTACTTAGGTCTGATTTTACTAAATAAGCTTTCGGTTATAATATCTAAGGAAGATATTATAATTTTAATGATATTTGTAATCTAAGGAGGGTTCAAGGCATGCCAGGAGACGTAACTGCGGCGGATGTATACGCTGACCGCGAGCTTCTTAACCGCCTGGGCTACGGCATTTTCGATGTGCAATTTACCAAAGATGGCACCGTTGGTTTTGAAAACATTCGTAATTTTGCATATTTAGTGGCCCAACACGATGACCCCAGATTATATCGCCGCAAATTGTTTGATTTGGTAGGGCGTTATTATCCCAACAAATCAGCTAAACAAATCTGGGATAAAATTGTTGACCACAAATGGGTGCTGAGTGAGCAAGCTGGTCACGAAGTTGACTTGAAAACAGCGGCGGAAGACTGGATTCAAAAATATAGCCATGATTTCCTGAAAGAATGGACTTTTCAGCAGCCTAAAGTTCCTTTCCGTATTCGCAACCACCACGAACCGCGCAAAAGCTGGTTTGGGATTGTCACCGGGTTTCTTTTCCCAAATCTGCGCGAATTGCTGGATGCAGGATTTACCGTTACTGATATACTTGTAGGGACGGCCAAAGAAGTTAATCCAGTAAAATCGCTGAAACAAAACAAGAAAAACCGACCCAGAAAGTTATTTAGTAAAAAATCGGACAAAACTGAAGAAGAAACTGTCCCCCAGAATGAGAAATATTTTGTAGTACAAAAAGCACCAGCCCATAGTAGCGATTTTTTCTATATTCGGCTGGTCGCTAACCTCACCGGACACGAAATCAAGGATGAGGCCGAAGCCGCTAAACGCTGGCGGGAAATTCTTGAACACAAGTGGTATTTGAGTGAGCGCGAAGGCCATGACGTAGGACTACGGGTGACGGCTCTGGATTATTACCGCCGTCTGAATCTTTTGGCTGAGGCCGAAAGCGGCGTTGAGTCCTAAATAAAAATATTCTTACCAATAACTGATTACCGAAGACCGACAACCATTTAGTTATAGGGTCATATGAACACACTGGCTACCATAACTTTTTACGGGGCAATGTTGCTATTGCTGGGGCTATTAGCCGTAGCAATTGTAAAACGGGTGTGGTTATATCGGCTGGAGCGGGGCTATCGGCTGGCAATGCGGGTTAAAGAGTATGACCGAGCCGTTTCTTTTATGAATCAGGCTCTGGATTTTAGCTCTGCTACCAGCCTCTACTTGCAAAATCGCGCCCGCGCCCACTACGAGGCGGGAGATTACGCCAGGGCCGGGGTGGATTATAACCGCTGTCTGGCGATTTACCAGAATGCCAGTTTGTATCTGGAACGGGCGATGGTCTGGTTGGCGCAGGGGCTTACTTCGGAAGCACTGGTTGATGCTAACCACGCGATTGCCTGTAGCCGCTTCTGGTGGCGGTGTTATTTTGTACGAGCGCGGGTCTATTTCGCCCTGAACCATTATGCGGTAGCTCTGGACGACCTTGAGCAAGCTATCGAGTACGGGGCCGCCCATCACCCCGAAGCTCGCAGCCTAGCTACCGAAATCCGCAAACGTCTGACCCCCGCCGCCCCGCCCGATTTTAATCCCTCCAATATTAACAATCGAAAATCGAATATCTAAAATCAAAAGTCGAAGGTCATTAGTAAACTGTTGACTTGTAATTTTCGACTATTTAACCAACAACTAATAACCAATAGCTAAGGAACTGTTATGGCGAAAGAAGCCGACTCAATTTTAGAAGTTTTTATGGCTAATGCAATGCAACAACCCGACAAACTTTGCCTGGAATTTGAGGGGCGACAAACTAGCTATGGCGAACTATCAAACCTTGTTAGTGGCTTTGGGGCGGGGTTGCGGCAGTGGGGCCTAAAGCCAGAGGATAGAGTAGCCTTGTTTATGGAAAACTGCCCTGAGTTTGTGGCGGCCTATCTGGGTACACATCTGGCGGGCGGGGTAGTGGTGCTAGTCAACACCCAATATAAACAGGTGGAATTGCGCCATATTTTGAGCGATGCGGGAGTGCGGCTCTGTTTTACCGATAAGGTCAAAAGTGCTGAGATAGAGCGGGTGCGAGAGAATCTGCCCGACCTTGAAAAAGTAGTAATAATTGATGAAAGTGAAAGCCTTCAACTTTTCCTCGAAATAAAAACCAACTATCAGTTCGACTGGCCCAAAGATGGTGACGAACTGGCGATTATTGCCTATACCTCTGGCACAACGGGCCGCAGCAAAGGAGCGATGTTAACTCACCGTAACCTTATTTGTAATGCCCTGGCGGTCTGTGAGGCATGGCAATGGACGGAAAATGACCATCTGTTGTTGACTTTGCCCCTTTTTCACGCACACGGCCTGATGGTCGGGCTACACGGCACCTTAGTAAAAGGGGCAAGTGCTAGTTTGCGCCGCCATTTTCAGGCCAGCGAGGTTTATGCGGAACTGCTTTCCAGCAAACCGACGATGTTTTTTGGCGTTCCGACCATGTATAGCCGTTTACTGGCCGAAGCCGCCAAAAACGCTGAACGACCCCAACCACTGCGCCTCTATGTTTCAGGGAGTGCGCCCCTTAGCCCCCAAACTTTTGCTGAATTTCAACAAATATTCGGGCAGCCCATTCTGGAACGCTATGGTATGACCGAAACTATAATGAACCTGACCAACCCTTTCGTGGGCGAGCGTCGTCCCGGTACGGTTGGTAAGCCCTTTCCCGGACAGGAAGCACGAGTGGTAGATGTTCAAACTCGCCAGCCCTTGTCAGCCGGAGGGGTAGGAGAAATCGAGGTGCGCGGGCCGCATGTCTTTAAGGGCTACTGGAATAGACCCGATGCTACCGCCGAAGTTTTTGACCCGGACGGCTGGTTTCGCACCGGGGATTTAGGTAGTCTGAGCGAGGATGGCTATTACACTATTAGCGGGCGGGCCAAAGAGTTGATTATCAGTGGCGGTTATAATGTCTACCCCCGTGAGGTTGAAGAAGTGCTGGAAAGTTATCCTGGCGTTTTAGAGGTGGCAGTGGTGGGCCTACCCGATGCCGACCTGGGGGAACAGGTGGTGGCGGTGGTGGTAGTACGCCATAGTCCAACAATAACAGCGGAACAACTGGTAGCCCTCTGTCGGGAAAATCTCGCCAGTTACAAAAAACCCCGTCAGGTTTATTTTGTGGAAAGTTTGCCCCGCAACGCTCTGGGCAAAATTCAGAAACATCTGGTGCGAGAGCAGCTATTATCGCAGGAAAAAACGGTATAATTAGTTGTTAGTTACTGGTTATTGGTTGTTGGTTGAAGTCGAAAGTCAAAAGGATTCAGGAGTCGGAACAAAGGAATTTTTGTAGGGGCTACTCGGTGGGCCGCCCTGGCTCAGCATTTCGATTGTTGTTTTCCAAAACATCCTCTCCATCCTGTTAATATTTTCTGGCGGGCAGTTCACGAACCGCCCCTACATTCCCTTTTAACCAACAACTAACAACCAACAACCAATAACTTTTTAGAGAAAGGTAATATTGAAGCAGTGAAGCTTGTAACCTATGTGTATGGTGCGGCCCATGACCCCAAAGCCGAAATGTTTGCCCCACGTAAGGTGCTGGGCGAAGGGGGGGTGCTAGTGGGCGATAAAATTTATGATTTAAGTCGGTTCTGCGCCTGGGCCAGAGAAACCAAAAATGTTCCGCTGGATATTCGCGCCCGCCCCAATACCGTGCAGGATTTTGTGACTCTGGATAATAGTTTGCGACAGGCTCTTTGCGACCTTGTACCCCAACTTCCTAATTCGGGTTTGGCGGCTATTTCTATAACAGAGGTGCATTTACGGGCCCCCCTGGAAATGCCGCCCAGTGTGCGGGACTTCTACGCCTTCGAGCAGCACGTTAAAACCGCTCGTGCCAATCGAGGGGTGGCGATGTTGCCAGATTGGTATAAATTTCCCGTTTTTTACTTTTCCAACCATCGGGCTATCTACGGGCCAGAGGATTATATTCCCTATCCCCGCCAATCCAACGCGTTGGATATTGAGCTTGAAATTGCTTGCGTCATTGGCAAGGCTGGACGAGATATTCCCGCCAGTGAAGCCGCCAGCCATATTGCGGGCTATCTGATTATGAACGATTGGAGTGCCCGCGACCTCCAAATGGACGAGATGAAAATGAATATGGGGCCAGCCAAAGGCAAGGATTTCGCGACCTCGCTGGGGCCATGGCTGGTTACGCCTGACGAACTGCTTGACCGAAAAACAGGCGAAGGGGCCGAGGAACGCCACGACCTGACGATGCTGGCGCGGCTGAACGGTACAGAGATTTCGCGGGGCAATTTTAAGGATATTTATTTCAGCTTTGCCCAAATTATCGAGCGGGCAAGCCTGAATGTCTGGTTACAACCGGGGGATGTGATTGGTAGTGGCACGGTTGGCACGGGTTGTTTGCTGGAACTTGGCGATAAACGCGAACGCTGGTTGCAACCGGGCGATATTATCGAACTGGAAATCGAGCGGCTGGGCATATTACGAAACCTCGTAGTCGAAGGAGCAAAATAATGGCAAACCCCAAAAGTGAGGGAATCCTGGACAGCGTCCAAAGTTCGTATGCCGAGTTGACCGCCCTGGTTAATGGCGAACTTAGCGAGCTTGACTCGGCCCTGCTCTATCGCCGCCCCGACCCTAATGAATGGACAGTTATGGAGATTCTGGCCCATCTGGTGGAGCTTATACCATATTGGGGCAATCAGGTCGAGAAATTACTGGCAAATCCCGGCCAAAACTTCGGGCGCACCCACGAAGATGAGGTTCGCCTTGCCGCCGTCCACAATCACGGCTCGGAAAAACTGGAATATATCAAGGCCGCTTTGCCCGAAAGTTTCGCCCGCCTGGAAGAAGTTTTGGCTACACTAAAAGATAGCGACCTGGCTTTAACAGGTGTTCACTCCCGCCGAGGTGAGCATACTCTGGATTATTTTATGCCAGATTTTGTGACTGAACATCTCAAGGGTCATATATCCCAGATTCATAAGACCCTAAATGCCCTAAAGTGACAAAACTCTCATAGATAGTGCTTGCAATACACTAAGTGCCATGCTATAATTCCCTGTAAGTGTAAATAAGACACTTAGCAGCACTGACAACTGACAACCGCTAAAGGAGGCACAATCTATGAAGTTATTACGACGCTGGGACGTTATTCTGGGTATTCTGGGTTCGCTGATACTGATTCTGGGGGCATGGCTGCAATTTCTGCCGCTTGGTCTGACCGAGGTTTTCGGTTTTGTGACGGGGGCGGTCAACGTCTGGCTAGTAGTCAAAGAAAATATTTGGAATTGGCCCATTGGGATTGTCAACAACATTTTTTTCATCATCCTGTTTCTTTCCAGTCAGCTATACGCCGATACGGGCTTGCAGGTCGTTTATATAGTTTTGGGCGGGCTTGGCTGGTACTGGTGGTTGCGGGGCGGGCAAAACAAGCGCGAGTTAGCGGTCGGTAAAACCAGCTTTTCGCATCTGGCTATAGTGATGGGCCTCGTAGCGATTTCTACTGCCCTATTTACGGTGTTTCTGGAGCAGGTGGGCGACTCTGCTCCCTTCTGGGACGCTTTTACCACTATGCTCAGTCTGGCGGCCCAATATTTACTGACCCGCAAGCTGATTGAAAACTGGTATATCTGGATTACCGCCGATATTATCTACATCGCCCTGTACGCCTACAAACAGCTTTACCTGACCAGTTTCCTGTATTTTATCTTTATGCTGATGTGTCTGGCGGGTTTGGTGCAGTGGCGCAAGTCGTTGCCCCAGGAGGCCAAAGAATTAGTAGCGATAGGTGAGGGCAATGTTTAAGACAGGCGTGGTTATCGGGAAGTTCTACCCACCGCATCGGGGTCACAAGTATTTAATTGATACCGCGACCCGGCAGTGCGAAAAAGTAATGGTCTTTGTCTGCGGCAAGCCCGAACAAACTATTCCGGGTGAACTGCGGGCCAAATGGTTGCAGGAAATTCACCCTACTGTCGAGGTTCGGCTGATTGACGATATTTACCCGGACGATGATTCGGAACTCTGGGCCAAAAATACTATCAACTGGCTGGGATATGTGCCGGACGCGGCTTTCACCTCGGAGGATTACGGCGGGCCCTGGTCATATTTTATGGGTTGCCAGCATGTACAGGTGGATAAACCCCGCCTGACAGTGCCAATTTCGGGCACGGCGGTGCGGAACGACCCCTTTGGCAACTGGGAATTTTTAGAGCCACCCGTGCGAGCTTATTTCGCCAAACGCATTTGCGTGGTGGGGGCTGAATCTACCGGGACGACCACAATATCCCAGGCTCTAGCCGACCATTACCAGACAGTATGGGTTCCTGAATACGGGCGGGAATATGCCGAACACAAAATGAGCCAGCCCGACCCCGGTGAGTGGATAACCGAAGAATTTGTCCATATCGCCACCCGCCAGAACGAGTTAGAGGATACGGCCTTGCGCGAAGCTAACAGGTTGTTGATTTGTGATACGAATGCCTTTGCCACCTGTCTCTGGCACTATCGTTATCTTGGCTTTCGCGCCCCAGAGGTGGAAGCAGTAGCCGCGCCGCGCCCCTATGACCTTTATCTTTTGACCAACGCCGATATTCCCTTTGTGCAGGACGGCACTCGTGACGGTGAGCATATTCGCCACGACATGCATCGTTGGTTTGTGGATGCGCTTGAGACTCAAACCGTCCCCTGGATATTGTTATCAGGCACACACGAGGAACGTCTTGCCACCGCCACTTCAGTAATTGACCGGATGTTTTTCAAAAAGCTTTCAGTCATAAGTAGTCACTAATCATTTGTAGTAGTGACTTTAGTCGCTTCTTTTAACAAGATGCGGGATTATAATTACCATACTCAGCCTTGTCACACCCCAAAGGGGCGTGAACGAAGTGAAGAATCTTGCCTGGAATTAGAAGATTCTTCACTTCGCCTCAGAATGACAAGGCAATGACTAACTGCAACTTTGAGGATAGAGATATGGAACTTTTAGAGATTTTAGAAAAAGATCGAACTGCAAATGATGTGTCTAAAATTGTTGAATTAAATGAATTCATTCTTACTATTTATACTATCCTTGAAAAAGGGGTAAAATTGGATGGAGACACATTTACTTTGAGGACAACGGAAAAAGAACTTACTTTTACCTGGTTTAATGATGGCGAAATAATTGACAGATTGGATTGGAGCAATTTACCCCCCGTAGCGGGTATTGCTAAAGTTTATAGAGAGTCGTTGGAGAAAATTTTGGAGAAGGATAAGGAAGTAATGAACTTTTTCGAGGTAGTAAGCCGTTCCCCAGAAGAAATAACCATCAAGTTGAAACAAATTGTCCGCCCATTCTTAATCGCCTGATATTTTCCAAATTCAGGGTAGACACAGAGGTCTACCCCTACAAAAATTCTTTATTCTTCCCAAAAAATCCCTCTTGACAGTATTACGTAATAGTGGTAATATAACAGTGTGACGTAATACTGTGAGGGAAGGCGAGGGAGCGATGTTTTCGGAGATAGAAGAATACAGCCTCAAGGAGTTGTGCCGGGAGGCCGAGGTTACAGAACGCACTATCCGCTATTACATTCAGGAAGATTTATTACCGCCACCAGAAGGGGCCGGACAAGCCACCCGTTACACCGGGGAGCACCTGTTGCGGTTGCGGATTATTCGGCGGTTGAAAGAAGAATATCTGCCGCTATCGGAAATCCGGCGGCGGCTGACCGGGCTAAATCTGTACGAATTGGAGAGTTTAGCGGCAAAGCTGGACGAGAACCTGCCTCCTGCGGTTGCCGAGACTTCCAGTGCCAAGCAATATCTGGATAATTTATTGCAGAGTAAAGCCAGTATTGCCCCGCCACCGCCGCCGATGCTGTCAAGAGCTGCGCCCGCCCCATTTTCTGCCCCGATGCCAATGCCCTCTGCGGCGGCGGGTGGGGCTGCTCCGGGTAGTTTCAAAAAGGAATCGGCTGTGCCCAAAAGTGAGACAGACGAGGGTGAGGAGTGGCGACGAGTGAAAATCGCGCCGGAAGTCGAGTTACACTACCGTCCCGGCAACCACGAAAATCAGCAAAAAATAACCAGTTTACTAGAACTAGCCAGAAAAATTTTTAACACGAAGTAGTAGTATCGAGCAAGGCCGGAAGGTTATTCCGGCGAAAGGAGCAGTCCAACATGTTTGTGAATATCAATGCCCAATTTGATAGCAGCCTGATTCGGCCCAGCGGCTCAGACCGTTATTTACTTTTTAAGGTCAACGGCAAGGGTGATGAGCGGGTCGTCCGCGCTCCCCTGAATATGAGCCTGATTATTGACCGCAGCGGCTCGATGAGCAGCGAAAACAAGCTGGAACTTGTGAAAAAGGCGGCGGCGTTTGTGATTGAACGCCTGACCGAGCAAGACCGTTTTAGTGTGGTGGCTTACGATGACGAGGTGCGGGTTATTACCAAATCGGTGAAGGCTACTGCCAAGAATCGGGCTGAGGCCAAAAACGCCATCGCCAGTCTGCACACGGGTGGCAGTACCAACCTGAGTGGCGGTTGGCTTAGTGGCTGTCATGAGATTTCGGAGTTTCAGAGCGAAAGTCGTTATATAGATTGTGCTTGGTTGCTGACTGACGGGCTGGCAAATGTGGGAATCGTTGACCAGGAGGAGTTGACCAAGCACGCTCGCGAACTCAAACAACGGGGCATAAGCACCACCACTTTTGGGGTTGGCCTGGACTTCAACGAGGATTTGTTACGGGCTTTAGCCGAGAAGGGTGGTGGCAATTTCTACTTTATTGATAGCAGCAAACAAATCCAGAACTATTTCGAGGGTGAGTTGGGCGAACGGCTACGGACTGTCGGGCGCAATCTGGCCCTGCAATTAGACCTGCCCGCCGGGATTACCCTCGACTGTCTGAACGACTACGAAGTGACTAAGAGCCACAATCGGGCTATTCTGCACCTGGGCGATGTTTACGCCGGAGAAGAAAAGCTGGTTATGGTAAAATTGACCTTGCCAAAGGACAAAATCGGCACACAACTCCAGCTTAACGCCCTCTTGATGTATACCGAGGCGGTTAGTGGGGCGGGTCGTGAGATACGGGTTTCGGATAGCCTGGCCCTGAACTACACCAGCGACGAGGAATGTAACCGCCAGGTTATTTCGGCGGAGTTCAAGGAGCTTATCGGGAAAATGCTGGGAGCGCGGGCCAAGCAAGAGGTTTTGAAGGCTAACCGGGAGGGTAACTACACCGCCGTTGCACCCATAATGGCAAGCTTCAATCAAGCTCTGGTAGGAGCCGGGGTAGCCGATAGT
>Ga0209511_1004365_pt1 | contig 10304 bp, 10 predicted proteins | sample SSSSmetaG_FD_184141 | JGI IMG/M metagenome (GOLD analysis project Ga0209511, IMG submission 184141) | Glacier valley bacterial and archeal communities from Borup Fiord, Nunavut, Canada, to study Microbial Dark Matter (Phase II) - ​SSSS... | ecosystem: Environmental > Aquatic > Freshwater > Ice >... | reverse complement strand
TCGCGCAGCTGCGAATCGACCTGTGCGGAGATCGACTTGTTCCACAGCTCCAGTTCGCCACTTGCGTTCTCGAACACGACGCGCAGCTTGGAAACCAGCATGCGCCGGAACTGCTCCATGAACTTGGGTTGCGACAGGCGCAGCGCCTGCGTGAGGCCGAGGTACTGCACATAGCTGCGTTCGATGAGGCCCAGCTCATCGGTGAACCGCTCGAGGTCGGGGCCTTTGGTCAGCGCGAGGCTGAAGCCGAACTCGCCGTTCAGGCGTGTGAACGACGCGCCGAGCATGTCGCGAATCTCGGCGCCGCGCTTTTGAGCATCGCCGAGCAGCAAGCGCAGCCGGGCACACAAGGCGATGAATGACTTGCGCGCGCCCAGGTTCAGCAGCGACGCGTTCATCTCGGCCTGCATCTGCACCACCTCTTCGCGCAGGCGGTCGGACGACAAGCCGACCAGCGCGTCTTTCAGCATGCGGCTGTGGACCACGCGCAAGGCCTGTAGGCGCACGGTGCATTGCTCGAACTCGGCCGTCTCGGCGTCGATGCGGGTGAGCATCAGCGCCAGCCGCGAGCCGCTCTTGCCGCGCAGGCCGCGAAGCTCCAGCATCTGTTCCGCGACCTGGCGGCGCGTGTTGCCGATGCGGCGTGCCACATGGGTTTCGAGCTGCTCGGCGCCGTCGAGCACGGTCTGCTCGAGCACGTGCCGGCGCTGCGGCAGCAACTGCGCGCCAAGCGCGGCTTCAAGCGCGGGCAGGCGGCTGCGCTGCAGCGCCACGGCGTCGCCTTCGACTCGTGCGGCCAGCGCGTCGCGCGCCGAGAGCGGAAACACACGCTCGATGCCGATGCCCAGCGTGCGCGCGGTCTCTGCGCACTGCGAAGCGATCTGCGCATCGACCTGCCCGGGTGTGGCCAGCGGGTCGAGCAGCGCGTCGATCTTGTTGAGCACGACGAAGCGCGTCAGCGCGTGGGTGCCGAGGTGGTCGCGCCACACGCCGAGGTCGGACTTGGTCACGCCCGTGTCGGCGCCGAGGATGAACACGGTCGCATGCGCCGTGGGCAGCAGGCTCAGCGTGAGCTCGGGCTCGGCGCCGATGGCGTTCAGGCCCGGTGTGTCGAGCACCACCAGCCCCTGCTTGAGCAAAGGGTGCGGGTAGTTGATGAGCGCATGGCGCCACGCCGGCACCTCCACCAGGCCGGCGTCGTTGACGGGCGGGTTGTCGTCGGGCGTGTCGTCGCTCCAGAAGCCGAGTGCGCGCGCGTCGTCGTTCGAGACCCACTTGGTGCGTGTCACTTCCTGCAGGCCGCGCGCCAGTTGATCGGCATCCCTGATGTGCAGCGGCACGAGCTTCCAGGCGCGGCGCTGCGGGCGCAGTTCGGCAAGCGACAGCCCGTCGAGCCGCGTCTCGATGGGCAACAGCGCGAGCGCCGGTTCTTCGTCCGCATGCCAGGCCAGCTCGACCGGGCACATGGTGGTGCGGCCGGGCGTGGCGGGCAGCACGCGCCGGCCGGTGTCGGCGAAGAAGATGGCGTTGATCAACTCTGACTTGCCGCGCGAAAACTCGGCGACGAAAGCGACCACCAGCTTCTCGTTGGCCAGGCGTTCGCGCAATGCCGTCAGTTGGGCGCTTGCCGGCGCATCGATCAGTTCGTGTTCGCCGAGGAAGCGCGCCAAGGAGTCCAGGCGCGCCGATAGCGTCGTTCGCCAGCCGCTCAAGGCATCCAGGCTGGTGGCGAATGAAGGCGTCATGGGGTGAATGTCGGCCGTGGGCCACGGCGGCGGAAGATCAAGAAACATCGTATCGCAACGAACTGCGCGCAACGCCTGCGAAACATCTGCTCACAGCAAGCTGAACGCCGTTTCGCGGACGAATACCGGAATGCCGCGCGCGCGGGTGCCGCCCGTTCACGTGCTGCCCGTTCCTCAGCGCCGCTGGCAGCCGCCGCAGAAGAACGTGGCACGCTGGCCTTGCACGATGCGCCGCACCGTGCCGCCGCAGCGTGCGCAGCCCTGCCCAGCGCGGCCGTACACATGGGCCTGCAGCTGGAACTCGCCGGGCATGCCGTGCGCATCGCGAAAGTTGCGCAGCGTCGAGCCCCCGAGTTCGAGTGCGCGTGCCAGCGTGCTGCGAACCGCCGCGGCCAGGCGGTCGCAGCGCGGGCGGCTGATGCGGTCACTGCGCATGCGCGGGTCGATGCCGGCCTCGAACAATGCTTCGCACGCGTAGATGTTTCCGGCGCCGACGACGATGGCGCCGCCCAGCAGCGCCTGCTTGATGGCCACGCGCCGGCCGCGCAGCGCGGCGTGCAGGTGCGCGCCGTTGAATTCGGGGTCGAACGGCTCCAGCCCGAGGCCCGCGAGCAACTTCGCAGCCGGCCCAGCGTCGATGCCTTCCGACCACACCACGGCACCGAAGCGGCGCGGGTCGGTCAGGCGGAGCGTGCCGCGCTCGGTGACCAGATCGAAGTGGTCGTGCGGGCCAGGTGCGGCCGAGGGCGCCGAGGCTGCACTGAACGCAAGCGAGCCCGACATGCCCAGGTGCATCAACAGCCCGCCGCCATCCAGCGCAACCCACAGGTACTTGCCGCGCCGCGTGACCTCGCCGACCGCGCGGTGCAGCAGCGAATCGGGCTCGCAGCCCAGCGGCCAGCGCAGCGGCTTGCCCACGCGCACCTGCGCGATGCGCGCACCGCGAATGCGCTCGGCGAAACTCTGGCGCGTGACCTCGACTTCGGGCAATTCGGGCATGCGGGGAATTATCAGCTCGCCCCGAGGTCGCACCCCACGGTCATAGAATGAAACGCAGCACCAGGAGCAAGCCCATGCCGACCCCCTTCACCCGAACGCAGGGCACGAACGCGCCCTGGCGTCCCCTGTGGCGTGCTCCCTTGCGCCCGCTGATCGCGCTGCTGGCCGCTGCCTCGCTGGTCACCACGGCATGGGCTCAACGCGCCGAGGCGCCTTCACCGGTGGCCAACTCTGCGCTCGACGCGCCGCTCTTCTACCAGCTGCTGATCGGCGAAATCGAGCTTCGTTCTGGTGAGCTTGGCGAGGCCTATCAGATCATTCTCGAAGCGGCCCGGCGCAACAAGGACGAGCAACTGTTCCTGCGCGCCACCGAAGTCGCGCTACAGGGCCGCGCCGGCGACCAGGCGCTGACGGCAGTGAAGGCGTGGCGGCAGGCGCTGCCCGAATCGACCGAGGCCTTGCGCTTTCAGGTGCAGTTGCTGGTTCAGTTGAACCGCACGCCCGAAACCTACGAACCACTGCAACTGCTCATCAAGCTCACGCCCGATGCCCAGCGCGCCGGGCTCATCGGTGCGTTGCCGCGCTTCTATGCCCGCAGCACCGACCGGGCGTTGTCAGCCGCGCTGATCGAGCAAGTGCTGCAGCCCTACATCGATGCGCCCGACACGCGCACGGCCGCTCGCGTGGCGGCCGGCCGCGGCTGGCTGATCGCACTCGACGGCGCCAAGGCGCTCGGTTTCGCGCAGCGAGCGCATGCCCAAGACCCCACCTCGGAAGGTCCGGCGGCACTGGCCCTCGAAATGCTGCCGGGCACGCCTGCGGCCGACGCGGTGGTGCTGGGCCATCTGGCCGCCAAGCCCGACAGCAACGCCGTGCGGCTGCTGTACGTTCGTTCGCTGCTCGGCTCGCAGCACTATGCCGATGCCACCGCGCAGCTCGAAACGCTGACGCAAAGGGCCCCGCAAATGCCCCAGGCGTGGCTCACGCTCGGCGCGCTGCACCTGCAATTGCGCGAGCCGGCGCCGGCCACCGTGGCACTGCAGAAGTACATCGATGTGGTGCAGGCCGGCGAGCCTGCGGCCGACAGCGTCACCAACGCTGCGGCCGCCGCCACATTGGGCGACGACGATGCACCCGCGTCGAAGGAAGAAGCCCTCACGCGCGGCTGGCTGCTGCTGTCGCAGGCCGCCGATCTGCAGGGCGATTTCAAGGGCGCAGAAGCCTGGCTCGCGAAGATCGACAACCCGCAGCGCGCGCTTGAAGTGCAGACGCGCCGCGCCTCGTTGCTGGCCCGCGAGGGCAAGGTGGCGCAAGCGCGCGAGCTGATTCGCCGTGTGCCCGAGCGCGAGCCCGGTGACGCGCGCGCCAAGGTGCTGGCCGAAGCGCAGATCCTGCGCGATGCCCAGCAGTGGGCCGATGCCAGCACCATGCTCGCGCAGGCGAGCCTGAAGTTCCCCGACGACGTGGACCTGATCTACGAACAGTCGATGATGTTCGAGAAGCTGAACCGCCTGACCGACATGGAGCGGCTGCTGCGCCGCGTGATCGAGCTGAAGCCCGACCACCAGCACGCGTACAACGCGCTCGGCTATTCGCTTGCCGAGCGCAACGTGCGCCTGCCCGAGGCGCGAACGCTGATTCGCAAAGCGCTCGAACTGAGCCCGGGCGAGCCGTCGATCACCGACAGCCTGGGCTGGGTCGAGTACCGGCTGGGCAACCGCGACGAGGCCATCCGCCTGCTGCGCGACGCCTACCGTGGCCAGCCCGACGCCGAGATCGCCGCGCACCTGGGCGAGGCGCTCTGGGTCAGCGGCAAGGTCGACGAAGCCCGCCGCGTGTGGCGCGAGGCGCGCGCGCGCGACGCGAAGAACGAAGTCCTGCGCGAAACGCTTGCCCGGCTTCGCGTGGACTTGTGAGGCGCTGCGTTCGCCGCACCACGTGGGTACTGGGCCTGGCGGCAACGCTCGCGCTCGCGATCGGTGGGTGCGCGGTGGCGCCGCGCGCTGCCGATGTGCCGGGTGACATGCTGGCGGGCCGCTTGGCGGTGCGCGTCGAGGGAATCGATGGAGGCGCCGCGCGATCAGTCAGCGCCGCCTTCGAGCTGCAAGGCAACGCCGAGTCGGGCCGCCTGAACTTGTCCACACCGCTGGGCAGCACGCTTGCACAGGCCCGCTGGTCGCCCGGCAGCGTGCTGCTCGTCACGCCGCAAGGCGAGCGCCGCTTCGCCGACCTCGACGCGCTGACACGCGAGGTACTCGGTGAGGCGCTGCCCGTCGCAGCCCTGTTCGACTGGCTGCGCGGACGCCCCTGGCCCGGCGCACCGAGCCAAGCCCAGGCCACACCCGGTGAGACAGTGTTCGCGCAACTCGGCTGGACGGTCGATCTCGCGCGCATCGGTGATTCGTGGGTGACGGCACGGCGCGATAGCCCGCCTGTCGTCACCGTGCGAGCCAAGATCGACGCGCCATGAGCATTGCGAAACTTCACGATGTGGCCGCGCCAGCCAAGCTGAACCTCTTCTTGCACGTGGTTGGCCGGCGCGCCGACGGCTACCACCTGCTGCAGTCGCTGTTCGTGCTGATCGACTGGTGCGACACCTTGCACTTCGAGCGCCGCAGCGACGGCCGGCTGACGCGCCATGACCTCGGCCCGACGCTGCCCGCAGACGACCTGTGCCTGCGCGCGGCGCGCCTGCTGCAGGTCGAGAGCGGCTCCACGCTCGGGGCCGACATCTCGATCGACAAGCAGGTGCCCTGGGGTGCGGGGATGGGTGGCGGCAGTTCCGACGCAGCCTCGACGCTGCTCGCCCTGAACCACCTGTGGGGTCTGCGCTGGCCGTTTTCCCGCCTGCTGCCGCTGGCGCTTGCGCTCGGGGCGGACGTTCCGTTCTTCCTGGTGGACGCAATGCGTTCGTCGAGGGCATCGGCGAGCGACTCACGCCGTTGCTGGTTGGCCCGATGCAGTTCGCGGTGGTCAAGCCGGCCACCGGTATCGAAACCCGTGCACTCTTCGCCAGCCCGTTGCTCGCACGCGATACCGAGCCTGTTACACTCGCGGGCTCATCTGCAAACGTTGACTCGCTTCTTTCCGGGTTTGGCCGCAATGACCTGCAAAACGCTGCCCAGGCAGCGTGCCCCGAGGTGGCAGAAGCTGCGGCGCTGTTGAATGCAGCGTACGGCAACGGTCGCATGACGGGATCCGGCAGCGCGGTATTTGCGCGTGTGGACGAGCGGATTCATTCGGACGGGAGTGTTGGGCGGTCCGGTGCGGCCCTCCTGGCGGGTTTGCCGGCAGGTTGGCAGGGCAAAATGTGCCGCAGCCTGCACGAGCACCCGCTTGTCGGGTGGGCACGGGAGTGATACGCGGAGAAGTCGGTACAGGAACAGCGGCGCAGAAGGCTTAGTGCGCACAGAGTTTGCGGCCTGCAGTTGCAAGACTGCAGGCACGTGTAGGGGAGTCGCCAAGTTGGTTAAGGCATCGGATTTTGATTCCGACATGCGAAGGTTCGAATCCTTCTTCCCCTGCCAGATTGTTTGACCCGGCGGCCTGACTTGGCCGGGCTTCAGGCGCGAATGCTGCTATGCATCCGCTCCATATCGGCGGGCCGCTTCCTGCGCCCCGATTTGTACGCCAAGTACCCCCGGCGGAGGAAACGTGCTCTTCAACACCTTGCTGTTCACCGGGAATGCCAACCCTGCCCTGGCGCAGGAAATTGCCACCCATCTCGGCGTGGAACTCGGCAAGGCGCGCGTGGGCCGATTTTCCGATGGTGAAGTCGACATCGAGATCCACCAGAACGTGCGTGCACGCGACATCTTCGTGGTGCAGCCGACTTGCGCGCCCACGAACGAGAACCTGATGGAACTCTGCATCATGGTCGACGCACTGAAGCGCGCCTCGGCCCGCCGGGTGACGGCCGTGATCCCGTACTTCGGTTATGCCCGGCAGGACCGCCGCCCGCGCTCCACGCGCGTGCCGATCAGCGCCAAGGTGGTGGCCAACATGCTCGAAGCCGTCGGCGTCGAACGGCTGCTGACGATGGACCTGCACGCCGACCAGATCCAGGGCTTCTTCAACATCCCCGTCGACAACATCTATGCCTCGCCGGTGCTTCTGTCGGACCTGCAGAGCAAGCGCTACGAAGACCTCGTGGTCGTGTCGCCCGACGTCGGCGGCGTGGTGCGCGCGCGGGCGCTGGCCAAGCAGCTGAACTGCGACCTGGCGATCATCGACAAGCGCCGACCGCGTGCGAATGTGTCCGAGGTGATGCACGTGATCGGCGAGATCGACAACCGCACCTGCGTCATCATGGACGACATGACCGACACGGCCGGCACGCTGGTCAAGGCGGCCGAAGTGCTGAAGGAACGCGGTGCGAAGAAAGTTTTCGCGTACTGCACGCATGCCGTGTTCTCGGGCCCGGCGCTGGAGCGCATTCGCGGCTCGCAGCTCGACGAGGTCGTGGTCACCAACACCATTCCGCAAAGCGACGACGTCAGGAAGTGCGAGAAGGTGCGGCAGTTGTCGGTGGCGTTCTTGTTCGCCGAGACCATTCGCCGCATCTCTGATGGCGAATCGGTCACGTCGCTCTTCGCCGAGCAGAACAGTAACTTTTGAGAATCGAGAGCGGGGCTGCCGTCGGCAGCCGCGTCTTCGCTGCGGGCCTTGCGGCTCGTTTCAACCGAAGGACCTGGTCGCGGGCCTTCACCATTTGGAGTCAACATGAAATTCACAGCTTTCGAGCGCACGCTGCAGGGGACCGGAGCGAGCCGCCGCCTGCGCATTGCGCAAAAGGTACCTGGCATCGTCTACGGCGCGGGCACGCCGGCCATGATCGAACTCGATCACAACGCCCTGTTCTTCGCGCTCAAGAAGGAAGCCTTTCACTCGTCCATTCTCGAGATGGACCTGGCTGGCAAGACTGAGCAAGTGCTGCTGCGCGACTACCAGATGCATCCGTTCCGCCCGATCGTGCTGCACATCGACTTCCAACGGGTCGATGCCACCACCAAGATCGTGAAGAAGGTGCCGCTGCACTTCATCAACGAAGAGAACTCGCCTGCGGTCAAGACCGACAGCTGCGTCGTGAACCACGTGGTCACCGAGCTGCGCATCTCGTGCCTGGCATCGCAGCTGCCGGAGTTCCTGACCGTCGATCTGGGCAATCTGGCCAAAGGCCAGACGCTGCACGTGAAGGACATCCAGCTTGCCGACGGCATCAAGGTCATGACGCAGGGCAAGCCGAACCCGGTGATCGTGTCGGTCTCGGCACAAGCTGCTGAAGAAGAAGTCGTGGCACCGGTGGTCGTTGCAGCTCCGGCCGACAAGACCAAGGCCAAGAAGACCGAGAAGCAGAACAAGAAGTAAGGTCGGCATCCCACCCGCATGGGGGGGTGCGAAGCGAAGCGAAGCCCCACCTCGGTGGGGCTTTTTCTTGGGCGCGATGTTTCGATAATCTCCCACATGATTCGACTCCTTGTCGGCCTGGGCAACCCAGGCCCCGAATACGAAGCCACGCGGCACAACGCCGGGTTCTGGTTCATCGACGCGGTGGCGCGCGAGTGGCGTACGCCGCTCGCGCCCGAGCGCGCCTACTTCGGTCTGGTGGCGCGCGCAACGCGGCCCACCGGCCCGGTGTGGCTGCTGGAGCCGATGACCTTCATGAACCTGTCCGGCAAGTCGGTCGCCGCACTGGCGCGCTTCTTCAAGATCGCCCCCGGCGAGATCCTGGTTGCGCACGATGAACTCGACCTGCTGCCGGGCCAGGTGAAGATGAAGCTGGGTGGCAGCCACGCCGGGCACAACGGGCTGAAAGACATCCAGGCCCAGTTGGGCAGCGCCGACTTCTGGCGCCTGCGGCTCGGCGTCGGCCACCCGGGCGTGAAGGCCGATGTAGTGAACTATGTACTTCGCAAGCCGCCGGCCGAACAAGCGGAAGCCATCGACAAGTGCATCGTGCAATCGCTCGGTGCGCTCGACCTGATGCTCACGGGCGACATGGAACGCGCGCTGATGAAGGTCCACGCGAAACCGCCCCGTCCCAAGCCTGCCCCTGCCCCTTCCTCTCCCCCTTCGACTTCAATCCATCCAACGCCGAAAGAGCCCACGCCATGACTGCACGAACGACCCTTGCCGCCCTCGCGCTATTCATGGCCGCCGGCGCCAATGCCCAGGCGGTCTACCGCTGCGGCGATGCTTACTCGCAAACGCCCTGCCCGCAGGCGCGGCGCGTGGACGTGACAGACACACGCAGTGCGGGGCAACTGGCCGAGGCGAAGCTTCTGGCCGCGAACGACCGCGAGCAAGCAGACGACATGGCAAGCCAACGCCTGGCCGCGCGCAACGCTTCGATCAAGGCAGAACACAAGTCAGGCAAGTCAGGCAAGTCAGGCAACGCCAAGCATGCGGCGCAGCAGGCGCAAAGCCCGCAAGCCGGTCGGCGAAAGGCATCGAGCAAGCCGCCAGCGACCAAAGACTTCGTTGCCCAGGTGCCGGGAAGCCACAACAAACGCGGCCGGGTCTGACAGGTTCAGCTCGGGCTGGGTACGGGCTGCGCGGCCGCCTGCAACCGCCGGTACTTGGCCCACAGCGCCTCGTTCGACTCGACATGACCCGGGTGGACCGGAATGCAGCTCACCGGGCACACCTGCACGCACTGCGGCTCATCGAAGTGGCCGACGCACTCGGTACATTTGGCCGGGTCGATCTCGTAGATGTCCACGCCCATCGAGATCGCCTGGTTCGGGCACTCGGGCTCGCAGACATCGCAGTTGATGCATTCATCCGTGATCAGGAGTGCCATGGGCCAATTCTTCAGTTGTCGTTCGGCTTGATTCGCTGGCTCAGCCTATCCAGCACCAAGGGTGCCACGAACTTGGAAACATCACCGCCGAGGCTGGCAATCTCGCGCACGAAGGTGCCGGAGACGAACTGAAACTGGTCGCTCGGTGTCATGAACACGGTTTCGACATCCGGCATCAACTGGCGGTTCATGCCGGCCATCTGGAACTCGTATTCGAAGTCGCTTACCGCGCGCAGGCCGCGAACCACGACCTTGCCGCCATGTTCGACCACAAAGTCACGCAACAACCCGCGAAACGCCAGCACCTCGACGTTCGGGTACTTTGCCGCCAGTTCGGTGGCGATGTCCAGCCGCTCGGCGATGGTGAACATGGTGCGCTTGTGGTGGCCCGCCGCCACTGCGATGATCAGGCGCTCGAACAGCCGGCTGGCGCGGCGCACGAGGTCTTCGTGCCCGAGCGTCATCGGGTCGAAAGTGCCGGGGTAGACAGCGGTGAGTTTGGTCACGGAGGTCACGGCGCACTCCTGAGCGTGGTTGGACGGGCGCAGTGTAGCCGGCCGAACAAGCCGCCTGCATCAAGCCGGATCGGCGCGCTGCAACAGACAAAAATGCACCGAGCCCGCACGCGCCTGGCGATGCACTCGCAGCCTGCGCTCGGCCATTGCCGCGACCGGCACGAGGTGCTCGGACTCGAGGTACACGTACCCGGACGGCACCACCAGCCGCACGGCAGCGTCCAGCGCGGGCACCAGCAGTTC
>Ga0209511_1004364_pt1 | contig 10304 bp, 8 predicted proteins | sample SSSSmetaG_FD_184141 | JGI IMG/M metagenome (GOLD analysis project Ga0209511, IMG submission 184141) | Glacier valley bacterial and archeal communities from Borup Fiord, Nunavut, Canada, to study Microbial Dark Matter (Phase II) - ​SSSS... | ecosystem: Environmental > Aquatic > Freshwater > Ice >... | reverse complement strand
AAGCGCTCGGCGCCAGCGGCTTGGTCCCCGCGGTTGAGCCGAGCGGGAATAGCGTGTGCGTGCCGATCGCGACGCCGCGTTTGTGCAGCGTAGTCACGGTGTCCCCGCCGACGAGCGTGTGATCGGCGCCGATCACGCGCGACTCGACGATCCGCGAGATCACGTGCGAATCGAGGATCCGATTGAGCACCCGCCGCGCGCGCTCGTTCGGATGGCGGTCGTGATCGCCGAGCCGGGCGCGCACCGGCGGCAAGCGCTCGAGGATGCCACTCGCGAAGTTGAGCATCGTGTCGTCGAAGCAGAACCCGAGCGCGAGGCCAGGGTGGGTGCGCTGTGCTTCGCGCAGCTTGCGCAGATCGAACGAGGTGACGATCACGCGGTCCTCGGCCTTGGCATCCGCGATCAACTTGGCCGCGACCGAGCCGATCGCGGTTGGCCACCAGCGCTCGAGGTCGAGCTTGAGCTCGACGTTGATCACGGCAGAGCTCGCGACCTCGGCGAGCACCTCGGCGAACAGCGGAATCGGCTCTTCGCGCTCGTAGCGCATGTGGATCGGGTTGCCACCCTCGTCGAGACCCATGCGGACGTCGCGTCGCAGCCGAAGCTTCGAGAGCTCGTCCCACGTGAGGTCGCTGACCGCACGTGGCTTGCCCGTCAGGCGATACAGCGTCGGATCGTGGAACACGACGGCTACCCCATCGCGCGTGAGCCGGACATCGAGCTCGACCGCCGGAATCCCGAGCTCGACCGCTCGGCGAAACCCGGCGAGCGAATTCTCCTGGTGGAGGTGCGGCACACCGCGGTGGCCGACCACCAGCGGCTTCTGCTTCGCGACCAGGAAGGGGTTCGCCGCCACCCCTCAGCTTGGCATAGTTACTTGACGTTGACGGTGATCGGCAGCGACGCGATGCCGTTCGCGATGACCTCGAAATCCGAGAGCCCGGGCTCGGCGGCGGCCGGCACCGAGAGGCTCGTCGTGCCGACATTGTCGGGCGCGATCGAGCGATTCGAGTGGTCGAAGGTCCGCAAGTAGGCGACGTGGCTGGTCGCGTGGTTCGTGACGCGGACGAGCGGGAAGTTGGTCGACATCTGCGCGTCGTCGCCGTAGTAAGCACCGAAGTTGATGCCATTCATCCGCAGGACGGGAAGCGAGTAATCGCGGCCGCGATAAAGCGTCGGCAGATCGGTCTGTGGCTCGGGGTTCGTGGTGATCAAGCGCGGAGCCTGGAGGATGACCGGGCGCGAGCTCTCGATGACGCCCGGGTTCGGGGTGTAGATGAGCGGCGTCTGTTGCGAATCGGTGACGAGCACCTCGCCGGTCGGGAGCATCAGGAAATCCAGGAAGTATGCCGAATCTCCCTGCGCTTGCGCCGGCTGATCGACGAGCGCGGTGAACACCGAGCCGGTGAGCTCGATGAACGTGACCGGCGTGTTGAATACGTCGCCGCTCGTGCGCGCGGCGCCCACGGCCGGAATCGGATTGACCGCGAACATGATGTCGCCGTTCGGCATCACGACGCCGGGTGCGTCGGGGGCGCCAAGATCGCCGCCCGGCGTATCGGGCAACGCCGACCACGTGCCGCTCGCGATGTCATAGGCCGCGTTGTGCTTGGTGCCGCCGATCGCGACGACGGTGCCATCGGGGCGCAACATCTCGGGCCCGATCTCGTGCGAGGCCATCACGCCGCCGCCGATGGTATCGGCGAGCTTGACGGGCAGCTGGCCCGCCGAGCTCCACACCTGGGTTGCCGGATCATAGACTTCGCTGTGCAGCAAATCGCCGGCCGGTGCGTTCGCGTCGACGGTTAGGATCCGCCCGTCCGGAAGCATGGCCCAGCTCTCTTCGTCATGGATGTCGGCCTTGCCTGTGCCAACGCTCTCGGTCCATGCGAGCGTGACCGGATCGAGGATCGCCATCTCTTTGACCGAGCAACAGTCGGTCAGCATGAACCGACCATCCGCCAGCACGATACTCGATGCATCACCGATCTCGTGGAACGAGGTTGGCGGTGGGACAGACGTCCACGTGTTCGCGATCGGATCGTAAATCGCGCCCTTCTTCGTGGATGCGAACTGGCCACCGAGATACTCGCCGCCCTCGGCGATGAACCGACCATCCGGCAACACGGCGGAGCCGAAATAAAGCGGTGCATACGCGGGCGAGTCAGCGACGCCCACCCATGTCCCGTTCTCGTAGCTGCCGAATTGATCCGGCACGATCCGCCACCAGTGACCGCTGGTCTGGCTGTTCGTATCGGAGATCAGGATGCTGCCATCGGTGAGCTGGGTCGCGAGCCCCGGCGAGCTCGCACCGGGTGACGCGGTCGCCATCGGCCGGAACGTCCGCGGAGGTGCAACAGGTGCGAGCACCGCGATCGGCGTCACATCGGTCACATCGGTCACATCGGAGCCGGGTGCAGCGCACCCAGCGAGAGTCGAAATCCAAAGTGCGCGGCGCAGCATCGAGCTATCGCGACTGTAGCGCGTTTCGAGGTAGGGTACGGTCATTCGCGCGCTAGCTACATGGTTGATCCTGGTCGCCGCTTCTTGCGGCGGTGGTGATGATGCTCCGCCCTGTGACTACACCGAAGCTGCGGACGCGACGAACGGCACGACCGCCGAGGTCACGAATCTCACCGTCGGAAAAGACGGTCACATGATCTGCGGCACGTTCTCGCCGGATGGCGCGAACAGCACGCTGATGGTCGCCGATGACGATCGCTATCGCGTGAGCGTGACGGGCGCTGCACCGCTGTTGGTCGAGGTCGATGTCGGCACGGGCCTCGAGGTGCTGACCGGCGTGACGGTGCGGTTCTTCGATACGTCCGCCGCGCCCGAGCTCGTCGCGGAGGTCACGCCAACCTTTGCCGGATCGCTCGGTGCGTTCCTCGTGACACTCGATCCCAGCGACTACGACGTCGTCGTCGAGGCGCGGAGCGCGGGCGCGATCGCGGGCGGCATGATCGACTACAAGATCCGGTTCTCGCCGATGCCGAACTGCGACGAGACAACCGGTACCGCGAATTACACCGAGACGAACGATGCGGGCAACGGCATGGTCAGCGTCGACTACACGAAGGATCCGCAGTTCTCGTTGACCGAGCTGTCCTCGCCCGAGGCCACGAAGCTAACAATCAATACCGACAAGCACGTCTCGATCAGCGGCGCGATGGGTGACGGCGCGCAGAGCGATCAATATCTCGACCGCGACACGTACGAGATCACGACCGGCGATTCGACCCACGAGCTCGCGGTGCGCCTCACGTGGGAAGGCACGAGCTCGGACCTCGACTACATCCTGTTCGATGGCTCGACGACGTTGACGCCAGTCGCGGCGAGCAACCTCGCGAGCGAGACCGGCCCCGAGCTCGCGATGTTCGCGGTCGAACCGAAAACCAAGTACTGGTTGTGGGTCGGCGGTGTCGTGGGGAGCACCGCGACGAACTATCGCGCGACGCTCTGCGGCAACGGCGACGGTATCTAGCGCGAACGTCGACATCGGGCCCGCGACGGGATGCCATTTTAGCTTCGGTGCTTGAATACCGGCGTGGTCGCGCGTGCAGCCGCGTAGAGCCGCTCGTACGTCTTGAAGTAGGCACTTGGCTGGCGCAGCGGATGGCTCATCCGATGGAGCTCGGCAAAGATGTCGAACGAAAACCGCCCGACGAGCGCGTTCCAGAGGCGCGCGCGCCCGAAGGTCAGCGCGATCGGCCCGAGGGCACCGTCGAACACCGCGAGCAGGTCGCTCGCCCAGACCTCGATCCCCGCGATGAAATCGATCTCCGGACGCGTCGATGGCACGAACCTGCACTCGGTCGAGACGTACTCGAACGTGCGACGAGCATCCCCATCGCGAACGACGATCGCGAACGTGCACAGCCGATCGCCGGCCTCGGTCGCGAGCACCGAGTGCAGGCTGCGAAACGTGTGGCCGCCGACCATCGAGCCGGCGAGCGCATCGAGATACGTCGCGAGGCGGAGGGGCTCGCCGGGGGCAAGCGCCAGCTGTCCGGTCGCAGGACCGAGCTCCTGGATCTCGACGTTGCCCTTCGCGCGCGAAGGCCAGCTCTCGCGTGGTGAAGTGCCGAGCCATGGCGTCGTCGCTTCGACCGAGACCAGCTTACTGGCCTTCATGATGAAGGTTTGACCGGGCGTGCCCGCATAGAACTTCTCCTTCTTGTAGAGCTTGCTCATGTTATCGACGACCTGGTCGGTATCGACGCAGAACACGCGCTGGTTGAGCCACGCCTTCGCGCCTTCGAACGCGAAGCCACCGGCACACATGATCATCGCGGCGGGCGTGCCCCAGATCGTGGTGATCAACTTGTGACCGACGCCCCAGTTCATGAACGCTTGCTGGGTTCCCTCGACCCGCGCCACCAGGTAGGACGCCATGTGGCTCCAATCCATCGCGTTGTTCGTCCAGCTGATCAGGCCGGGGCGCATCGCCTTGGCCGCGACCCACTCGACGTGGGCCTGCGAAATCGTGATGTCGACCATCGAGAAGAAGGATCCGTGACCTTCGGTCGATCGTACGAGGAAGGGCAGAGTGTCCCACTCGTCGCCGCAGTCCATCGCTTGATGATCGCCCGTGAACGCCGTGATCTCGAGGTCGCCAAGCACGATCGATGCACCCGGCATGAGCGGGTGCACGGTGAACCCCATCTGTCCGAGGATCCGCCGCGCCGCGATCGAGGAGCGCGATGACAAGTAGATCGGAATCGTCCGCTCGAGCTTCGCCAGGGACGGCAGATCGAAGTGGTCGTCGTGCTCGTGACTCAGGATCACCGCGTCGAGCAAAGGCATCGCCTCGGGATGCCACTGGCGCGGTGGATACACCCGGTAGCCGAGCGCGTGCGCATGGCCGAAGTCTTCACACAGCAACGGGTCGACGAGGATTGCCGCTTTCGGGGTCTGGAACATCCAGCCCTGGTGACCGAGAAACGTCGTAGAGAACACGACGGGAATGATACAATGTTGGTGATGAAGCGCCTGTTCCTGCTCGGTCTAGCCGTGTCTGCTCTGGTTGGCTGCAAGAAGGCTGACAACGGTGGTGATGATGGGACCGGCGGCTACGGTGGTGGTAGTGGCGGGACCATGGCGGATGCGTTCATCGCGCAGACCACCACGGATGTCTCGACCGACGTCACCACCGATACGACGTGGAGCGGGCTCGTGAAGGTCCACTCGTCGATCACGGTTGTCGCAGGCGTCACGCTCACGATCGAACCGAGCACGGTGGTCCAGTTCGATCAGAACCTCGGCATCACGGTCAAAGGCACCGTGCTCGCGAATGGCATCAAGGGCGGCACCATCGGCATGCAACCCGCGCCCGGCATCCAGTACTGGAACGCGTGGGAAGTGCCGACCGGCGGCACGGTCAACTTCAACTACGTCACCTCGCGCGGCGGCGGGATCACCGTGAGCGGCGGCACCGCGATCTCGCGCGACAGCGAGTTCTCGAACGTGACCCACGATCTGCTCGTGGTCTCGAGCGGCACGATCGATTTCGAATACTCGTGGATTGGCGTCCCCGCGGGCCAGACCGACACCACGCATTGCGACATGCACTTCGACGGCAACTCGACGATCAAGGTCAGCCACTCGAACCTGTCGACCGCGTCGTACGGGATCATGTTCTACGGCGGGCAAGACGCGGACTTCACGTACGACAACTGGTTCTCGAACTCGAAGAACATGGACCGCATGCCAGCCTCGACGACTGGCGATATCAGCAACAGCTACTTCGACACGGCGGCCCCGACCGGTACTGGGCTGACGAAGAACAACATGCAGACCGCGATGGTCGCAGACGCCGGACCGCGCTGAGAAGCTTTTCGTGCGGTGGCTACGAGTGGGGAATCGCCCGTAGCCCTTGAGCCGGAAGGCTGCGACCACTACGCTCCTCCGGTAGGCGTGAGGACGACGTGCCCAAATTGCGGCGCACCGATCGAGTTTCGTTACGACGACTCGTTCGTGCGGATCTGCAGCCACTGCAACTTCGCGGTGCAGCGCACCGATCGCGGCGTCGAATCGCTCGGCAAGGTCGCGGACCTCACACCGATCGAATCGCCGCTGCGGCTCTTTGCCGAAGGCCACTACGGCACCACGAGCTTCCTGCTCGTCGGCATGGCGCAGATCAGGCACGAGGCCGGCGGCATCTGGCAGGAGTGGTACGCGAAGCTTGATGGCGGGCAGTGGGGTTGGCTCGCCGAAGCGCAAGGCCGCTACTATCTGACGTTCGAGGTGCCGTGGCTCGCGGCGCCGTACGCGGTCACCGTTGGAGACACGCTCGAGGTTCCGACCCCTTCGGGACCCAAGACCATGACGGTCGGTGAAGCCACCGCGGCGACGTACGCGAGCGCCAAAGGCGAGCTGCCGTTCCGGCTGGTGCCGAACGAGACGTTCCGCTACGCGGATCTTTCGGACGGCGAAGGCGCGTTCGCGACGCTCGATTTCGGCGACGACGGCGAACCGCCGAGGCTCTACGTCGGCGCGCATGTCGAGCTCGCGGACCTGCGGCTCTCCGGCGGCGAAGTCGGACCGCCACCGAGCGAGAGCGGGATCACGTCCAAGGCGCTCGCGTGCCCGGTGTGCAGCGCGCCGATCGAGCTCCACGTCCCGGGCGAGACCCAGCGCGTGGTCTGCGGTCACTGCAATACGCTGCTCGATACCGGCAGCGATGCTCTCGCGATCCTCGGCCAGCTCGCATCACGTGCCTCGCCGACGATTCCGCTCGGCACCAAGGGCACGTTCAGCGAGGGCGAGCTCGCCGTCATCGGCTACGTCCAGCGCAGTGCGCTCGTCGAGGGCGATTGGTGGCCGTTCGAGGAATACTTGCTGTATCGCGCCGGCGTCGGCTACCGCTGGCTCGTTCGCTCCGACGGGCACTGGAGCTACGTCCAGCCGATCGCGACAGGTGCGGTAGAGACCACGGTCAAAGGTGCGCGCTACGACGGCGTCGAATTCTTGCGGTTCCAGAACGCGGATCTCCGCGTCGACGAAGTGCTCGGCGAGTTCTACTGGAAGGTCCAACAGGGCGAGCAGGTGAGCTCGGAGGATTGCATCGCACCGCCTGCGATGGTGTCGCGCGAGTCGAGCGCGACCGAGGAGAATTGGTCGCTCAGCGTGTTCATGACGTCGCAGGAAGTCATCGCGGCGTTCGCGCCGACAGACCTCCCGATCGGTGATGGCGACGGCATCGCGCCGAATCAACCGGATGCGTGGAAGGCCGCCGCCTCGGTGATGTCGATCGCGTACTTCGTGCTGCTGGTCCTCGGCCTGGTGTTCGCGATGGCCGCGAAGGATGGAACCGTGCTCTCGACAGTAATCAGCCTGGGCGGCGGTCCCGCTGGCGGAGCCGGTGTCGTCACGCCACCTTCGGAGCTACCGACCGCGGTCGCACAGCCAGCGACGGTCCCGGTGTGCGGCGAATTAAAGGCGGTGTACGTGGCCTTGGCTCGGTGCGAGCATCTCACGCAGACCGAGCTCGACACCTACGCGATGCTGTTCGACTCGACCTACCTCGCCAGCGATCGGTCGTTGCTCGAGCTCGGCTGCAAGTCGAGCCTCGATGCGATGAGGCAGGGCCTCGACACGAGGTGTACATTGCCGACGCACGACGACTACCTTGCCAAGCTCGCGGCCCCGCCCGCACCTGTAGCAACCGGGTCGGGCAACGCCGCACCCGAAAACGAAGTCACGACGGCACCCGCGGATTCGATCTGGTTCTCCGAGCCGCTGCAGATCGCGGGCGGTCGCAACATCGAGCTCGCGTTCGCGGCGAACAATCTGTCGAACGATTGGGTGTTCGTGTCGGCGGATCTCGTCGAGTCGTCGACCGGCGGCGTCGTCAGCGGCGAAGCCTCGATCGAGCACTACTCGGGCATCGACGATGGCGAGTCGTGGGCCGAGGGCAACTACACGTCGTCGACCGTGTTCGGGCCGCAACCCGCCGGCACGTACATCTTGCGGCTCGAAGCCCAGCACGGCAGCGCGGGCCTGATGCCGATCAACGTGACACTCAAGCAGGGCGTGTTCCGCGGCAAGTGGCTAGCGTGGGCGATGCTGATCCTCGGCATCCCACTCCTCGTGGTCGGCTTGACCTCGTACTTCCACGAGAAGAAGCGCTGGAAGAACAGCACCGCGGGCAAGGCGCCGTTCACCCCCGTCGCGATCCTCGTGGTCGCCATCCTCGGCGTCTTCATCGGGCTCGGCGCGATCCTCAAGGCCCTCCTGAATTCGAGCAGCAGCAGCGATGACTGAGCCCACCACCAAACTGCGCGCGCCGGATCACCCGATCGTGCCGCGCCCCCAGCGCTCGCCGCTCACGATCGTGATGATCGTGTTCTCGGTGATCGTGTGCGGCGGCTACACCGCAATGGCGGTTACCCAACGCGAAATCGGCGAGCCGGATCGCGAAGAAGTTCCCAAGTCCGTGCGAGCGTCGCCCGGCGGATATCGGTCGTACCACTTCTGGCACAGCGGTTACCACGGAGGTAAGTGATGAAGCTCTCGGATATGAGCGATGCGGTCGTGTCGTCGGCGGTGTTCGCGGGCATCGGGCTCGCAGTGTTCGGCATCGCGTTCTGGATCATGACGAAGGTCGCCCCGTTCTCCATGAAGAAGGAGATCGAGGAGGATCAGAACGTCGCGCTCGGTGTGATCGTCGCCGGAGTTTTGATTGGCATCGCCCTCATCATCTCAGCCGCCATCCACGGCTGAACGTCCACCGGTCCCCGCGACCGCGTTGTATCTCAACGTGTTCGTGGTCGCGATCTGTGGCCTCGTCTACGAGCTGCTCGCGGGCACGCTCGGCAGCTACCTGCTCGGCGATTCGGTCACGCAGTTCTCGCTCGTGATCGGGCTCTACCTCTCGGCGATGGGTGTCGGTGCGTGGATCTCGCGCCGGCTCGATGGCAACCTCGCGCGGCGATTCCTCGAGATCGAGCTCGCGGTCGCGGTCGTCGGCGGTGTCTCGGCGCCGGTGTTGTTCCTGTCGTTCGGTACGGTGGTTCATTTCCAGGTCGTGCTGCTCGGGTTCGTCTCGGCGATCGGCGTGCTTGTCGGGCTCGAGCTGCCGATCCTGATGCGTCTGCTCGAAGGCCAGATCGAGTTCAAGGATCTGATCTCGCGCGTCCTCACATTCGATTACATCGGCGCGCTCGCCGCGTCGTTGCTGTTCCCGCTCGTACTCGTGCCGAAGCTCGGCCTGGTGCGGAGCTCGCTGCTGATGGGCTGCGCGAATGCGGGCGTCGCGTTGTGGGGCACGTGGCTGCTGCGCTCGCGGCTCGATCGCAAAGAAGCGATCGGGCTGCGCGTCCGCGCGATCATCGTGCTGCTCGGCCTCGCGGTCGGGGTCGCGGCCGCGGACTATTTCACGACCTGGGCCGAGGACGAGATGTACGCGGATCCGGTCGTGTTCACCGAGACCACGCCGTATCAACGGATCGTCGTCACGCGCGGTCGCGCCGGGTTCCAGCTGTTCTTGAATGGCAATTTGCAGTTCTCGTCGGCCGACGAGTACCGTTATCACGAGGCGCTCGTGCATCCGGCGATGGCCGCGGCCGAGGCGACGCCGAAAAAGGTGCTCGTCCTCGGCGGCGGTGATGGCCTCGCCCTGCGCGAGATCCTCGAACATCCAGGGCTCGAGCAGGTCACGCTGGTCGATCTCGATCCCGCGATGACGAACCTGTCGAAGAAATTTCCGGCACTCGCGGAGCTCAACCATCATTCATTCTCGGATCCACGCGTCACGGTCGTCAACGACGATGCGATGGTGTGGCTCGACGGCCATCCCGGGCTCTACGACGTGATCGTCGTCGATTTTCCGGATCCGAATAACTTCGCGCTCGGCAAGCTCTACACCCGGTTGTTCTATCGCCGCGTGCTCGCGCATCTGTCGCCGGCCGGTGCGGCCGTGGTCCAGGCGACCTCGCCACTGTTCGCGCGCAAGTCCTACTGGTGCATCATCGAGACGATGCGCGCAGCGGGCTTCGCAGTGCAGCCGTATCAGGTCACCGTGCCTTCGTTCGGCGTATGGGGCTATGCGCTCGCGCGGCACGCGGCGTTCGAGCCGCCGACCCACGTTCCGAAGCTGCCGCTGCGCTACCTCAACGACGAGGCGCTCGTCGCGATGTTCGACATGCCGGCCGATATGAAGCCGGTGCCTGTCGAGATCAACCAGCTCGATAATCAAGCGCTCGTTCGCTATTACGAGCGCGAGTGGCGCAAGTGGGAGTAAGCAGGCGCGAGTTCGTCGCGATGCTGCTCGGCGCACCCGCGGCTCTCTCGTTAGGTTGTCG
>Ga0209511_1004362_pt1 | contig 10305 bp, 9 predicted proteins | sample SSSSmetaG_FD_184141 | JGI IMG/M metagenome (GOLD analysis project Ga0209511, IMG submission 184141) | Glacier valley bacterial and archeal communities from Borup Fiord, Nunavut, Canada, to study Microbial Dark Matter (Phase II) - ​SSSS... | ecosystem: Environmental > Aquatic > Freshwater > Ice >... | reverse complement strand
GTAGCTGCCCACATAGTAGATAGAACGTCCGGCTTCGGCAAGCGAAGCCGGACGTTCCTTTTTTGCCTTCTCCCTTATGAAACAACCCGCTAAAGAACCTCAGGTGCTGGCCACCGTGACGGACTACACCCGCTTCTGCGGGCTGCCCGCCCCGGCCCATCCGTTGCTCACGCTCATCGACCTAGCTCAGACCCGCCACCTGCCGCCGCCCCCGGCGCGCACGCCCGTCGTGCAGCAACTCTACACCATCTGGCTGAAAAAGGACTTCCGGGGCCGCCTGCACTACGGCCACCAGTCCTACGACTTCCGCGAGGGCGTGCTGGGCTTCGTGGCCCCCGGCCAGGTGTTTTCCGTGGATGAGACGGTGGACACCTCCGAGCTGAGCGGCTGGATGCTGGTCTTTCACCCTGACCTGCTGCGCAAGTACCCGCTGGGCAAAAAAATCACCACCTACGGCTTCTTTGCGTACGCCGTGCACGAGGCCTTGCACGTGTCGGCGCAGGAGGAAGCGTTGCTCGATTCGCTGTTGTCCACCATCCGCAGCGAATACGAGCGGCCCATCGATGCCTTCAGCCAGGACGTGCTGGTCTCGCAGCTGGAAGTGCTGCTGAGCTACGCCAACCGCTTCTACCACCGCCAGTTCCTAACCCGGCGCGTCGCCGAGCACGACCAGCTCAGCCGCTTCGAGGCGCTGCTGCTGGAGTACTTTGCTCAGGACGGCGAGTTGCCGCTGCCCACCGTGCACTACTTCGCCGACGCCTTGGCCGTTTCGCCCGCCTACTTGGGCGACATGCTGCGCGCCCTGACGGGCCAAACCACCCAGCAGCACATCCACCATGCGCTGATTGAGAAGGCCAAGCGCCTGCTGCTCACCACCTCGCTCACCGTCAACGAGACGGCGTTTCAACTGGGCTTCGAGTACCCGCAGTACTTCAACCGGCTCTTCAAAAGCAAGACCGGGCTGACCCCGGCCGCCTTTCGGCAATCAGCCAATTAGTCCCGCGACGGGCAAGCGGGTGGGCGGGTAATTTCCGTCTGACTTGCGCGGACCTGTTCCGCCTCTCCGAGAGTGGAATTGCCACCCCCGTCAATAATTTCCTGGCGAGTCGGAGGTTTTACCCTATTTGTTTAGGGGCTTAGGAAGCAAACAGACCTCAATTCATTGCAAGATACTGACAATCATGTTATTGTAATGAAAGTAGTTTTCAAAGCTTTTTCTGGTGTGTAAAGGGCACTCTTTAAAAGGTTTTAGTTGTTGATGACCAGATATTTACAAGAACAAAGCAACCTCTTGTTGTGACGGTTTGCTTCCTAAGCCCCTTGTTTAACAACACCCACCATTCAGCGCTTATGTCCTTCGACTACTCCTCGCAACTGACGGCGGTGGTGGCCGCCGAGGCCTTGGAATCGGCCCCGGGTGGCGGCCCGCCCGCCCAGCACGCCTGCCTCGACTGCGGCGCGGCCCTGACCGACCGGTTCTGCGCCCACTGTGGGCAGCCGGCCGACACCCACCGCATCACCCTGAAGCACCTGCTGCTACACGACCTGCCCCACTCCGTCTGGCACGTGGACAAGGGCCTGGCCTTTACCTTCTGGCAGATGCTGACGCGCCCCGGCCTCACCATCCGCGGGTACTTGGCCGGGCAGCGCACCCGGCAGTTCCGCCCCGTGAGCTACCTGCTGCTGCTGATGGGCCTGTCGGCCCTGGTTATGTCGGCCTTTCAGGCCGACCTGCAACAGGCGGTGCAGGCCGTGCTGGCCGCGCAGTCCGGGGGGGCGGGTTCGCCCCCGGCGGCGCTGATGGCGGTGGTGATGGAGCGCTACCTCTCCATTGGCCTGAAGCACCCGTCCCTGCTGCAGCTGGTACTCCTGCCGCTCAACGCCCTGGTGGCGTGGCGGCTGCTGCGGCGGGCGGGCTACAACTACGCCGAGGTGCTGCTGGCCAACGCCTTCATCGTCGGCACCTTCACCGTTCTCAACCTGGCCATCCTGCTGCCCGCGCTGCTGGTGGGCAATTGGGCATTTCTGCAGCTGGCTTCGAAGGTCGGTTTTATCCTGACGCTGGTGTACGCGCTCTGGGTGAACGCGCAACTGCTGCTGGCCGCCCCCGCGCTCACGACGACGCGGCGCTACGGCCGGGCACTGGGCATTTTCCTGCTGCAAATCGGGGTGCTGGTGCTGGCGGCGGCGGTGTGCCTCGCCGTGCTCACGTTCCAGGTACTGCGCGAGCGGCCAGATTTGAGGCCTCACACAGCGCCGAAAAAGTCACAGACGGCCGCCATGCGCTAGCTGCCCAAAACCACAGTATCTATTAGGGGTTGCGTTAATAACTAGACCGAGCAGTACGATAAGGCGGTAAACAGGCGAAATAAGCCTTCGACTTCAAGCGTGGGAAGTGCCCCTTGAAGGGGTAGCACTAGCGTAGGAACAGAAAGTATCGGTAGTGTTTATTTGACCTTTGGCTGACTGACATCACTTCAAAAAATATCCGAAACTTAGGTATTGTATGAGGCTCGTCCGAATGCCAGATTCACCGGAAGAAACCCACGGCCTCGGCACCTTTTTGTTCCCACGACATCCCCGACTGCGAATCCCCATGAAAAACCCATCCCGCTCCTTCTACTTTTTTGCCACCTTCAGCACGCTCTTGGCCTTGGCCGGAATCTTCATGGTGGGCTACTATTCTGGCCGCAACGACTCCTTGGCGAAGCTGGCGTGGGGGCTGTGCTGGGGGGGCATCTTGCTCATCTTCGCCTCCGTTATGTATGAAAAACAAAAGGGCAACCCAGACAGTCCGCGCTAAGAAGACACGGATGAATTACGGCCTAGTGCCGTGCAAATGGGCTTGCCCGCTTCGGTTTACTGAAACGGTGGCTCAAGTAAGGCAGAGGCCGTTTTACATGCTGTAAACGACGGACTGCAGCTTGTAAAAGAAAGAATTAGTAGTCCATCGCCTCGTGGCTCAACAAAGGTGCACCTTATAGAGCCACTGGTTTGGCTTGCTATTTTGGGGGCTGGTGGGCTGGTTGGTAGCTCAAGAAGTGGGTTCCGAAATATAAGTTTGTGACCCATACTTACGGAGCCGGTTCAGAAACCTCGCTCCGCGCCCTCACTTGAACTCCCTGCCGAGCGCGGTCACTAACTGTTTGTAGCTGTACCCGGCCTTATCCTTCACCGCCTCTTTTGTGGTGGCCACCCGATGGCGAGTAGTGAACAGCTACGAGCACCTGGTGCTGGGCAACTGCCAGGCGTTTACCGGAAGGAGTGTTTATTTGACCTTTAACTGGCCGACAGCGCATCAACAAATACCCGAAACCAGGTATCTTGTACGGCTCGTCCGACTGCCAGATTTGCCAGCAGAACCCCACGGCCTCGGCCCCTTTTTGTTCCCACGCTACCACCGACTGCGAATCCCGATGAAAACCCCCTCCCGCTTCTTCTACTTTGTTGCCATCTTCTGCCTACTCCTGTCCTTGGCCGGAGTTTTCATGGCGGGCTACTATTCCGGCCGCAACGACTCCTTGGGGGAGCTGGGGCAGCAGCTGGGCTTTTGGGGCGCGGTCTTGGCCGTCTTCGCCTCTGTTGCGCACAAAAAACAAAAGGCCAACCCAGCCAGTCCGCGCTAAGAAGACACGTATGAAGTACGGCCTAGTGCCGTGCAAATGGGCTTGCCCGCTTCGGTTCACTGAAACGGTAGGGCGGTGAACGTGCTTCGTCTGGCTAATGGAGGAAGATGTCAGCCGACTGGTCGCGCTACTGCTACCTTCGCGTTGACCTTAACGGGGGGATGAACAAGTCCTTTTCTGGGGATAAACGAGCCTCAGTGCCTTGTTTTGGTGGTTTTCTAAAAATAAATAACCATCAACAAGTCGCTACGACCCGGCCGGTGCAGCGGCTGTTCGAGGGAGGTAATCCCCGGGGCTTACCCGGCGTCGCCGGACCCGGAAACGGTGGGCTCCGGGGCGTTGCGGGCCCGAGCCGAAGCCAGCAGCCGGCCGGCCTTACGGTGCAACGCCGCAGCCGCGCGGGCCACCTGCTCGCTCATTTCCACGCCCGGCAGGGCGCCACCCAGCACCGCGAGGGCCGCGAGGCAGGCCAGCGCGAGCCCCGCCGCGAGCAGCGCGGCCGCTTGGAACAACAGCTGGGCGTAGAATTGGAGCAGGAGCATGGGGCGGGGCGGCAAAAGCAGAAAGGTGCGTCCTTCCGGCGGGCGAAGATATGGAAGAAAAATAGGTCAGCACCCAGGCGGATGGCCGTACCCACCGTTGGTCAGCCTGGCACAACTTGCGTTCATTTAAACGGTCTAATTACCAAACACCCGTTGCCAAAAGCCCTTGCGGACGGGCTCGTTCATGCGGGCGGCAATGCCTTCGACCAGCTGGGTGAGCTGCTCCACCTGCACCTGCAAATCCTTGGGGCTGGCCACGGCCTGGCCGGCGACCTCGGCTTGGCTGATTTGACTCTGCGCGAAGCCGCGCACGTCATCGTTGAGGTACTGCCCCAGGGTTTTGCCGGCCCGCTCGGCGGCTTTCTCAATAATGGCCCGCGTTTCCCGCTCCACCCCGCGCACCGACCAGGTAACGGCCGTGGTGCTGGCCGCCTTCGGTGGCCGACCGCCTTTGTTTACTGTCTTACTTGCTGTAAGACGCTCCTCCTCAACTATTTTGCCCCCTGTCTTACTAGTAGAGGTTTCAGTAAGACTGATTTCAGGGGTTGTCTTACCATTTTCGGCTTCCACAGGACCAGTTTCGGGAGCTGTCTTACGCTTAGGGGTTTCGGTCATACCGGCTTTTGGCTGCATAACGGGTGCGTCTTAAACCGTGTAAGACGCATAGTTAAGCAGGATTTCGGTGTCATACGCCCTGTCTTACCTATTTAGCAGCCCTCTTTAACAGCTGCCGCAGCTACCGAAGCAGGCTGCGACGATACAGCGCCCAGGGTGTATAGCAAAAAAGACCCCCCGGCTGCTGGAGACAACCGGGCGGTCCGAAACGAGCGCGGGTACACCCCTCGGCCCCGTCACTCGGGCACCTCATAGACCGGAAAATCCACTCCTATGGTGACAATGGAAATGTCTGTAAGAGTAACTTCGTTGAACCCCCCGGTAGAACGAGCCCAGAATGAACCCAGAACCCCTATCCCCAACGGCCCGGCCCAGAAATATGAGCTATGTCTTTTTAAAAATGTGGTTTTCAGGCATATACTCCCGGCATGAAGCCCGCGAGAATCGCATATTCGATGACTCCCCTGGCGTGAACGGCGAATAGACGATTCTCGCGGCCTTCAAACGGCCCGTAGAGCAAGCCCGGAACCCCTCCCCCAACGGCTCGGTCAAAAAAGACGAGCTAGTGGCTTTTTAAAAAGAAGGTTTTCAGGCATGGCCTTGGTTAAAAGTTTGGTCCAAAAGTCGCATTTGGCGCGGTAGTTCATTAGCTTTCAGCGGCTTCCCACTCGACGGTGAGCAACGCGCTCAAGTCGAAGCGTAGCGCATCGGTCAGCGCTTCGTCCGAGAAATCAAATTCTCCTTGCAGGTTGATGTGCTGCCAGCTCACGGGCGACATGCGGGCGATGGCATCGGCCAGGGCCTGCCGCTCGGCAGGCGGGGCCTGGAACAACTGCTGGTTCAGGTACAAGCAGTTCCAGCACACAATCACATTTTGCACGAGCCGTTTACAGGCATCGGCAACTTGCTGTTCTTCCTTGCCGGCGTAGCGAAACTGCCCGTTTTGCCCATAGAACACGGCGCGGGCGAACTGGTGGGTGCTTTCGAGCTTGTCCAGCTGGTCGTCGATGCGCTTGCGCAGGTCCTGGTCGTCCATGTAGCGGAGCAGGAATTCGGTGCGCACGGCCCGCCCCAACTCGCGCAGGGCCAGGTAGAGCGGGTGGTGCTGGGAGTAGGAATTGAGGCGCTTGAGCACGGTGGAGGCCGTCACGTGCTTTTGCTTGAGGCTGACGATGAGCCGCAGGATGGTTTCCCACTGCGCCTCAATCAGCCCCCGGTCCAGGGGTTTGCCCAGCCGCAGGGCATAGGCGGCTAAGTCGGGCACGTCCATGCCGGCGAAGGCGTAGAGCTGCTGGTCCTGAAACGACTGGATGCGCGGGGCAAAGGCGACCTGAATCAGGTACGTCACGGCGAAGTTGACTTCGGTGAAGCCGTGGGTGTCGGTGCTGTGAATGGTGGACTCCACCACGTCGTTGTGCAGCAGGCCATCGACCATATAAGGGGCTTCCCGGTCGGAGGACGTGAAGGTGGTCGAGTAAAACAGGCGGTGCCGGTCGTCGAGAAAGCCGTAGGAAACCAGGCCCTTGTCTTGCCCGAAGTATTTATAGGAGTAGGTGGCATGAATCGAATCCACGGCGACGTGGTATTTCTGGCCATCGGAGGAGGTATGGGTCTGGCCGGGGGCGCGCTGGAACAAGCGGCTGACGGGCAGCTTCCCCGTCAGAGCCACGACCGCGTCGTTAGCCCGGCGCAGGTTCTCGAGGGAGAAGTACCAGTTGACCGTGTTTTCCAGCGTGGACTGGGCCACGTGCTTGGTGGCGTGGGCCATGCGCGTCAGGCCCAGGTTGCAGCCGTAGGCCATGATGCCGGCGAAGAAGACCCGCTCGGCGGGACGAGGCGGACGGTTCCGGGGGCTCCAGTGCTCAAGGCACTCGGTGAAGCGGCACTGCGCGTTGACCGTGTGCAGCACCTCGTGCAGCGAAATCAGCCCCGGCCCGGGAAACAGCGGCCGCAGCGGCGGCGCGTCCTCGTCGGCGGGCCGGGCCGGCGTCAGGAACCGCGGCCGGCCATCGGCCCGCTGGCGCACGGCGGGGTTGGTGCCGGCGTTCAACCGCTCGAAGGTGCGGGTAAACGCGGTGGCCAGCTTGGCTTGCAACGCATCCAGAAAGGGCCCCGGCTCGCGCAATTCCGTGAGGTTGGTTTGAAACAGCAGCTCCTCCCGCTGCGTGGCCCAGGTGGCGGCGTCGAGTAGGTAGGTGTCGAAGGGCCGGTAGCTGAGCGAATGCACCAGGTTCAATTTGCCCGCTTTCAGGTGGTCGGCCACGTGGCCCGCCAGCAGCGCTTTGTACAGGGAGACGGTGCTGTCGGCCTCCTGCAGGGCCGTGCGCTCGGCCGCTTTCAGGAACGTGGCCGGGGGCTGGCTCCCCGGGTTGCCGGCCCGGTTCCGGTACTGGGCCAGGGCCTGCGCCAGGGGGCTGTCCGGGCGGCCTTCGTAGGCCACCAGGCGCAGAATATCGCCCAATCGGCGCTGCAAGGCCCTGGAACGCTCTTCCACCACTTGGTAGTACGGGCCGGTAGGGCTGCCGCCCCCGCCTTTGCGCAGTTGCTGGGCCGTCTGGCGCAGCTGCGCAAACGCCGCCACGTCCGGGGTCTGCAGCCAAGCCAGTAACGCGGCCACTTTTTCCGCGTTGGTGCGGGCGAACGAAAAGGCCACCGCTTCCAGCTGCGCCAGGGCCGCGCCGTGGGCCACCACGCCGTCGAGTACTTGCCGCAGCCCGCTGGCCGTGTCCTGCTGTTGGCGGTAGACGCGCTCCTGCGTTTCGCGCTGCGCGGCGTTGCGGTGGGTTTGCACCGCCTGCAACAAGGTTTCGGTGAGCAGGTCGCCGAGTTGATAGAACTGGTAGACCACGAAGCAGAGCACCATCAGGTACTTTTTGTCGGCCTGCTGCTGCACCTGAAAGACCTGCGCCCGCTCGACGTAGCGGGCGTAGTAGCGCACCGGCTCCTCGGACAAGTCCAAGGCCTGCACCACGGGGTGCACGTGCGTGAACAAGGCTTGCAGCACGGTGTAGTCCTGGATGTTGGCGCGGATGGCCGCCGGGCGCATCAGTTCCAGGCTGCGCTTGAGCGTGGTCAGCCGATACGGCCGGTGCGAGTGGGCCGGCGCTTCCGCTTCGGTGGTGAACAAGGCATCCAGCTGCTGCCGCAGGTCGGGTGTCAGCAGGTCGGCCAGTTGCGTGGTGAGTTGCTGCTCGACCGTGCGAAACGCTTCCGTGACCAGGCCGGCCAGCGCGGCGTAGGTCGGCACCTCCCAGCGGTGGGCGCGCAGGTAATCCGCCGCCGTGCGAAACACCGCCACTGGATTCATCTGCTGGCGGGCGAAGTGGGTGACCTGACGCAGCACAACGGGTTGCACCTGGTCGAACGGGACGACCCCGAAGTGATGCAGGAGCAGCGGCCGGTGGCGGAAGCTGGCTTTGTTATCGTAGCGGCTCCAGTCCACGGCGCCCAGTCGGTGCTGTTGCTGCACGTAGGCGCGGTCGACCGCGGCAAACCGTTCGACGGTGAAAAACCGGCCACTGGCCTTGAAGTAGCCCAGCTGCAGGATAAAGCCGCCGCGCATGTGCGCGGCGCTCATGGCCCGGAGTACGGGCGCGGCCCATTCCGGCAGGGAAAAGAAGAGTTGCCGCTGGGCCAGCGTAAACTTAGGCGGGGAATCAAACTCGCGGCGCTGAGCCGCATCGAGTAAAGGAAGGGCACGGGCCATGACAAGGGGGGTGGTTGAAAAACGTCCCTTTTCCGGTACCACCCGCCACCCGTCGCCAGTGACCAACTGGTACAGAAAAAACCGGTACCCGAAACTGGTTTCCGCAATCAAGGTACCGTAAATTCGTTTTTCGCTTCTTTCCGGTACCACTACCCCCTCTTTTGATGAAACTCGGCTACGCCCGCGTCAGCACCAGTGAACAGGTCCTGGACCTGCAACTCGACGCCCTGCGCCAGGCCGGCTGCGCGCAGGTCTTTACCGACACGGTGTCGGGCATGCAGGCCCACAAGCCCAGCTGGGAACAGCTGCTGGCGTATGCCCGCCCCGGCGACACCGTCGTCATTTGGCGGCTCGACCGGCTGGGCCGCTCCACCAAGCACCTGATTGAGGTGGTCGAGGACCTGAGCCGCCGCCAGCTGCACCTGATTTCGCTGCAGGACCCCATCGACACCACCTCGCCCGGCGGCCAGCTCGTGTTCCAGATTTTCTGCGCCCTGGCCGAGCACGAGCGCAACGTGCTCGTGCAGCGCACCCACGCCGGGCTGCAAGCCGCCCGCGCCCGCGGCCGACAGGGCGGCCGCCCGCCGGGCCTGGCCCCGCGCTACCAGAAAATTGCTCCCGCCGTCAAGGAACTCTACGAAGCCGGCCAGCAGTCCACGCGCCAGCTCATGGCCTACTTCCAGATTGGCTCCCGCCGCACGCTCTACAAAATCCTGCGCTTCGCCGGCTGTCAGATTAGCGAAAAGCCCCAGCCACTCAACGCCAAATAGCATGAACATGCCTTCCGAACCCGCCCTGGCCGCGGCACTGCACCGCTACAACGACACGCCGCAGCCGGACTTCTGCGGCTTGAGCCCGACGCAGATGCACCCGCTGCTCTACCAGCCGCTGGGACCTGCCAGCGTGGTGCAGTTGCGCGCCAACGTGCCGGATGACGTCCTGGACCAGATTCCGTTTCTGCGACTCACGGAAGCCTTTTTGCGCCTGCTGCAGCGCGAAACGCCCCTGCGCCTGACGCCGTTGGGAGCCCTGCCGCGCAAGTACCTGCGCGAACTCTACGCGCACGGCTTCATCCGGGAAGAAGGACTGGAAACGGGCCTGTTCACCCTGAGCCGGGAAATCGATTCGCTGGCCATTACGACGCTGCACCAGACCACTCGTTTGGCTGGGCTAGCCCGCTTGGTGCGGGGAGAGCTGTTGCTGACCAAAAAAGGCGCCCAGTTGCTCGACCCGGCCCACCGCCCGGCCCTTTGGGCGCTCGTGTTGGACACCTTTACGAGTCGTTTCCTCTGGGCCTCGCACGACGGGTACCTCTCGGAGTCGGTCGGGCAAACCGGCTGGGGGTATTCGGTCTACCTGCTCGCCCGCTTCGGCGAGCAGCCGCACCCCGTGTCCTTTTACGCCGCGCACTACCAGCGGGCCTTTCCGTTCGTGCTGGCCGAGTTCACCGACCCGGCCTATCGGACGCCGTTGGAACAGCTCACCCACTGCTACGGGGTGCGCACGTTTGAGCGGGGGCTCAACTGGTTTGGCTTACTCGGCCCCGAACCCCAGTCAGCGGTACTTCACCAGCCCGACCAGCCGCTGACCGCTTCCCCGCTACTGGCCCAACTTTTTGACGTGCAGCAATGACCTGAGTAGCCCCGACTCGTCAATTGCGACTTTTGGACCAAACTTTTAACCAAGGCCGGTGGTCTAGCTAAGCCGGACACAATTGGGACGTGGTTTTGAATTGGGTTTCGAAGTGGTTGGGCGCGAGGTAACCGAGCGCAGAATGACGCCGTTCGGCGTTGTAATAGGCGATGTGGTGGCTGAT
>Ga0209511_1004361_pt1 | contig 10306 bp, 10 predicted proteins | sample SSSSmetaG_FD_184141 | JGI IMG/M metagenome (GOLD analysis project Ga0209511, IMG submission 184141) | Glacier valley bacterial and archeal communities from Borup Fiord, Nunavut, Canada, to study Microbial Dark Matter (Phase II) - ​SSSS... | ecosystem: Environmental > Aquatic > Freshwater > Ice >... | reverse complement strand
CTATCTATTTCTTAATTCATCTCTTATTTCAGTTAATAATACATCTGTAGAAGATGGGCCCGCTGCAATAATCTCTTCTTTCTTTGAATATCGGGTTACACCCTTAATAATTAAGAAAAGCACCAAAGCAATTATTACAAATTTAATTAGAGCTGCCAAGAAGTTACCATATTTCACAGTACCCCATACCAATTTACTAATGTCAGCCACCCCGGCTGCTTTTAATGCAGGGGCTAATAACAATGGAGTAATAATATCTTCTACAAAAGATGATATTATGGCGCCAAATGCGGCGCCTATTATAACTGCAACAGCTAGGTTTAAAACATTTCCTTTAAACACAAACTCCTTAAACTCTTTTAATAAACTCATAATAGTCAGGTTGGTAAATAAAATAATTCTTATCAATTGTAAAATACGAAAATTATTAACTGCACCTTTGCAAAAATTTTAATATTGAGCAGCAATAGATTTTATAACTGGTTTATTTTTATTGTGCTCTCTTTTGTTTGGGGTAGCAGTTTTGTGTTAATAAAGGAAGGCCTTGTGGGCCTTACCGCTTTACAGGTTGCTTCGTTCCGCATAATTTCTTCAGGTATAATTTTACTTCCAATAGGGCTGAATTCATTTAAAAAAATCCCCTCCAACAAATTACTACTGGTTTTTGTGTCAGGAGTTTTGGGCAGTTTGTTACCGGCTTATTTATTTTGTATTGCCGAGCTGCATATTGATAGTTCTTTGGCAGGTACTTTAAATGCACTTACGCCCATATTTGCAATTGTAATGGGTGCATTATTTTTTAAAACAAATACAGCCCGCAATAAAATTCTGGGAATCAGTATTTCATTTGCAGGGAGTATTTTATTATTTTTTGCACAACCTACTTTTAGTGAAAACAGTAATATTAAAGATGTTCTGTTGGTTATTGTTGCCACATTGTGTTATGGTATTAATTTAAATATTGTAAGCAAGCATTTAAAAGAAATTCCTTCCTTAAATATTGTTGCCGTGGCTCTGTCATTAAATGCTGTTCCCGCAGCAATTGTGCTTTATTTTACAGGTTATTTCCAACAAGATATTTTTGAGAAAGTAATTCTTATCTCGACAGGTTATACACTGATACTTGGGGTTGTAGGAACTGCAGCAGCTACAGTTATTTTTTATATGTTGATCAAAAGAGCAGGGATAGTTTTCTCCTCTATGGTAACTTATGCAATACCTATTGTTGCAGTGTTTTGGGGTATTTTGTATGGTGAACAGGTCGGTTGGAAACAGATTGCTTGTTTACTCATTATTCTTACCGGAGTGTACGTCGCCAATAAATCCCAAAATAAAGTGGTTAATTAAAAATCAACTTCTTTTTTACTCCTGTATAAGTATCAAAAAATATGATTTCTTTTTTCTCACTATTGATGAGTGCTTTATTGCTTAACAAATTATTGCCTTCTCTATTATAAAATTTGAGGTACAGCGTATCACCTTTTTTCGTGTACTTGCCTGGGTAAGATGTGTTTTTTAAACTATCAAAAAGCTCTCTGTAAAATTCAAAAAAGTTGTTTTCTTTAATAACAAAATAAGCATCGTTCATATCTGCAACGGCTTTGTATTTTGTAACAACTTTCGATGATTCAAATAAGCTTTTATCTTTTTTAAAACTGTTTAATGGACTACAAGCAATTAAAAAAGCCAGGGGAAAAAGTAGGGTTACGCAAATGCTTCTTACATTATTCATCTCATAAAATTATATTACTTAATTGGGTTTAACAAACCGGGTAAAAATTGCAAGTATTGGAGGATAAAATATATTTGTTAGGTATAGCTAACTTATATATTTTTGTAATCTAAATCACTCTTTGTGTACATCATCAGACGTTTTTTTTTATTAAAATTTTTCCTTTTGTTATTTGTTGTTTTTTCAAACGCACAGGTTATTAATATAGAGGGTTATATACATGCAGCAGGTAAACCGATTAATGGTGCCACCATCAAAATACCAACCCATCAGATAGCGGTTGTTACAGACAGCAATGGTTTTTTTAAATTACAATTGTTAAAGGCAGGCATTTATAATATGGCTGTTACTGCCGTTGAGCACAACAAAAAGCTGATAAAAATTGAAGTGAAAGAAGCTGAAAATATCGCTTTAGATATAGAACTTACTCAAACACAAAGTTATTTAAATGAGGTCGTTGTTTCAGGAACGCTAAAACAAGTGAGGCGCAGTGAAAGTCCCGTGCCTGTTGAAGTGTATACACCCGCATTTTTTAAAAAAAATCCAACAACCAGTATTTTTGATGCGCTGCAAAATGTGAATAGCGTAAGACCACAGTTAAACTGCAATGTGTGTAATACCGGCGATATACATATCAATGGTTTGGAAGGGCCGTACACGATGGTTTTAATAGACGGAATGCCAATAGTCAGCAGTCTCTCTACTGTATATGGTTTATCCGCAATACCAAACAGTTTGGTCGAGAGAATTGAAATTGTAAAAGGTCCCGCATCGTCTTTATATGGCAGTGAAGCAGTTGGAGGGCTCATAAATATTATTACCAAAGCTCCTGCAACTGCACCAAAATTTTCGGTAGATGTTTTTACAACTTCCTGGCAGGAATATAATATTGATTTGGGATATAAAATTAAGGCAGGCAAAAAAGCTACTGTACTTACGGGAGTAAATTACTTTAACTATGGCAATATCATAGACAATAACAGGGATAATTTTACCGATGTTACCTTGCAAAACAGGATATCTGTTTTTCAAAAATGGAACATAGATAGGAAAAATAACAGGCTTTTTAATATTGCTGCCCGTTTTTTTAATGAAGATAGATGGGGCGGCGATGTAAACTGGAATAAACAATTTAGAGGTGGGGACAGCATTTACGGAGAAAGTATTTATACAAAACGTTGGGAGTTTTTAATGAGTTATCAGTTGCCCGTAAAAGAGAAAATGATGCTGTCTTTTTCTTACAACAACCATGATCAGGATAGCAGATATGGAAATGTATCTTACATAGCTCAATAAAAAATTGCCTTTTCTCAACTTACATGGGACAAGGTTTTTAAGAAACATGATGTGCTGGCAGGTGCAGCTTTGCGTTATACCTTTTATGATGATAATACATCGGCAACTGAATTGTTGGGTTTAAAAAATAATCCGCAAAAGACAATATTGCCCGGTGTGTTTTTTCAGGATGAAATAAGCATTTCAAAAAAACAAAAATTATTGCTGGGTTTTAGATACGATTACAATACTGACCATGGTAATATTTATACACCAAGGGTTGCATATAAATTAAAACTTAACAGCAACAACATTGTAAGATTAAATGCAGGTACAGGGTTTAGGGTAGTAAATATTTTTACAGAAGATCATGCTGCACTTACAGGTGCAAGAAAAGTAGAAATACAAGGGAAATTGAAACCTGAAAAAACGTACAATGTCAACCTTAATTATCTTAAAAAGATCTTTTCAACAAAAGGTTTTTTTATTGATTTTGATATTACAGGTTGGTACACCTATTTTAACAATAGAATTATTGGTGATTTTGATTCAGATTTAAACAAAATTATCTACAAAAATCTTCAGGGTTTTGGAGAAAGCAAAGGCATTAGTACCAATGCAGATATTTCATTTACAAACGGGCTCAAAATATTGATGGGTACAACGTTTCAAGGAGTTTCTACTACTATTGAGGGGGTGAGACAACAGCAAATACTTACAGAAAAATTTACAGGAACATGGGCAGTTTCTTATAAGTTACAACGGTTAAATATTGGAATAGATTATACAGGAAATATTTACGGACCCATGCGTTTACCATTGCTTGGAAAGCTTGATCCACGCCAGCCTTTCAGCCCTACATGGAGTATACAAAATATTCAATGTGTATATGCCGGATTAAAGAAGATAGAAATATATGCAGGCATTAAAAACCTCTTGAATTTTACTCCAAATAAAAAAAATCCTTTTATCATTGCCCGCTCAAATGATCCATTTGATAAACAGGTAAAGCTAGATGCAAATGGACAGGTACTACCAACTGCTGATAATCCTTATGGATTAACCTTTGATCCTAATTATATGTATGCCCCTAACCAGGGGATAAGAGGTTTTTTTGGAATGAGGTTTAGTATTAAAAAATAACCCAATACACATTTTCAATAATACAAATCCCTTTTTCCCGATTGTGCAAATGCTTTTCCTTATAAATATTGAATAGTCAATTGAGATTTTGCAATTTGCAGCCCAAATTAGAAAACTGATGATGAAAAAGCAAATGATGATAACGGTCGCATTGGGATTAAGCGTTTTACTAAATGCTGCAACTGCACAGATTGTTCAAAAAGACACAAACAACATTAAAAATTTACCCGATATAACTGTAGTAGGCAAAAACAGTAAAAGCGATTATCAACAAATGCCTGAGATAGTTGGTACAAATATTTATGCCGGTAAAAAAAGTACATTAATTGTGTTGGATAATGTGCAGGGAAATGTGGTAACAAATAACATGCGGCAGGTATTGGCAAAAGTGCCTGGTATACATATTTGGGAAAGCGATGCAAGTGGAATACAGATTGGAATTGCAGCCAGAGGTCTTAGCCCAAACAGGAGCTGGGAATTTAATGTTCGCCAGAATGGTTATGATATTGCGGCTGATCCTTTCGGTTATCCGGAGGCTTATTACAACCCTCAATTGCAGGCAGTGCAGCGTATTGAAATAGTAAGAGGACAGGGCGCATTGCAGTATGGGCCTCAGTTTGGTGGATTGGTAAATTATATTTTGCGCAATGGCAGCGAAATAAACAAACCTTTTGAATTTGAAACGCAACAAACTGCAGGCAGTAATAATTTAATAAACAGTTACAATGCCATTGTTGGTAAAAAAGGGAAAGTAAATTATTACTCTTTTTTTGATCATAGAAATGGTGATGGATGGAGAGCCAACAGTAAATATTTTACTAACAGTGGATTTGCAACCGTTACTTATAAAATATCTGATAAATTTTCCCTTACTGCAGAAATAATGCATGCGCAGATGCGAAGCCAGCAAGCGGGCGGGCTTACCGATGCTCAATTAAAAAATGATGCCAGACAAAGTTTTAGAACCCGCAATTGGTTTGATATAAAATGGACTACACCTGCATTAATTGCAAACGTAAACCTCAACGATAAAACGGTTTGGAACACAAAATTATTTGGAACTATAGGCGACCGAAACAGTGTTGGATTTTTACAGCCAATTACCGTTAAAGACAGCATTAATGCTGCCACACAGCAATACAATAACCGTATACTAACATTAGATAGTTATAGAAATTATGGTCTTGAAAGTAGAATTTTAACTGCTTATAATTTGGGGAAAATGAAAAATACCATTTCAGGAGGTGTGCGTTTATATACCGGAACTACATACAGACAGGCAGATGGAAAAGGTACAACAGGCACAGGTTACGATATGGCTGTTGTAGGGAATCATCCAAGAGATATAGAATTTAAATCAAAAAATGCAGCTGTATTTGTTGAAAATATTTTTCGTGTAGGAAAAAAATTACTAATTGTACCGGGTGTACGTTACGAATGGCTACAAGGAAAAGCGCAGGGCAGAAACGGATATTCTTCTAGCGGCGCGGAAATTCTTTTGCAAAATATCGAACGCAGCCGAAGTTTTTTATTGGTAGGCTTGGGTGCAGAATACCATCTAACAACATCAACAGAAGCTTATGCAAATTTTACGCAGGCATACAGACCTATACAATTTGCTAATCTTCAGGCACCGCCAACAACAGATGTTATAGATCAGCATTTAAAAGATGCTAAAGGATACAATTTAGATTTTGGTTACAGAGGAAAAGTAAAAAATTATTTACAGTTTGATGTAAGCAGTTTCTATTTACAATATAACAACAGGGTAGGTACAATTACACCCACAGGCACAACTACAAGGTTTGTAACAAATGTAGGAGCTAGTACCAGCAAGGGTATTGAAACTTTTGTAGAGTTTAGTCCTGTAAAAGCATTTACAAATAAACAGGATATAGATGTTTCAGTTTTTAGCTCGTACGGTTATATAGACGCTACGTACAGCGGCAACCATAAAGATGCAAATACAAAAGGTAAGAAAGTTGAAAATGCGCCAACAAATATTTTTAGAGGCGGGATAAACTTTACATATAAAGACTTTGTTTTTACAACGCAGTTGAGTTCAGTTGGCTCTTCATATAGCGATGCCAATAATACAGAAAAGCCAACAGCCAATGCACAGGTTGGTTTAATTCCTTCATACAGTGTAACTGACTTTACCACTTCTTATAAAATAAATAAATCAATTAAAATTAAAGCAGGTTTAAATAATGCTTTTGATAAAAGATATTTTACACGTCGTGCAGGAGGTTATCCTGGTCCGGGTGCATTGCCTGCAGACGGAAGAACGTTTTTTGTTAGTTTAGGCGCAAAATTTTAAACTAATATCTTTTTAAAAACCGGCAAATTTCTGTCGGTTTTTTAAGTTGCACAATTAAAGATGAATATAGGTAAGACGTACAAGTGAGTGACACAACGATGCTCATCATAGCTGCTTCTTTGCTTATTCAACAGCCAAAAAAATACCGAAGGGGTTTTTTATTTTAACCTTCAAACCTTACCTTTGCGGCAAATTTTGAATCCTCAATTATTTTTAATATATAGATATGGCAAGTACAGGTAAAGTAAAATCAATCATTGGTGCCGTTGTTGACGTGCAGTTTGACAATGATTCAAACCTTCCGGAAATATTAAATGCATTGGAACTAACCCGTGAAAACGGAGATAAGTTAGTGCTTGAAGTGCAACAGCATTTGGGCGAAGACAGTGTGCGTACAATTGCAATGGACGGTACAGAAGGTTTGGTGCGAGGAATGGTTGTTACAGATACCGGCAGACCGATTACAATGCCGATTGGTGATGCAATTAAAGGCCGTTTGTTTAACGTAACAGGCGATGCTATTGATGGTTTACCGCAGGTGAGCAAAGAAGGTGGTCGTGCAATACATGCTAAGCCGCCGTTGTTTGAAGACCTTAGTACTGCCAACGAAATTTTGTTTACCGGTATTAAAGTAATTGATTTGATTGAGCCTTATGCAAAGGGTGGAAAAATTGGATTGTTTGGTGGTGCCGGTGTTGGTAAAACAGTATTGATACAGGAATTGATTAATAATATTGCGAAAGCTTATAGTGGTATATCGGTATTTGCTGGTGTGGGTGAGCGTACACGTGAAGGAAATGATTTAATGCGTGAGATGATTGAAGCAGGTATCATGAACTATGGCGAAAAGTTTAAGCATAGCATGGAAGAAGGTGGTTGGGATTTGGCTTCTGTAGATATGGAAGGTTTGAAAGAATCGAAAGCTACTTTTGTATTCGGACAAATGAACGAACCTCCGGGAGCTAGAGCCCGTGTGGCTTTGAGCGGACTTACTTTGGCGGAATATTTCCGTGATGGTGAAGGCGACGGACAAGGAAAAGACATTTTATTTTTCGTAGATAATATATTCCGTTTTACTCAGGCTGGTTCAGAAGTATCTGCATTGCTTGGTCGTATGCCAAGTGCGGTGGGTTACCAACCAACACTTGCTACTGAAATGGGTTTGATGCAGGAAAGAATTACTTCAACTAAAAACGGCTCAATTACTTCGGTGCAGGCGGTTTATGTTCCTGCAGATGATTTGACAGATCCGGCACCGGCTACAACGTTTGCGCATTTGGATGCAACAACGGTATTGAGTAGAAAAATTGCGGATCTTGGAATTTACCCGGCGGTAGATCCATTGGACAGTACATCAAGAATATTAACGGTTGCTATTGTTGGTGCGGAGCATTACAATACTGCTGATAGAGTAAAATTAATTTTACAGCGCTACAAAGAATTACAGGATATTATTGCCATCCTTGGTTTGGATGAATTAAGTGATGAAGATAAATTGGTAGTAAGCCGGGCCCGTAAAGTACAACGTTTCTTATCTCAACCGTTTTTTGTGGCTGAACAGTTTACAGGTTTAAAAGGTGTGCTTGTTCCTATAGAAGATACGATCCGTGGCTTTAATGCAATTATGGATGGTGAAGTGGATGAATATCCTGAAGCAGCATTTAACCTTGTTGGTACATTGGAAGATGCAGTAGAAAAAGGTAAGAAATTAATGGCAGCGGCAACAGCTTAAGGAATTAGATAATTCGATAATGTGCTAATTTGCTAATTTATCGAGGTAGAAAGATTGCTATTAATTTTGATTTTACAATTTTAAAAAATTAGCACATTAGCGTATCAGCTAATTAGCACATTGCAAAGATGACTTTAGAAATATTATCACCCGAAAAAAAGATTTTTAGCGGAGAAGTGTACGGTGTACAACTGCCCGGTATCAATGGTTTGTTTGAAGTTTTAGACAGACATGCACCATTGGTAAGTGCGCTAAAAAACGGGAAACTTAAAATATTAACCGATAAAACGAATACAGATTCTTATATTATTCAAAGTGGATTTGTAGAGGTTTTAAATAACAAAGCGACCGTACTTGTTGAAGGTGCCGAAGCAATGTAGTTTCGATAATAATTTTTTAAAGCCTGCATGTAAATGCGGGTTTTTTTATGCGTAAAAGTTTTAAAACTGCTTTTTTATCTGGACAAAACTCCATGCACAAAATGGCAAAATAATAAATACTGCAAGCCACCAAATTCCGAAAAAACAACAGGTAATAATTGCTGCAGCAATTAAATAAAAAGGGTAAAGTATAAATAACATACCTACCGTAACAGAATCGTAATGATCTATTTTTCCAAATTTTTTAAAAGCGAATTTTTGTACAGGAATATAGAGTGGTGCATGCAAAACAAAACCTGCAAAAGCCGGTAAAGCAAGCAGTTTCCTTTTTGTACCGGAAATTTTTTGCCGGAAGGTTGATTGTAATTTGGCTGTATCATTTGAATCAATTTCTAAAACTAATTTTTGTAAAGCAATTTTTAATGTTGTATTAAAAAGCTGGATTTTATTACCCGAACTTCCTGTATTAGCAAAGGGAACATCCTGCAGAGAAATATAATTTCCAAAGTTTAAAATAATGTTTTTACCAAAAGATTTAAATGACTGGTAATTGATGCCGAGTGGAATTACCTTCAGCGGAATCCCTTGTTCCCATGCAGTTATAGCCAATCTTGCAGTACCTTTTTTTAAAGGTCGCAGGTGCCATTCGTTTATACATTTTCCTTCACTAAAAATTAATACGATGCCATTTCTTTTAAAAACTTCTATGCATTCATCAAATGTTTTGTAATTCTCTTCCAGGTTTTCAACGCCTTCACTAACCCGGTACACAGGAAACATATTTAAAGAAAGTAAAAGTTTATGAATGAATTTATTTTTAAAAGCATCTCCTCTTGCAAGTGAATAAATCGGTCGTTTAAAAAGCGAACAAAGTAAAATTGCATCTAAAAAAGAATTGGGATGATTCGCTGCAATAAGCAGTGGCCCATCAACCTTAAAGATTTCTTTATTTTTTATAAACAGATACCTGCACCAAATGAGCAGTGCTAGTCTTGCAGGAAAGTGAAGGAGTTTATAAAGCAACTGAATAAAATGAAATTTCTAAAAAATGTAAATTACTCTAAATTTTTTAGGGTTTAAAAGTCCCTCCTGTGGAGGGATTTAGGGAGGCTTCTTTCGGGGGCATTGAAGGGGCTTCTTAATTTAATTGTGGATCTTTTGGATAATGAATCATCATTTTATATTTGCCACCCAATGCGGTTAAACTTAATTGCCAGATGTCCTGTGGGGCTGTATTAAAAATAAGTTGCTTTGTGCTCTGCAGCGTAATCCAGCTGTGCACTTTCATTTCATCTTCTAATTGCCCGGCACTCCAGCCACTGTAACCTAAAAAGAATTTTATCTTATCGATATCCACCGTACCGTCTTTTATATATTTTTTTAGCAATTCAAAATCTCCGCCCCAATAAACAGCCTCCGTAATTTCAACAGAATCTAAAAACAGTTCAGGGTATTGATGTATATAATGTAAGGTATCTGTCTGCACCGGCCCGCCGAGATATACAGGAATTTTAAACCCATCCATGTCTTCAATTATCTTATCTAAAGTGGTATGTAATTTTCTATGTATTGCAAAGCCAAATGTACCTTCTTCTTTGTTGTGTTTACAAATTAATACAACGCTTCTTGCAAATGAATGGTCTTTTAAAAAAGGCTCTGCAATTAATAATATACCGTTGTTTGGGCTGGTCATGATAAATGAAAGTAAAGAAATTTATGTAAAT
>Ga0209511_1004360_pt1 | contig 10307 bp, 11 predicted proteins | sample SSSSmetaG_FD_184141 | JGI IMG/M metagenome (GOLD analysis project Ga0209511, IMG submission 184141) | Glacier valley bacterial and archeal communities from Borup Fiord, Nunavut, Canada, to study Microbial Dark Matter (Phase II) - ​SSSS... | ecosystem: Environmental > Aquatic > Freshwater > Ice >... | reverse complement strand
CAGACGACGCCAATTCCAGCACGGTCTGTCGTGCAATCTCGATCTTCGTATTCTGGCGGGCGAGATCATCGAGAACCTGTTCGAGTGCATCCTGCGCGGCCCGGGCCGCGACTGTCGCCTGGCGCAATGCGTTCTCCGCTGCCGAGGCAGCGGAGCGCAGGGCAGCGGCGAGATCCCTTGCTGCAGCGAACTGCACCAGCTCATCGGATTCGCGGCGCTCCCGCAGTGCCTCGCGCGCACCCCGTAGCTGCGCCAGTCGCACACCCGCCGCGGCGGCGTCCGACTCGGCGATCTCGAGAGCCGCGCGGGCGCGCTCGAAGCGCGCCCCGGCATCCCGTGCCCGCCTGTTCTGCTCCTCGTACTCCGACTGCGCTCGTCTCGGAGAGGCCGTTGCACGAAGAGCAGCGACCTTCGCGTATCGCTCATTCTCGGCGGTGAACGCGGCGACCGCGACAGTGCTCGACCGCATGGATGCGAGGGCACGCTCCTCTTCTTCAAGCGACTGGTACGACTGGGCGATAGTGTCAATCAGGGCATCCGGCATCGGCCGCAGCGACTCGGTCAACGCCGCGCTGAGCTGCTGTTCATTGGGCCGTTTCGACAGCTGCGGCTGCCGGAGGTGCACGAGCAGGTCGACCAGCGCATCGTAACGATCGTGCAGGCCGAAAAGGGCCTCGTCCACCGCTCGCTTGTACCGCTCTGCCGTGTCGAAGACCGTACCCCGTGCTCCGATTACCTCGATGAGCCGCTCGCGAGTGCGCACCGTCCGCGTGCGATCGATGAGATGGAGCTCGTCACCGATTCGCTGGTCGGTGATGAACCACCACTGTCTAACAACGCCGCGCTGCCGCACCGCCTTCAATCCCAAGCCGATCGTGACGAAATGCTCTGTGCCGTCGTCGTCAACGCGGCCGAACTCCACCCAGCTGTAGCCCGTCCGCTCCTCGTGGGCCTCACCCATGAGCAGGTTCCACGCCATGCGTTTGTTCGGATCAGCATCCGGCTCCATGCGGATGGGAGACAGGTTTGCATCGAGCAGCAGGGGCAAGGTCAGCGCGAGCACCTTGGATTTGCCGCTGCCGTTGTCGCCGCGCAGCAGGAGCCGACCGTCGCGGAACGGAAACTCCTGTGCTTCGTACAGGAACAGCTCGACCAGGCCACAACGCAGCGGCTTGTATCTTCCCGGCGAGGGCGGGGGGAGCGTCACGACACACCGCCGGACACACGCGCGTTGCCGAGTCGGAACCTCGAGAGAGCCGGATGCGCTGTGATGGAGTCCGCCCCCACGCTCACCAACGACAGTGCACGGAGCCGCGAGACCGCCTCCTGTGCAAGCTCCGACCGAGGCCTCGACTGGATCGTGCTTCCCCAGATGGTCGCATTCGTCTCGCACATCTCGGAGACGTACGACACGACGGCCTCTTGTGTCATTCGCCCTTCCGATGCGAGTCGGGTCGCTACCAGGAGCGCAAGATGACCCGGGGCGCCGCCCTCCGGCATCCGCACGTCGGTCAGTCCGTCTTCGGGGTCGAGCATGGCAATTCCTTCGGCTCGCACTTCGGCGACCAGCCCCGTTGCGTCAGTGATGCGGTCGGTGATGGCGCGCCGTTGGTTCGCCATGTACGCACTCTCGTTCTCGGTCAGGGTGGTGTACTCGACCACGGGGTCGTCAAGCAGTCGTCGGGTCAGGATGCGGCGGAGTGAGCGATTCCGTGCGTCATCCGTATCGACAAACTGCTGCTCCGTCACCGCGGCCAGCCGATCTTCGAAGCCGCCGCGTCCGATTCCGGATGGGGCTTGTGCCGACTGCAGCATGACGCCCACGATGCCGTGCTCGATGTCATAGAGCACGTCGACGCTGGCGTCGACGAATCGCTCCTCGTCGCCTTCGACGCGCCGCAGCGCGCCGATGCTCAGAAGCACTCGCACCACCGCGACGATGTCTGATCGTTCGTCACGACCGCCGAGCGTGAATTCGAGGCCGACCGCCGCGAATCGCGGATCGCCCAGCTCCCCAATCACATCATCAGCGAGGCGGCCCAGCGTCACTTGCCCGCCGGACCGCTCGAGCACAGCCAGAGACAACGCCAGCAACACATACCGACGCCGCGTGAACAGTCGTCGTTGACCATCGACGAGACCCCGAGTGGGATCGTCGCCTGTTCTGCGCTTGTGCAGGCGGGCAGCGCTCGTGTCGACAGTGAGCCGCCACCCGGTGTTGGCCTCAAGCCAGACTCTCAGCTCGGTCTCGAACTTCCTGACCCGTCGATAATCGGCTTCGGTGGGGCCACGCGCAGCGAGCACCGGGCGTGCCAGCAAGGCGCGAAACGCACGGCGGCGCTCAGTGGAGCGGCTCTCGTCTATCGCCGACGCGAGCGCGCTCATCTTGCCGCTCCGATGCGAATGCGGTGTGCGGGACCTTCCAGGACACCATCAACCATCGCGAGTGTCGAGCGACTCCCGTCCGCCGGATGAACTTCCACTTCGTATGAGCCGTCAATGCTGCGAGTCACGACTACATCGTCTGGTCGACCGCGATGTGCGAGCGCGTCGCTGAGCAAGTGGAGCAGGACAGCTCGTGCCTCCGCATCGACCAGCGGAAAGTCGCCAACCTCGGCCGGTGCGTCATTGAGAAGTTGCTCGTGCAATCGGGCGAGCTCGATTCGCTGGGCCTCCACGGAGTGCGCGATCGCGCGGCGCTCCGCCGCCCGGTCGCGCACCTTCGCCGGAGATCCGCGTCGCTCATAGCTCCCGGTCGCGCGCAATCGAGGACTGATCTCGATCGGCGGCGCGTCGGCCCACGGGGTGTTCGGTGAGACGGGATGCTTGGCCCGCTCATCCAGTGTGTGGTCGTCGATGGCCAGGTGCCGTGCAGAATACAAGCCGAAAGCGACCGCCGCGAGACGGTGTCGATCATCGTCGGTGGGCGCCTCGGCGAACCAGAGTGCGAGCGTTCGGAAATCGGCAGCACGGTCGCTTCGGCCGGCGCGACGATCCCCGAGACGCTGCACCACTCCCAGCATCGCCGGGATCGAATTGATCGCCATGTGACGAAGTTGCTGGGACTGGCTGGCGGTACCGGTGTTCCCCACAAACCACTGCCGAAAGCCCGCGAATCGCTCTCGCCAGAGCGTCAGCGACATCTCGAGCGCTTGACTGGCACCCTCGGCCTCGGGCGCGAGATCCGCGGCCTCCCTGAGAGCAATCGAGCGCAGAATCCTGTCCTCGTCGGAGGCAGAGATGTGTTCGAGAAGCCCGGCGATCTCCGCGGTGCGGGAGACCAGGTCCTGGATGAAGCGTTGGAGGTAACCGATCAGTCGCTCCTTGTACGCGATGAACGCATCCGTATCCACGCCGCGTAAGTCGATCGTCCGCTGAAGGTCGCCGCTGAACGCTTGCGCGTTCTCGGCAAGACCGGTGAAACGATCCGTCAGAGTCCTGAGAGCGAGTGCCGATTTGGCCTCGTCCAGTTCGGGAAGATCCAGTTGCGCGCGGATGACACGCAATTGGTCGACAATGTCGTCGAGCGCCCAGGATTGCAGGGCGCCCGCGGCACCGAACGTCCTATCAAAATCGCCCAGGACGCGCTCCGCGGATTCTCCTGCCGAGGTGAATTGGTACACGAAGCGAGCCCGATTGAACTCTTCCACAGACGACACTTTGCTCGTGTCGGGGTCGGCTTTGAGATTGCCCCACTCGACCAATTGCGCGAGGAGAGCAGGAAGGTTGACGGTCCGCTCGACGGAATCCGCAAGTTCCTCAGGTCGAAGATGAACGATGAAACGCGCCTTCGCCGCAGCAAACTCTTGCATGATCGACCGATACGCATCAGCATGCTCCGTCGCAGCGAGATAGCGGAATACCCCGTAGCTCGCCTCAGTCATTCGACCAGCGTAGCGAAGGCGGGCGACACTACTCTCTTGTTAAGATTTCTGCGACGCGGAGCACAAGGGCAGTCTGGATCGTGGGCGAGCGAGTCTGACGCACGCAACAGGGGGCACGGGAGCTCGAACAGCCTCCCGTCCCTGGCGAGTTTGCGGGGTCCGAAGGTTTTCCTGCCCGCAGATATCTGCTGCGCTAAAGCCGAGGATTCCGGAAAGCCGGGTGGCTTCGCTGCTCAAATCGCAATAGTTGCGGTACTCAAGCTCAGCCGGCACCCAGCGCAACACCAACGATTTATCCACGACAACGTTTCTAAACAGACCACGCGAGGGTCCGAGTTAGCGAACACCCGCCTCGTCTAGCTTGCGGAGCAGTATCGAAGCGAGCGAAAGTTGATCGAGGCAGAGGTCGGGCGAGCCGGTTAGTTCTGTCTCGTGGCCACGCGGATTTCGGATGCCAGACTGCGCACCGGCGAAGATGTATCGATAGCCGAACTGCTCGTCCTTATCCGAGTCGCTTGCCATCCCGTTGAGGTAGAGGACGGGAGCCTGCTCGTTCAATGCCGCCATCATGAGCTTGTTGCCGGTTAGGCCCTGAAGTGCACTTATCCGCTTGGCCTCCTTCTCAACGAATTTGAAGGCCTCGAACGTCGACTCAGGGTAGTCGCCGTCGTCGTAGAGCTTCTTCACCTTCGCAGGCAGGTCCGGATGGATGTTGCGCGTCTCAAACGGGTGAAGTTCGACAGACTCCTCGGGCATCGACTCGTCGACCGCGAACGCGCGACGAGTGATCTTCTCGAACCAATGGAGGTCAGTCACGATCGATGAGGTTCTTCCGAATGCTCGCAAAGATCGCGTCGTATACCTCCGGACTTCCCGCCGCCGGAAGATTCACCTCAACTCGAACAGTCAGACCCACAGCACTGTCGGTTGCAGGAACGGACTGCGGTGTCGGTGTCGTCACAAGGGTCTCAGCGGCCTTGGCGCTGTCCTCCTTTAACGGACGCAGTGATTTTGGCTTGACCGTGTTCGGCGGCGTTGTCGCCTTCGTTGTCGGAGCCGGTTTCAACGGTTCGCCATGGCCAGAAAGCGCCGCCAAGGTGAGAAATGTAGACGCCTGACGGCCTCCGATCAGCTCCGACGTCTTGTCCTTCACGCGGAACCAGGTGGTCAGACCGTCCTTGCCTTCGTCCCAGGCATTGGCACCATGCTCGGCGAACAGGTCAGCGTAGGCGGTTGTGATGAGACCTTCGAGGCCCGACTTAAACTCGTCCTCGCCATGGAAGAAGACGTCGGTCACACCGTCGATCTTCTTTCCCTCATCGTCTATCAAGTCGAGGAATCGGAAGATGTTGATGATGTAGGACTCGTTCGCGGCCGCGATGTTGGAGCGCTTGAGCGTGGAGGCATCAACCGTCGGAGGGAAGACCTTCCTGAACTGCTCGAAAGACTTCACGAGGGCACCCTGCCCGAAAGTATATGGGTATGTCGCCACGCGTTGCTCCCAAGCTCTGTGGCGACGCCGATTCGCCCGCCTCGGCCGAAGAACATCGCTCAACTACGGGACCGCCGATATGCCACGCCGCATCCCGCTGGCGGGGTTTTGGAGGGGTTTGGGTTCCCCGGAGATGCGGAAAGCCCGGTCACTCCTGCGAGTTTCCGGGCCTGTCACGGTGGGCTGTACTTAGAACTCATTCCGCCCCCATAACCGCAGGCGCGACGGAAGGCCAGCTTTCGATTCGCTTAGCGGCTATGACGATCTCTCAAGCTGTCGGTGGCTACAACCTAGGATCGTTTCAGGCAGGTCGACTATCGAGGCGATCCGTAAATCGAACAGAGGATTTGGGGCGCAGATTGAGCGTCGAGAAGGACGAATCAGTAACGCCGCGCGAGGTCAGGTCGGTAAAGAAATTGGCAGGCACCAACTTCGGCAAGTTTGCACTTCAGGTGCAGCACGTAAGCACTGAAGTTCAGATGAAAATCATCGAGCAGTTGCCTGAGTTCAGGAAACTCGCGACTGACGCGATCGACAAAATTAGCGCAGCGCAGGAATCGACGCTGAAATCGTTCGAGCACAGTGAGGATCACGTTCATCAAGGTGCGAGTGAATGGCGTGCTGCATTGATTGCGATGCTCGATGACCCGAACTTGACGTTGGACGAAAAGTTGAGCATTACCGTACAGATCGGTGAGACGGTGCGAACACAATAAGATGTGCACTCCGAGGGCATTAGAGCAAAAGCGGCGCTTTTTGGTGCTGGCGTTATAGCCGTGGTTGCCGTAGTTGGCGCCATCGTCGTGGCGGTCGCGGGAGGGAAGATCGGAATCGACGGCGGTAGCAACGATGCATAAGCGCGAGATGCACTGCTCTATCTCGGGCTAACTCCGTAACAATGTCCTGGGCGTCGGCTTGCACCTCCGCGCCATTAAGACGAACGACTGCCAGGCGGTATAGAAGGTCCTAATGCTCGCTTTATGCCTCGGCGAGCGCAGCTTTATCGTCGGTCACGCGGTCACACTCAGCGCTGCGACCACGCTAACCCTCCTTCTCACCCTCAACCGATAATCGAGATCGAAAGCTTGCGCATAAGCGGCGGAAAGCTCCTACCCGTTCGAACCCATGAACTGGGCCTCCCGGTCTCGGCGAAACTGACTGAGGCCGCCTCAGTCCCCTCTGCGTTGGGCAACGCCATTCGATCCGCAGCGTTTCGCCAGCGCACGTTTCGCGCTGCGGACAGAGCGTCTCCGATAATGGCGCTCATGACAAGTAGTAATTCGAGCCTTCGGGACTTGCCCTCTACAGGACAGCAGACCGCCGCGTGTGGATGAGACATCGATCACACTGGCTCGTCTCACCCTGCAGCTAGCTCGGCGCACGCGTGCGTGGGAAGGCTACGGCTATGAGCTGCGGCCTCGATCGTCGCCACCGCTCGGCCCCGAGCAGTCGAACCTAGCTCCGCATCGAGCGCACCGGCTAGCGCCTCAACGCGATCAACCACTGAATTGCGGCGGGCAGGAAAGGCCATCGGCGAACCGGTAAGCGCGTCACTACCGATGCCAATCAGCAGCTGGAACTGGGCCTCGGTGACTTCATCGCATTCGTGGAGTTGCCCGATTCCGAGCCCTAGTAGGCCGCTTCCTATCCATGGTCCCGGTAGTGTGCCGTCCGCGATACACCTCGTCCATGGGGTCGAAAGGTTGGCCTTGACCCCGTTGGGTGGACATCTCACAAGAGAGAATGTTCACCATGGCAACAGCACGACGACGATCGCGTGCGTTCTCCTCCGTCTCGATGTCGGTGATCGCCTCTGCCCGCTCTGCAACGCTGAGCTCCGCCGGGCGTTGCCGGATGCGGACCTCGATCCGCTGCGCCGCGGTCTTGAACTTCGACCATGCCTACCCGAGCGGTTCGCCGGTGATCGGGTCGCAGCCCAACCCGAGAAGAAGCTGCAGGTGCGACTCGGTCACTTCCCCGCCGGCCTCGAGCTCTCCGTGGCCGAGACCATGAACCCCGGACCCCATCCAGAAGCCGCGCGGCGTTCCCTTCTCTTGGTAATACCGCGTCAACGGCGTTGTCGGATCCCTGTTCCCGTCACCAGCGACCACCGTCTTCAACAGATACCGGAAGCCGTCACCGGCGGATATCACCCGCATCGACACCGTCATGCCGCCACCCCAAGATTTCTGTCATTCCTGCACAGGGTTAGGTACGACTCTCGAACCTTCCCGACCGAAGGTCAGGCCTCGACTGCAAGCGGTGTGCGGGCACCTTGACGGAGCGAGGGATCGCACCTGAAAGGGGAGAGGCGCATGAGGCTGGGGCTGCGAGAGCGGTGTCACGTTGGTACAGAGGAAAAAACCCGAGGGCTGAGGTCTATGTGCAACGGAGAAGGCGAGAGCGGAGGGCGAAACGGATCCCCACCTTCGCGGCGCACGCCATGAGAAGTAGTGATCACGGCCGATAAGGCGATGATTGATCAGCTCTGATTGGCGTAGGCCCGCGCGGCGGCCATAACTTCGCGGTCCCGACCTTCGGCAAGTAAGTCGGCGGGATTTTCATCGTCGAGCTGGGGATTCATCCCCATGAACCAAGCACGCACGACCGATGGCGAGTCACCAGTCAGGAGAAGCTCGACCGTTTGTAACGTGTCGAATATGCGCCGCTGCTCCTCGCTATCTCGCGGACCCTGGCCAGTGACCTAGCGTGAATCAGTCTTGACGTCGCGACCCACAACGACATCGATAACCGCCTTGCCAAGAGTCTCGACCAAAGACTTCACCGCAGTGGTGGGATCGGAATTTATGACACGAATGTGCGCCGCCAGGCGCTTCGTGCTACGGACTGGGGACTGAATCAGACTCGACATATTCGCAATGGATGCAAATATTCCGGTTCCCTCGGCCTCGCATCACAGGCCTTTGACCCAAACTTTTCCAAAGCGACGCGAAACCCAGACCAGTGAACACGTGTTTTCACAAACGCATCAATTCTCGGCGGGTCAAAACATCTTGAAGCAGGCTTTTGGGTGTCGCTCTCCGCAAGTTTTGCTCTTAGAGTGCAAAAAATGTAGACGCGCGGGGGATGTTTTGGTCAACAAAACGGGCACCCTCCCCGCCGGACGACGCAATGCGGCAGCCGGACCATCAAAACTCGTACGTGGATCTGCCGGCAGCGTCAGGCCCGCACATCACGCCTGCAGGTCAGGCCTGCACATCTCCGCGCCATCCGCCATCGTCGACTCCCTTGGCCTCGATGAACTCCTTGAAGTTCGCCAGGTCTTTCTTGATGGCAAGATTATCGACGCCGAGAGCGGCTCCGGCTTTCTCCATCAACCCGGTGGCCTCCCAGTCGAGTTGCACCGTCACACGCGTTTCGTTCTTCGCTAATTTATGGAACGTGACCACTCCCCCATGGTCAACCTGGCCGCCGGTACTGTTCCAGGCGACACGTTCATCCGGATGCTGCTCGGTTATCTGAGCCTCGAACTCACGCTCAACACCGCCAATTTTTACCTTCCACTCGGTGAGGGTGTCGTTCACCTGTGTGATGGATTCCACGAAGCTCAGGAACTTCGGAAACTCTTCAAATTGTGTCCATTGGTTATAAGCGACGGTGACGGGAACGTTAACATCGACGGTCTCGATAGCGTTGGGCATGATGATCTCCAATTGCTAATTCAACGGATGAATCAGTTGCTGACTCCCTTTTCACCCTACCGAGAGTCGACCGAAGATCAACCCGGCTGAGAAAAAGCTGGCAGGCAGCCTAAAGCTGTTCATGCTCGAAACCACTGCAGTGCAAATGAGCGCTCGGCCCTCCGACCGAATTGGGACGCCGACCCACAGGTCAAGCTAATAGGGATTACTCGTCTAGTCGCAAACGTGAAGTCTTCTTTAGGACTCGGCGCAAACGCTCACATTCGGACTCACACTCGGACTCGGATTCCGACTTCGGCTCCAGCTCCAGCCGATGTAAACTTGCCGCACGTTGCTCCAGACCTCGGCGATAACAACCGCCCCCATGTCCAGGAGAAAACCATGATGATTGATTCTTCCGCACCGCAACCGGCAACCGAAGGCACCATTCGACCTGTCGACCCCGGTGACATCGACCTCGGCGACACTCAGTCGATCGATATCACTCCGTTCCTCAGCGCCGATTCCACGAACCTCCACCAAATCGAAGCATGACGACCGAACATCGCGTCCTGATCCGCATCGGTCTTTGCGTCAGTGCCTGCGCCTGCGGTACCCCCGGTGGCAACAGGTGTCCCAAGCAGCTTCCCAAGCCGATGGCATTCGCCGTGACAAAAGCCATCTAATGCCATGCATGGCGTGAATTCGCGAGACAACAGGTCCACAAATCCGCTTTGTGGCGTGGGAAGCACGCCCCTGCGGTTGTGATGCTTCATTTTTCGAAACTTCCCTCACAACCTCGACTACGGTGGAAAAGATGAACTCAGATAAAAATATCCCTGGATTCGAATACCCGGATGAACCGTTCGATAAGAACGAACTTGTCACCAACGATGCGGTCGGAGGCGAACCGGTAAATCCGACTGGCCATTACGCCGGACCCGAGGGCTCAGAACCCCTCGAAGCGACTCCCGAGTACGAGGAACACGCACCCAATTCAGAAGATGGCCCAACCGATCTGGACGGTCAATAACCGCATCTACAGTGGCATTGCGTCTGACTCAACCCGCGACCTTTGCCGATTGTAAGTAATTCGGCAACGGAACTAAGGGCCAGTTTCAAGGAGCGCGGCGGTCGTTGTTGCTGGACGGACCGTTCAAACTCACTGGGTGTCACTGACGGCTCGGCAAAACCGTACGCCCCCTCACGTGACACCCCCTTGCCAGTCCCGCGTTCTCTCACTGCTGCATCGAAAGGCCTGCCCGTGCCCACCCTCTGGAACGAAGGCTC
>Ga0209511_1004358_pt1 | contig 10309 bp, 6 predicted proteins | sample SSSSmetaG_FD_184141 | JGI IMG/M metagenome (GOLD analysis project Ga0209511, IMG submission 184141) | Glacier valley bacterial and archeal communities from Borup Fiord, Nunavut, Canada, to study Microbial Dark Matter (Phase II) - ​SSSS... | ecosystem: Environmental > Aquatic > Freshwater > Ice >... | reverse complement strand
TTATGGCTGTTGGTTTTGGAGTTTTCTTTATTTTCTGCTTCTGGGTATATGCCACCCTGACACCTCAAACCGGGCAGGGTGACTTTTTCTGGCCACTGATGATAAGAGGCTTTGGTCTGGGTTTCCTATTCATACCAGTGACTAACCTGGCCCTTTCAACTTTAAAAGGGAAAGAAATCGGGCAGGGTGCCAGCTTTACAGCAATGATGCGTCAGCTTGGAGGATCATTTGGAACGGCTATTATAACGACCTATCTGTTAAGAAGACAAACAAACGTGCGCAGTTCAATTGTAGAACACCTAAATGCAACTGATCCAAATGTACAGAGCAGACTTGCGGGCTTAAAAAATCTGTTTATGTCTAAGGGCTTTGCTTCAAATATTGCAGAAACCCAGGCCTACAAGCTCTTGGATTTCCAGGTTTCACAGCAGGCTACAATCATTTCTTATATGCAGGTTTTTATTGCTTTGGGTTTATTCTTCTTACTTTGTGTGCCGGTGGTATTGATGATAAAAGATGGTAAGCAAAAGATTGATCCGGCCCTGGCTTCTCATTAATAAAATAGCTTTAATTTTTAATGTTGAAAGGCCAGCTTAATTTGGCCTTTCTGCATTTAAATACCCTTTGATCAAGTTTGCCCTTAAAAATTACAAACCCGTAATTTAAGCGATTCATCTAAGGCTCGTTTAATACTGAAAAAGTATAATTTATCTATTGAAATGCCCGATTTTACACCGACCACTCAGCGAGCTTTGTTGAAATTTAATAATAAACGGGTTATTACAAATAGTACAGTTTTCAAGCCTTCAATTAAACCCGGATTTATCGGTCAGATGTTTGCCTTTGGCGAACATGACGGATTTGCAAATGCACAAAAATCAACCATTGCTAGTACCTATAATAAGGGATTTACGATTTTAAGAGTGAGGCGCATGGTGGGTGCTCAGGTTTCTAGAAATTAAGTTTCTTACTTGAAATAGAACTAGCTTCTGCTATCGATGGCCTCCTTATCCTGGCCGCGGCTGATGCTCCAACGAAAAACGTTAACGTGTCACCAATTATACTTGATGCCCAGGATGAATATGATTTTTTTTCAGGGTTTGATCTCATAGCCGGAAAGCAACTCGTATCAAGCACGAGAAATGGTCTCCAAAGCTGCCGCTTTAATGGGTAATAGTAATGACGGGTTCAGTTACAGTAAATGCTGCTGCGCAATACCTTTATAGAGGAACAAATACGGATTCAAAACACTCATTTGCAGGCTTGATTCCCGCCCAGAATATTCAGTTTATTGAGTTGGGTTATTAGTTTAAAAGAGTAAAATAGCAGCCATGGGTTCAATTTGACAACCAAAATATTAACGCATTACCGGGTCAATCTGGTGCTGTTGATCTGGCAACTTTTGATCAGTTAATACCCAGTACGGGAACCCCTGCCGGAGTTAATTATTTTTTCAATGGTATGGGAACTAATTTGCGTCTTTCTTAAAATGCTAAAGCATTTAATGTGCAACAAGAAGCACTCTAAAACTTTGGGAAACGTTCGTATAATCAAATTTGGTTCTAGCTGTAATTCTTTCTTTTTTAAACTGACAGATAAATCTAATTATACTTAAAAGGGGCAGTTCAGTGACTGAATTGCCCCTTCTATAATATGGAAATACGAACTAAATCATACCCATCAGGATAAGTTACTAATTTTAGAATCCATTCTTTTTTTCTCAATATTCGGGTAAATTGGGTTTTGAGCCCATGATTTTGTCGATCTCTGTCAAAATCTCAGGGGTTAACTTCGATACAGCTTCAACTGCAGTAATATTCTCCTGAAGTTGATTGAGTTTTGACGCTCCAAGAATTACGGTACTCACATTGGGGTTTTTAAGGCACCATGCAAGTGATAATTTGGCAACTGGCAAATCAATACCTTTTGCTAAAACCGTCAGTTTTTTAACCCGGTCAATATTATCTTTGGCCAGTGTTTTATTCTTTAACCACTCCATTCCTTTGATATTAATGCGCGTATCCTGAGGATCAAGGTCATTGTACTTTCCTGATAATAAGCCACTGGCAAGCGGAGACCAGGTTGTAGTTCCCAGACCATAGTCCCTGAATAATAAAAGAAATTCATTCTCTACTTTGTTTCTTTCCAGCAGATTATACTGGGGCTGTTCCATGGTAGGCCCTATTATATGATACCTTGAAGCAACTTCATAGGCCATCGCAATTTCAACACCACTCCATTCTGATGTTCCCCAATACATAATTTTTCCTTGCTGAATCAAGGTATTCATTGCCAGAACTGTTTCTTCAATGGGCGTGTTTTTATCTGGGCGATGGCAGAAAAAAAGATCGAGGTAGTCGACCTGCAGGCGTCTTAGAGCCTGATCACATGCTTCAAGAATATGCTTGCGTGAGAGGCCAGTCATATTTATGCCTTTTGGCTCTGAGCCAAAAAAAACCTTGCTTGAAACCAGGTATGAGCCCCTTGGCCATGATTTGCTTTTAAGAATTTTACCCATGACTTCTTCAGACTTGCCACCTGCATAGGCTTCAGCATTGTCAAAGAAATTTATGCCGTTCTCATAGGCATAGGTTAATAATGCATCGGCTGTAGCATCATCAATCTGTTTGCCAAATGTTAACCAGGTACCAAATGAAAGGGCGCTTACTTGTAGGCCTGATTTGCCTAACCGTCTGTATTCCATGCTGTATTGCGGTGTTAATTGATTAATCTGTTAATTGAAAAGAATTAATCAATTAGAAGGCCTGAATGTTTGTAGCTGTGTACTATTTTTGATTCATTGATCAAAACTGCTTTACAAAAGAAATTTTATTAATGAACTGCCGCTCATTAAATACTCTTGATTTATCATTGATATCGGTCAACACCAGGTAAATAAAGGATAGGGGATGGTACTCCCATGAGATACGCAGGTTATAATTTAATGAAGTATCGATGCTATTGTATTGCAAGAGCCCGTTAAAGAAGAGTCGGGGATTCCAATAAATGCGGGCACCTGCAGCAAGAAGTTTGGCCATAATATTTTGTTTGTAAAGCCCGAGATGATCTAGTTTATTGTGATCATAATTCACAAAGAAAACCGCATGCGGATCAGGGGTATATCTGGCATTTACTGAGTATTCTACTTGTGAGCCATTAAAATAATGACCAATGGTCAAATTTAATTCTGTTGAAAAATGCTTGGACTGATCACTTCGGTAACCAATTATATGTTGCCAAAATGAATAATTACCTGGGCTGATCGTAGCATTTACTGGCCTGAAAGCCGTAGTGATTGATTGTTTGTTCAGAATATCAACCACAAAGAAATTCCCGCCATTATTGAATTCTAATGCAACAGTGTTAAAACCATAGCTCTGTTCCTGGGAGCTTAGCCTATGAATATTCTGGTAGATATCAATAAACAGACTTGGATGATACTCACGTATATTTTTACCTAGCCATTTACCCCTGATATGCGGCGAGAAAGATAGATTGGTGTAAACAACACCGCTGCGGGCAAAATAACCCATCGCCGGATTATAATGGTCAGTGACGATATAATGCTCGGTGTTCAAATAAAACTTATTATTTTCATAATGAAAATTTGCCAGTGCTGCCAGCCCATTGGTCGAGTTTTGACCTTCTCTTGAGCCAGAAACCATATAGTTTGTGTTGAAATTAGGGGTCAGCCTATTAATTCCATTAAACGTTAAGGTTGTATTTGCAATATGGCTGATATTGCTTCTTGCTGTTTCCTCATATTTATTGGTCAATAAGAAGCCGGCATTATTTTGTTGCCCATACGATTTCTGATACCTTAATACGCTGAAATCGGTTGCTTTTATACTGTCTGATCCTTGTTGTCTCAAGTACATCGCCCCGATGGTTCTACCCTCGGTTCGGTCAACATAGCGCATACCACCTTCAATTGGTTGAGGCTGGCCAGCTGTGTTAAGGCCAATAGTTCTGCTGTAAAAGGGCTGTATAAAATCTGATCGATATTGTGAACCAGGCAGACCTGCTGTAAAGAGGCCGGAATTATCTAAAAAGAACTGTCTTTTTTCAGGGAGTAAGATTGATGACCGACTCAGGTTGATCACCTGTTTGTCAACATCTGCCTGGGCAAAGTCTGGGTTGATGGTTAGGTCGACCTGGCTATGTGTGGTGAGAGCCCATTTGGCATCAAGACCAAATTTTAATTTCCCAGTTTTTTGCACAGTATCATGAAGTGCCTGCCTGTTATTTACATACAGACCATAAGGCAGCAGCTGTAGGTTTGAGTGGGGGCTGGGTAATTCAAGCTTGTTAAGTTCTGCTGCATAACTCATCCTGGCCCCATCAACTGTTCGTGGAAAGGCTGGAAAGGCAGAAAACTCATTTAAACGTCGGTTGATACGTTGAAACTTAATGCCCCATACGCTTAGTTTTGACCCCGTTGGTTTTGGGTAGCGTATACTTTTAAAAGGGATGGCAAATTCTGCATACCAGCCTTTGCTTGTGATAGATGTCTTAACCTGCCATAAAGCATTCCAGTTTATTTCAAAGTTCTGATCATCAAATACCTGTGCATCTTTTTGTACACCATACGGATTGGTGTCAAAAATCAGGCAGTTTCTTTTCTTATTAAAAGCATCAATACGTATGGCGAAAATATCACCACTGTCACCTTCAAAATCTCTACTCAGGTCTTGCACGCGCAGGTCACGAATACCCCTGATACTATCTTTACAAAATGCACCTATGTATAAAAATGTGTCATCAAATAGTATTTTTACTTCTGTGTTAAAAGTCGGTGCAAGTCCCTGAAAGGGTTCAACCTGTATAAATGAGCCGATAGAAGTAGATGACTTCCATTCTTCTTCATCCAGAATCCCATCGATTATTATTTTGTGGTGAGTACGGCGCCCCTCAATCTGAACCCGATTTAAAGGTGGGGAAAAAGTTGCCTGTGAGTAGACGGACGCGGCTGAAAAAAAGAAAACTAAAAATGAAAATAAGTAACGCATGCTATTGCCGCAATATATGCCTGCGGGGCGGCAAAAATACTGTTTAGCCTGATATTTTCAACCTTACATATACGTAATATCGCAGCTATAGAGCCATTTATCGCTTTTATACTGATTTGTACACTAATTAGTGAGGAGTACTATAATATTTTCTTGCTAGAATACTTCACCCAAATTTACAAATACGCCACGGGATCCATAAATACCGATCCCGTAATCAATACAAACATTGGTTCTTGAGTGCTTATTTATTTTTAATCTGATGCCCGTACCAAAGGCAGGAGCAATGGTGGTAAAGCTGCTCCCGGGATATTCTGAAAAGCTCTGTGCATTTGCAAATACAACACCGCCAATCAGTCCGTTTGCGGTGATGCCAAACCGGTATTCACTTTCAAGGTAAAGCATGTTTTTGCCTCTAAACCTACCTTCAGTATAGCCTCTTCCAGTATTATTAAACACATCACCACCGGTGAAGGGAAGATCAAGGTAAGGAACGTTACCTGCCGTAAACCATGCCAGACTCCAAAGTGCGAGTACATTATCAGAATTTGGTGATAATTTTAGGTACTTTCTAACATCAAGTTGTATTGATCGCCAGTTTGTTCGACTTCCGAGTATAGTATTATTTTCCCTGTAACATAAATTAGCATATAAAGCCTGTGAGGCATTTATCGGGTTCTTCCTATTATCAAACAGCAGGTCAAAATTCAGACCTGAAGAAGTCGATACCCCCATTAAACCATATGTTCTATAATCTGAAACTGATTTATCTTTATTTTCACCTGCTTTGATATTATAATGATAATCAAGGTTATAGCCAATTCCAGCAAACACATTCTTAATCAGTTTTTTGTACAGCGTACTATAAAGTTTCAGATAATTAAAATCAAGCGGATTTTCTTTTTTTGCCTTAGTCGTTGCACCAAGCCCATAGGTGCTTTCAGGAAATCTTTCCCAGCGCAAATCCGAAACAAATTTATAATCATTATTCAATGACCAGATGACCGACTGAATAACAAAAATTCGCTGGGCGTTCGTATCATAGGCCAGATCGCCTTCTATTTCAGAAAGGTTTTCTGCGTGATTAGCTGTGGTATAAAAAGCAACATTGCCTGCAAGGTCAGCAGCAAAGCCTGTCGAAAGGGTGTAACCGACCGACGGGATGAATGAAAAATTCAGCTTTTTAGGATTTTTTCTCGTATTTGTATCATTCTTTGAATGAAGAATCATATGAAGAACATCGATAAGGTCAATCTGACGTACAGTATCAATGCGTTCCGAGACCTGTCCGAAGCTGTCTGAAAAAAATAATAAGGAACAAAAAAGAATTAGGGTTTGCTTAAACATTTGAGCGACCTTAAAAATTGATAAGTCTAAAAGGTATACGTTTAAACGGGGCATTGTGTTATATAAATATGTTCATGGGTGAATGCTTAAGTTGTATTAGCTTCATTTAATACTCCCGCACAAGGTTAACATCTTTCGCTCTTGAAATCACAAGTGGTGCATTTTCTATTACTGTGTCTGAATAGTCTAAACCATATTGTTTATCGGGCACAAGGCTAAATTTCTTGATCGAAAAATAGGTATTCATAATTATTTTCTGAAAAGGGGTAAGCGCATTTGTCACCGATAAGAAAGTATTAATTAGCACAAACCTGAAATCTGTTGAAATATTATTTTTCAATAATGAACTGTAAGGGCTCTCTGCACTGATCTCCTTATTTTTTGCCATATCTTCAACCACTATTCTAAAAAATAGATTTATACGGGGCACAATTCTGAATCCTAGTTTAAAAGAAACATGAATCACATCATCAGGAGCGATGCAGTCAACTTTATAACTCATCAAATAAGGCTCATCAACAACTTCAACATTGACAAACCAATAAATATCAGCTCTTTTCGGCTGCCGGTAAAATACAGAGTGAATAATATGCTTTTCAATAGAATCACGATCGGGTGAAGCAGTCAGGTATACCAGGTTGCTCACATATTTCGGAACTTCCTGGTCTTTGCTGAGGTCCTGAAAAACCGGGATAAGTGGGGCCAGTTCTACCATTTCATTTAATTCACCCTGTAGGTCAATGGCTTTTTTCCAAACATACATAATAATGGCAATCACACTACCGACCAATAAGGTCATCCAGCCTCCTTTGGTAAATTTTGCAAGGTTGGCAATTAAAAAAGAGCCCTCTATTGAAACGTAAATTAGAAACAGCAAGAGCACAAGATACCAGGGAGTCTTGTTCACATAAAGGTAAAAACTCAATAAAACGGTAGTCATCAACATGGTCAGGGTGACAGACAGGCCAAAAGCGGCTTCCATATTTTCTGATTTTTTAAAATATAAAACCGCTGCAATACAGCCCGACATAAGTAAATAATTGATAGCCGGAATATACAGTTGTCCTCTTTCATTTGATGGAAAGACAATTCGAAGTTTTGGAAAAAGATTCAGTCTGATAGCTTCATTGATCAAGGTAAATGAACCGCTGATTAATGCCTGGCTGGCAATAACTGTGGCCAGGGTTGCGATAATTATGCAAGTGAATAGAAACCATGGGGGAGCTAATGCAAAAAAAGGGCTTTTATCACCAATTCGCTCGCCCAGGTGATTCATGAGCCATGCTGACTGACCGAAATAAGATAAAACCAGGGTTATTTTTATGTAAATCCAACTGACTTGAATATTACGCCGCCCGACATGGCCCATATCTGAATATAAAGCTTCTGCCCCTGTTGTACATAAAAAAACAGCACCCAAAAGCCAAAATCCATTTGGCTGGTCATGCAACATTCTAAAAGCGTAGATTGGGTTAAGCGCTTCAAGAACCGCTGGATGTTGTTCGATGGCAACAAAACCCAGAATGCCAATCATGGTGAACCAGACAATCATCACCGGCCCAAATAAATTTCCAATAAACGATGTTCCTGCCCGCTGCAACAAAAAAAGAAATACCAAAATCGCAATGATTATCGGAATAGTTGGCAGATGAGGGTAAAGCGGAAGAAGACCTTCAATAGCTGAGGATACGGAAATCGGGGGTGTAATTATACTATCGGCTAACAGGAAACTACCTCCTGCGATTGCCGGAAATAGAAGCCATTTGCGATACTTGCGTATTAGGGTATAAAGCGCAAAAATTCCACCTTCTCCTTTATTATCGGCTCTTAGGGTAATTAAAACATATTTTAAGGTTGTTTGGAAAAACAAAGTCCAGAAAATTGCTGACACGCCTCCGAGTGCAATTAGTTTACTAATTGGCTGCCCCCTGACTATACCTTGCAAGGTATATAGCGGAGATGTTCCAATATCACCAAAAACGATTCCGATTGAAATTAATATTCCTGCAGCGCTAAGGCGGTCAATACTTTTCCTTTTTTCTTCAGCTGATGATATTGATATTTCGGAAACCTCATTCTTCTTGGCAACAGGTATTTCAGGCAGGGCTATCTGACGGTCATCGCCAGATTCTTTAACCGAAGAGTCAGAAGCAACCGGATTTGAATTTTTATCATCAGATGATAAGACGCTCATAATAATGGATTAAAAAGGTTTTTATTTATTTGCCCAGTGTGATTAGCAATATGAAAGCCATGAAAAGCGATATGCTGTCACTTTTATATAGAGATCAATGTTTATTTAGATTTACCCTGGAGGCAAGAAAATTAATTCATACGTATTCTGGCTGTGGGTATTTTTTTAAACTGCTTGGGTAAAGAGGTCCTGACCTAATTTTATGCGGGTTCTGGGTGCGGGTATTTTTTTACTTTATAGTCTCTAACGAACTGTTTATAATAACCTTTTACTTGTTTTGCATACTGCCTGGCACTCTCAAGCAGTAACTCCTGCCACGCTATGTCAGCACCAAAGGATGCAAGTTCGTCAATAGTTGCCGAGCCATGGTTGCCGCCTGATCAGGATCAATTTTTAAGGTTTCAAACGCTATAAAAATACTTGTCAGCATTCGGCTCAGTTCATAACTTACCAGGCCTAAAATACCCTCATCAAAATCATTGAGGTCAAAATAAACCAACTTGTTCTCTCCCAGATAGCTGCCAAAGTTTTCGAGATGCAGGTCACCACATAGCCAGCTTAAGGGTGATTTTATCAGGTCTTTATCAGCATGGAGATCTTCATAAAACAGGTGGCATGTGCCACGGTAGAAGCTGAACGCGTTTTGTGCCATAATTTCATATTTATAGGGTAGGATTTCTTGCGACAGGCTTTTATTGAATTCGATAATTCGGGTAGATAATGAAGGCATTTGAATGGGTTATACCACTAATAGATCAATTTCAGTATTTTCAAACAAAAATTAGCCTGAAACACATTGATTTATCTAAAAGCAAAGTAATCAGTTTATTTAAATTATTTTGAACCAGCAGGTAGAATTATCATAGTTCTGGTATCTAATACAAAATAGTATAGGAAAAAACGAGTAGGCATATATGCATCTTGGTTGTTAACCTGTCAGTATTCTATCAATAAACTGATCATTGAAATTGAAGGCCTGAACCAGCAGTTTTAAAGAGCGCATGAATTGGGTTTTTGCCACACTAAATTGACCTAGATTGGTTATTAACGAAGTCATGAATAGATGATTGATTTCGTAAGCTTCTTACCAGGGCAATTTTCTGATAAGAAACCACTGTCTATTAACCGGGTCAGGGCTATTAGTTTAAAATAAAATGAATCTTTTTGAGCCTGAATTTTCCCGAATTATTAACACCGATGGAGAAGTTGATTATTACGGACCCGTATTTACTCCTGTAGCTGCCTCGGCCTATCTGCATTCACTGATCAATCAAATCAGTTGGGAGCATGATGTTGCCATCATTTTTGGCAAACGAATCACCACCAAGCGTATGGTCGCCTGGTATGGAGACCGGGATTTTTCCTATAGCTATTCTAAAACCACTAAATATGCCCTCAGCTGGACAACTGAACTGATAGCGTTGAAAGCCTTGGTTGAGGCAAGATCAGGACTTACCTATAATTCGTGCCTATTGAATTTATATCATGACGGTAACGAGGGAATGGGCTGGCATAGTGATGATGAGCGCTCGCTTGAATCTGGTTCTTCAATTTCATCCCTTAGTTTCGGTGCCCCAAGAAACTTTTCATTCAAGCATAAAGTAAGTGGTGAAACCGTTAATATTAACCTTGAATCAGGCAGTCTGCTGGTGATGAAAGGGGCTACCCAACATAACTGGCTGCATGCCTTACCAAAAACCACTAAAGTAAAGTTGCCCCGTATAAACCTGACTTTCAGAACCATGGGTCTAACAGAAGC
>Ga0209511_1004357_pt1 | contig 10309 bp, 14 predicted proteins | sample SSSSmetaG_FD_184141 | JGI IMG/M metagenome (GOLD analysis project Ga0209511, IMG submission 184141) | Glacier valley bacterial and archeal communities from Borup Fiord, Nunavut, Canada, to study Microbial Dark Matter (Phase II) - ​SSSS... | ecosystem: Environmental > Aquatic > Freshwater > Ice >... | reverse complement strand
AGGCTCACGCTTATTATACTGGTCAACTTATTGAGGATGCTCGCAAAAACGCACATCTAACACAAGAAGAACTTGCCAATCGTGTGGGGTCAAACAAATCTTACATATCACGTGTCGAGAATGGTAAAACCGAACCAAAGGTATCAACCTTTTATCGCATTGCTGCCGCATTGGGGCTGTCAGTTGATCTGAATCCATTCAACATCTAATACCAAATCAAGAATCGGACATTCACTGAACTTGAATATTTTCATTCTCCATCGTCCGGCCAAAACCTCACGCTCAATTCTTTCTTTAATTCACAATTGCAGAAACCTAAATGGTGCGTCTCTTTAGTTGCCCCTAACGGAAGGCCAGAGCGCGAGCCCGTAAGGGCTTGTGCTTTGGGCATTGTTAGCTGCAGCGTATTTTTAAAAGTATGGTGTTTGTTATATCATCCATGCTAATTCTATTTAAAATTGAATTTCTAACAAATAATAGCAATCCACTTTTACGCCTTCATTAATCCCTGGAATCCATTTTGGCATCATTTTAATCACCCGAATAACCGCATTATCTAGGTATTCCTTGGGCTTAGATGTAATCCTCAGATCACAGATTTCACCATTTTTTGTTATTATAAATGCCGCTTGTACTTTACCTTTTATTTTTTGATTAATTGCCTCTTTTGGAAGAATTAGATTTTCTTTAAAATACGTAAACATAGCCTGTCTACCACCAGGAAATTCAGCGCGTTTTGTTGGATTTAATATTGGTTTTATTAATTGCCCATTACATTCAACAGTTGTCCCTGCTGCAGGAAAGGACGATTTACACGAAAATAATATTACAGCAGATACAAGAACTACTATTAATCTAATTTTTGCTTTCATTTATTTAGTTTTTTACTTTTTTGCATCAAATATTCGATTTAGAATAATCTACATTATAACCTTGTCAGCGGTTGTGTAAACTATAGTTCTTGATCCAAAGTTATTATTGTCCTCAATACTTACAATGTATTTGTCAACAACATCTCTTTTTTAATGGTCGCAATATGTTAAAATACCAATTCTTTACGTTGCAGCTAACGGAAGGCTAGGGCTCGGCAGCCTTCAGGCTGCTGTGCTTTAGCCAGTGTTAGCGGTCGTTTTTATTTATCTTTTTCCAAAATCGACATTCTTCATAATGGTAATAAAATAACACCCAATTTGTCAGCTCAGAGATTATCATAATGTCATCGGAACTTGGATAACAGAAATCATCCCAATATTTTACAAAAATCTCTTTTGTAGTATAAATACAGGTCGATTGATCCCATGAAATAATCAAATTCTCACAAAAATCTTTTGTAAGATTATTGAAATCATTTGAAAATTTCTCAACAGATTTGTTCGTGTCTGAACTAGCGATAAACAAATCAGTCGGTTCGAATCTTCCAACTATTTTTTTTTCCTCGTTATACTTATCAATTATCAAATTAATCCTCTTTGACTCAAGTATACTTAAAGGTTTTATCTGTCTTATATCCTCTAATGAAATATCTGGGTTATGAATTTCATCCCATCTCCAAGCAAGTCTGAAATCCTCAAATGAAATAATTTCCTTTGTATCTACTAGTATTTTCATTTTGATTTCGATTTGAAATTGGTGATGATAACAAATTGTTCATTAATCTAAATTCTCACCAATTGTACCACTCTAAAAGCTCTTAACATCTACAATTGCATGAACCAAAATATGCGGGTTTAAAATGACCGCTAACGGGGGGCTAGGACGCGGCCGCCTGTGGCGGCTGTGGCTTAGCCAGTGTTAGCGGCAGGGCATTTTTTTGATTTTATCTGTTGGTGGACAGAATCACTTTTTATTAATATCCTCAAGTTTGTCAATCAATTTCTGATAATCTTCAGCTGTCAGCCACGGAATAATATATGTTTTAACATAATCGGCATAATGCACTTGCAACTCATTATATCTCATTGAAATGTATTCAACATTTGTTAAATCAATCACAATGTCTCGCTGAAATGATTTAACAATCTTCAAAGAGTTATTAGACACGTTGATACAATAGCTTGTTTTAAATAGTTCCAATCCAATTATACCATAGATTGTCGAAAAAACCCCCGCTATCAATAGAGGTAACCATTGTGATTGAAAATTATTTATCACAAATATTATCAATATTATACCAAGGATAGAATTGAAAATCCTCGTAAATATACTCAGAGATTTTCGTTTGCTAGAAGTTAGTTGAAGGTCTTTGTTTTCCATTATTATTAAGGTCAATGTACGCTTTCTTGCCTTGCCGCTAACGGGTAGCTAGGCCGCGTACGCCTTCAGGCGTATGTGGCTTAGGTGGTGTTAGCCCTCGTTCTTTTTTATATTTCTACGTATTTGACGTAAGTATTTTTATCAGTTTCTTCAACTCATCAAATTCATAATTGCTATAATCAGTAGACATACGAACAATCTGATAATTTCTGAGTTTAAAAGGAATATCAATGTTTCCTATTATTACAGGAATAATCGAAATCTTATCATCTAACTCTTTTAATATGGCTTGTTCAATTTCAAGTTCAAAACTAACTGATTTGAGCGATTTCTCTGTTAAGACTAGAATAGCAATTGACGGCTTATAATCAGAATCATCATCGAACATATCATCATCAATTGAATCCACATATTTTTCCAAAGCAAACTCATTGAAATATCCGCGTAAAGATTCCCATGCGGTAACATGATAACCATCAATTGAATCTAAATCATGTATTAGCTTATTTTCCAATGGACTCGACATTGAGTCTGAAATAATGAAAATATATTTGGTTAAATCTTCATCGGCATCATTCTTATTAGCTTTTCGCTTAATTTCTTCGCCTTGTATGTTTTCATTAATTTTATTAATAAAAACAGATACGTTCTTATGATTATCAATTGGATCATATTCAATAACGTCTAAACGTCTATCCAAAAGGAGTCGTCTTCTTTCAGTGAAATTGAATTTACCTTTTGAAATCAAAATATAATGCTTGCTTAATGTTCTTGAAAAAATCGACGATAATCGATCTAAAAGATAATCCAAATCAGGATCAGCACCACCAAAACCCACAAACAAAACAGTGTAAGTTGTGAAAAGTGTTTCCAAGAAACTTACATAATCTGGACTTCTATAAATCAGATTGTTGTAAGATCTTGTTCCTAAAACAATACTTGATGGCCTATTTATATCACCATGCATCTTAAAAATAAAAAAATCCTTCTTTCTTAATGGAGAGATATTTGTACTTAAATCCAATGGCGTAAAGCATTTGGGAACTTGTCCTCCACTTGACAATGTATAAGCCCCCTCTAATAAAGCATCATAATTTGTAGTTAGTATTGCTCTAAATGGTATTTTAGTAAGTAACTGATGAAGTGTCGTAGGTTTGACATTAGGATCTCGAAAGATATCATTTAAAAATTCTCCAAAATCAGCAATATTTATTAGCTCCTGAAGCTCTTCTGCCGCCATCAGATGATTCCCCTTATGAATCATTTCCAATATTTCATTTGGGTCTGAATTAAATGGAACTCTCTTAACTTTTGCCCAATTTAGAAGTTCTTCTAAAAATCCAGGCCAATTTGGAAGTACTACGCCATTGCTCCTCTTTACTTGAGATGTTAAGCCTGACGCAACAAAAAGTATACATTCTTTCTTCTTTATTGCGTCAATTAATTCTTTAGGTACATAGACATCTTCCATATTATTTTTTGATTTATTACTTTATCAAATTTCAGAGCTTTCGATAAATGCGATTCTAGAATGAGGGCTAACGGGAAGCTAGGACGCGGCCGCCTGTGGCGGCTGTGGCTTAGCTAGTGTTAGGGCGCGTAATTTTTTTGTTTGGATTTTAATATAATAGAATTGATGTCATCTGTTAATCAATTAATTGGCAGTTCCTTCCATTCATTTTTTAAGATAAATATTTCATCCATAAAATTGCTCCAATAGATACAAGAATAGTAGCCCAGTCGGCAAATAATTCCTGTCCTACATGAATTTGAGACCACTTAATACGAAAGAATATCCAATCAAAATCAAAATATAAATTATCCAACCTGTGTTATAGAAATGTCCCCAAAATACTTTTTTATTAGCATAGATGTTTAAAGCTATTATACCTGGGATAACAAAACTTATTAGTGGCAAGCCTATAACATTCAACAACATTGCTCCATTCAATGAGAATCTAATAGTTTCTCCTAAAATTAATGGCATAGCTATTGTGGAATAAATGAATCCTATTAGGATCAATCCAACAATATTTTTTAAACTTTTATTCATGTTTTTTATTTTGTGAAAGTGAATTCTTATTCTCAATATGAGATACGCGTTTTATTATGTGCCCTAACGGAAGGCCAGAACGCGCCCACGAAGTGGGTGTGGTTTGGGCATTGTTAGGCGTAGTGTTTATTAATAGCTTCAGATGATTTGCAATAGTCAGAAATTATTCTCTAATCAGTTGATTCTTTATTGTAATTTAGTGATAACATAAAGACCCAATAATTAAAACTATAAAACATTGAAAAACGCTGTCGCAGGAGTCTTACTGTTATTATATCATATTTCATTTGATTCAAATGTAACTAACTTTCCCAAGTTTGGTTTTTTAAATCTAGGGATATTCAAAATTTTTCTTTCAAGTTCTTCAACTTTTATTCTGAATTCTGAATCATTTGAAAAGTCAATAGAAAACTTAGTTTTCAAGTAGCTTGGTAGCGAATCCACTATCTTGTTATCGTATTTTCTTACAATTGAAATAAACTTATTTACTTTCAATTTGTCATAGAATTCACCGGTAATTATTGTGTTCTCTACACCAACACCTCCTTGCCTATCATTAGCTTTTTGAGAATAACTCGGTGTACATATCATAACAACTTTGTCAGAATTTCTTATGCCTGACTCCATAAAAACATGAAGGTCATTATTGTATCTAGCCAAATCCCATTCATCAATTAACACATCGATTCCATTTTTTATTAATTCTGATGCTAATTTAAGGACCCAAAATCTATGTTCATCGCTATCCCACGAATAAGAGAAAAAGACTACGGGATTTGAAACTCTCTCTTCGATTTGTGTTATAGTCTTTTCTTTCTTTTGATCAAATCCTTGGTGTTTTAATAAACCTTGGAAATCATAGGAAATTTCAAATTCAAGACTATTAGCAAACTCAATTATATGGTTTAAAACATTCAAGTCGAGATTCATTGCACCATTTACTGTGATACTCTTTTCTTGAATATTAACAGAAACTAACGTAATCTGCTTGTTTGATTTTGCAATTCTATTTGCAATTTCTTTAAATGAATTTGCGATGAAGATATAGTTGCTTATTTCAAAGCCTTTATATCTAGGTGTCTTTGAGATGGAATCTTGGATTTTTTTCCCACCTAATGGGTTTATTGAATCAGAAGGTTTAAGTAATATCCTTTTGTTATTTCCTGGGTTTTTTATTAAAAGTGATCCATAGTAAGAATGTCCAGAATATACCCAAAGTTCATTATCAGCTTTTTTTTTAAGGTAAATTTCAAACTCTTCCAGAAAGTCATAAATATTCTTCATATCGTTATAATTATGCTTTGTTGGTTATAACAAATTGCATTTACTTTTTTCAAAATTGAATAATGATAATCAATGCGATTCTTAACATTACGCCTAACGGTAAGCTAGGACGCGGCCGCCAAAGGCGGGTGTGGCTTAGGTAGTGTTATACGCAGACTTTATTTTATTCTTTATCAATATGTTGAGTTATACCAACAACCAATATTTGTTATTCAATTAAGCTTTTTTGAAAATCATTAAGCTCATTCTCTGTTTCAATTTGATCTTTTACCCATTCAATATATCGGGACTTTTTAAAATTGAACCATTGTTGTCGGTACTCGCCGGAATTATCAATCGCATGTTTGAAATTTCTAAATGGCTTTGATTTGTTTAGGGCATTGATCAATTTTGATTGAATATTTGAATCAACAACCACATCAACAAAATCTACCATTAAATTAAAAGAGTCGCGTGAACTCATATTCTCAAACACAAAAAAGTCTCCAAAGTGTTCGTCAATTTCGTTAATATCATCCTCCCAAAGTTCATCATCAGCACCAGCCCAACTATCAAAATCGATAATTGTTTTTATGTCACCCGTCAGTAAGTTATAATAACACTTCATTCCGGAATCCAGACCATCTGCAATTTCATTTATTTGAACATCAGTAAGTACCATAATAGTAGGTTTCTAAGTTTGCGTATAACGGATAGCCAGACCGTGCCCACCGAAGGTGGGTGTGGTTTGGGTAATGTTAGTGGCAGTTTTTACTTTTTTAAGAAATATTTTTGAATAAGTACAGCCATTTCATAAGAACCCTTTCCTTCAATTTCCTTCATCAGTTCAGCAGGTGTTTCAAAACTATTATTTTTGAAAAATCTACCAAATTCAGTGTGTAGTTCACCTATCCATTTTTCAGTCGCTTCTTCCTCTGTACCTAAAAATTGTAGTAATTTAGGGCTTAGCGGCTCTTTTTGATAGTGAAAAGTTGCATTTCTAAAAAGTCTCAATTTGTTAGTATGTGGTGAAGCAATTAAGTTGTCTATCTTCTCGTCAGACAATTTCAATTCTTTCCATCCTTCAATTACTAAATATAAAGCCGAATAAAAGTAGGTCATATATACACCTATTGGGGAAGATAAAATTAGTAAAACGGATGATGCGTCATCTGCTAATTTTTTGATAAAATCCCCTATATTTTCCTTCTTAAGATTGTCTCGCATTACAACTGCGTACAGATAGTATCTATAAAGCGTTCCAATTTTTATTTTATTTTCGATGTCATTCATTTATATATTATCATAAGAATAATAAATACCTCATTTCACTTTTATGCGGTAGGGTTCTAAAATTGCCACTAACGGAAGGCCAGACCGCGCCCACGCAGTGGGTGTGGTTTGGGCAATGTTAGGCGGCGTGTTTTTTTATTTTAATCGTAATGGAATCTGCATTTTGCAACGAGAATCTCATCATCTTTTACCTGGTATATCAATCGATGTTCACCATCAATTCGCCTTGACCAAAACCCATTGTACTTATACCTTAAAGCCTCCGGCTTTCCAATTCCGTCAAATGGATTTCGTGAAATGTCTTTTAAAAGATCATTGATCCTTTTAAGCATTTTTTTATCGTTCTTCTGCCAATACAGATAGTCATCCCATGATTCATCTACAAATGTGAGTCTCATTCTTCAATCAATTTTTTCTCGAACGATTGACCCTTTTTTAATTTCTCAATAGCAGAATCAAGTCTTGATTCATTAACCTTTGAAGATAATTCGTGTTGAGTAGCGCTTAATGAATTATATTCTTCTAAGGATATTATCACTACGCCGGTGTCTTTGCCACGATTGATTATCAAGGTTTCGTAATCATTCGTCACATTGTCAAGATATCTCTTTATATCTTTTCGAAAATCAGAAAGTGTTGTTGTTAGCATGTCGATACTTGTATATGTACATTATGATGTACAAATATATGCACATAAATTATCTTTTGCAATTTTTATTATCTGTATTTATCCCTAGATATTCCAATTCACCGTAGAATTAATTCTCTTTCATCTATCTCTATCGGACGATGCTACAGTTTCAAATATCCTTCATGATAATTGCACAGCTTCTGAGGTTGTTTTCTTTTAGCAATAGCAGAACCTTAAGATGCGGGTTCTAACATGCTGCCTAACGGAAGGCCAGACCGCGCCCTGCCGAAGGCGGGTGTGGTTTGGGCAATGTTAGTGGTCGTTATTATTTAGTTTAATTACTTATTCTTTGATAACTATTCAACTTTATTTTCAGTTTTATATTGAAGAATATCAGATAAATTCATTCCAATTAAGAACACTTCATCGTATTGATTTTTAGGAATTCCCTCATATGTTTTATCATAAGGGTCATGATATAATTTATGAATGACATCATTTCTCATTTTGTTGAACTTAATTATCATCTGGTATTCATGTTCATCGAGTTGAGACAATATATATAAAACACGAGCAGAGTTTATTAGGTTGATTTGATTTGCAATATCCCAAACCTTGGACATATTACTTTTATGATCGATGCTTCCTGTTAGAATTATTAATTCCTGTAATTTGTTTTCAATCCAACCATGTAGTACTTGAAGAGCTTCAATATAATTTTTGTTATCGTAAGCATTCTGTGCATGGATAGTAGGCCATTCCTTAATTATAATATTTGTATTTTTCATTATTTTATTTATCAGTAATTAAAGAAGATTTACCAACATGGGCGCTTCTTATAATGACCACTAACGGGTAGCTAGGGCGCGGGAAACCAATTGCGAAGCATTGGTTTACTGTGCCTTAGGTCGTGTTACCTGCCGTTATTTTTTTTCATTTGATATCTCATTCCAAAACCAAAGCTTATCAGATTCTCAAAATTAAAATGTCGATCAGGTGAAATCTGGTATATTGTCGGCCGATATATTACTCCAATATAAAAGGACTTTCCAAGCATCACATTAATCGGAAACATCAATCCAATTGATTGGCTATTTCTTTCACGAGTTTCACCATTATCAATATTTTGCCATATCCAATAATCTTTAGATAAGGATAATCCATATCCAATATTAATTTTGCCCAGCTTGTAGTTGTTTGTCAATCCCCAATATGCAGAGTAGAAAAACTGATATACGCCTTTTTGAATTTGGTCAGTTCCTAAGAAAAATAGGGGACTTTCATATGTCAGAATCCCATTCAATGAGAGACTCAAAAACTGATTGTCTCGATAATAATAATCTAAACTTCCAGCCAATCCATCAAAACCACCTCCTGATTGTTTGCCATATGAGTCAACATTTAAATTATATGTATTTAGAAAGGGGAAAGAAAGACAGATATCGAGCATTCCCTTTTTTGCAACTTGATTATTGCTAATCAAACTATCAGGTACTTGCAGTTGGGTTAAATCACTTCCAAAACAGTAATTGGATAACGCAACAAAACATATCATAACTATCGAACGTACGTACTTCTCTTTTTTCTTGGATGTTTGCTTAATCATTGTAGGATGATGAATTATGGGTTTTATAATGGCAGGTAACGGGAAGCCAGACCGCGGCCCGAAGGGCTGTGGTTTGGGTGGTGTTATAGCCAGTGCTTTTTATTGTCTATGGGTTGCACTTCTCAGGATAAATTTTATGAACAAATTAAACAAGTTTAAAAAGGACACGAAACATATCAATGTCAAGTACCAAATACTTGATTTCAAAATAATTCTCAATGATACTGGATAAATACTAATTGAGAAAATTGTGTCTGAAATATCGGGAACAAATTTAAATATCAAAATAAGTCCAATCGTGAAAATGAAAAACAATGTTGATACCTTAAATCTTCGAATCAGTTGATGAAGAAGCGTTTTTGAGTTATCATTAGAATCCTCTATGCTGTATAGAAATTGAGAAAAAGAGGAGGTTGCAATAATTGAAAGTGCCGTTATCGAGAATCCTGTTGAGATTGATAAGAATGTGGAGATCATATCAAATGCACTAGAATTATTAAAATTCCATTTTGTCATAAGCATCAGAAGAAGCAAAAATGATATTACAAGGAACAATAATTTCTTAATTATTTTCATCATTGATTTTAGTAATTAATTTGGTGAAAACGTCCTCCGAATCAAACATCTCATTTTCATCAACGACAGCTTTAAATTCAATTTTTCTAGAGAATCCGTCAGAATTGAATATCATGCCCAAATTTTGATCATCACGTCCTGAAATTACTATTCCATTTAAAATAGCCTTATTGCTAAAGATAGTTGCTATCTTATTAAACAAATTCTCACCAATAAATTTATCCTGATAATGGAAATGAACACTTGCAACCGTCGCTTCATATCCATTAATTTCCTCTGATAAACATTCAGTTAAAATTGCAGTTTGACTAAACAAATTTGGAACCGCAGATATCTTAATATCATCTAGGCGCTTAAGCGTTTGAATAAATTTCTCTTCATCATAGATATCTTTGGAAACAAACTTTGTCTTTACCATCTTCTGTTTAAAAAAATCAATAAGGGAGTTCCTTTTTTTTGAGTTACTTAACCATAATATACTTGTACTAAAGTCTATTAAGCCAAATGTTGTTATCGGAAAGCATAAGTGCAGCAAAAATGGAAAGTTCGAGTGCAGCGTTTTCGGAAACAAGCGTGCCGCAGTTCTTGGTTTCAAAAGTACAAGTTGTCAATGACATTTGTTCAAACATTTCAA
>Ga0209511_1004355_pt1 | contig 10317 bp, 7 predicted proteins | sample SSSSmetaG_FD_184141 | JGI IMG/M metagenome (GOLD analysis project Ga0209511, IMG submission 184141) | Glacier valley bacterial and archeal communities from Borup Fiord, Nunavut, Canada, to study Microbial Dark Matter (Phase II) - ​SSSS... | ecosystem: Environmental > Aquatic > Freshwater > Ice >... | reverse complement strand
AATCGGAGGGTTTCGACCGCAAAAACCTCTCCCTGCCCGGGCAGCAAGACCTTCTGGCACAGCGCGTGCTTGCGGCAAACCCGCGCACGGTCGTCGTAGTGAACTCGGGAGCTCCAGTCTTGCTGCCTTGGCGGGATCGAGCTGCGGCGGTCTTGTTCACCTGGTTCGGCGGTCAGGAGTACGGACATTCCCTCGCAGACGTCTTGAAGGGCGACAGCGAACCGGGCGGCAGACTCCCAACCACCTGGCCTGCGGCTTTGGAGGACGTCCCCGTGATCGACGTCAGCCCGCATGGGGGCGTCGTTGTCTACGAGGAAGGAATCCACCTCGGTTATAAAGCGTGGATGCGGGCCCGTACGGCACCCGCGTGGCCGTTCGGGTTCGGTCTCGGTTACACGACTTGGCGGCTGGATTCCATCGTTGCGCCATCGTTCTTCGACGCGGATTCCACCTTCTCGGTGCAAGTGCGCTTGACCAACACAGGTGACCGATTTGGCAAGCAAGTGGTGCAGCTGTACGCATCCAAGCCCAAATCTGACATCGAACGACCCGCAACGTGGCTAATTGGTTTCGTGACGGTCACAGCACCCGCCGGCGCTGCGGCAACCGTCGAGGTTCACGTCTCGTCGGAGTCGTTTGCGCACTGGATGGACGGCCGTTGGAACTACGAGACCGGTCCCTTCGCGATCGCGGCGGGCTTCAACGTCGAGGATTGCCCGCTACAAGAGGTGATCCGACTGCGGTCGACCATCCTTTCTTGACACCGAGGAGCGCGGGGTGCAAGATGACCACAATGAATGCGCATTCATACATATTGCGCTCTCCGTTACCCGTTGTCCGCCCCTCGCAGCAAAGGATGAAATCTTGAAATCACATCTGCACGTGCATCGTCGCCGTGCCACAGCGATAGCTCTGCTTGCCGTCGCCACGTTCGCATTGACAGCCTGTTCCGCTGGCTCGACCAGCACGCCGAGCGCAGGCACGTGTGTTCCGAGCACCGGCAAGGTGAATCTCACCTTTTGGAACTGGGGAACAGGCATGGACAAAGCCGTTGACCTCTGGAATCAAGAGAATCCCGACATTCAAGTGGAGCTCAAAACAGTACCGAACGGTAATGCGGGTACTTATCAGAACCTCTTCAATGGCCTAAAAGCTAAGACGGCGCCCGACATTGCCCCGATCGAATACGACACCATACCGAGCTTCCGGCTGGTGGACGGCCTCAAGGACCTCTCTCAGTGCGAGGGCATGGCGGATGCGTCGAGCAAGTTCGTGGATTGGACCTGGAGCCAGGTTTCCAGCGGGGGCGCGGTGTACGGAGTTCCGCAAGATATCGGCCCGCTCGCGCTTTACTACCGCAAGGACATCTTCGACAAGTACGGGCTGGCCGCGCCGAAGACATGGCAGGAATATTACGACGACGCTGTGATGCTCAAGGCGGCGAACCCCGAATACGAGATTACGCATTTCTCGCAGACCGACCCGAACTGGTTCACCGGGTTGCTCTGGCAGAACGGCGCCAAATTGTTTGGCACCGAGGGGGACAAGTGGAAGGTGACCGTCGACTCCGCGGAGGCGAAGAAGGTCGCCGATTACTGGCAGAAGATGATCGATCAGAAGCTTGTTTCGACCGACCTTCAGGGCTTTTCCGAAGCGCTGAACAAAGCCTGGGACACCGACAAGGTGCTCACCTGGGTGAGTGCGGCCTGGGGTTGGTCGACGATTCGCGACGGCGCGCCGGATACGACAGGCAAGTGGGCTGTGGCGCCTATTCCGCAGTGGACCGCCGGCGGCACCGTCAACGGCAACTGGGGGGGCTCGTCCTCAGCAGTGATGGCGACCAGCACTCATCCATATGAAGCGGCCAAGTTCATCTTGTGGCTGAACTCCGATCCGAAGGCTGTGTCGATTCTGATCAAGGAATCCGGAATTTATCCTGCGAGTAAAGCGGGCGCTGACGACCCGCAGTTGGCTGGCGGTGTGGATTTCTATGGTGGACAGAAAATCTTCGACACTTTCAAGACCGCCGGCGCACAGGTGAATACTGACTTCTCGTGGGGTCCTACGATGACGGACACCTACCGTTTCATGGCTGATGGCATTGCCAAGGCGCTAGCCGGAGGCGGGACTTTGGGAGAGGCTCTGGCGGACACCCAGACCAAAACGATCGCTTCGATCGAGGCCCAGGGCCTGCAAGTCGCCAAGTAGCGATCACTCGGTGCCGGCCCCGGTTGACTCCGCGGCCGGCACCGATGTATCACCGAACTAAGGATCCTTCAGCGTGTCACTCGATCACCCTGTGCATTTCGCGCGCCGCCGCCGCGCTAGGCCGCGAATAGCGCCAATCGCTTTTCTGACGCCTTTCATGCTCCCATTCCTGTTGATATTCGTCGCTCCCATTGGCTACGCGGTAGTGCAGAGCCTGCAAAAAGTCGAACGTGCTGACGGTTTGTTCGGTGCACCAACCACGGTTTGGGCTGGTTTCGCCCAATATGCGCGCGCAGTGAACGACTCTGATTTCGTCGCGAGCATTCTCCGTGTCCTGCTATTCGGAATAGTGCAAGTGCCAGTGATGATCGGTGTCGCGCTTGTCCTGGCGCTGCTGATCGATTCGCAATCCGCACGCCTCAAAAGCTTTCATCGGCTGGCGGTCTTCGCCCCGTACGGTATCCCGGGTGTGGTTGCCGCCCTCATGTGGGGGTTTCTGTACGATCCGCGGCTTTCCCCCATCACGGCCGGCCTCGCAACCATCGGAATCGACCCAAATTTCCTCGGGCCCGGCCAGATCTTGTGGTCCATTGCGAACGTCGTCACATGGACATATGCGGGGTACAACATGATCGTCCTCTACGCGGCGCTTCAAGCGCTACCGGGAGACGTCATCGAAGCCGCTGCGATTGACGGGGCGGGCCCCGTTCGTCTCGCTCTTCAAATCAAGGTGCCTCTCATCGCGCCTGCAATTGTGTTGACCGCGGTTTTCTCGATCATCGGCACATTGCAGCTATTCACCGAGCCGCAGGTTTTGAAGACCATAACCACGAACATCACTTCGACTTACACTCCGACGATTGCTGCGTACTCGGCAGCGAGCGCAAACGACTACTCCTATGCGGCAGCATTGTCGGTTTTGATCGCAGGAGTCAGCTTTATCGTGTCGTTCGGGTTTCTTCGTTTAACCGCCCGATGGAGCGTGACCTCATGACGCCGACCGCACCATCGGCCCTGGGCCCCCGGCCGGTCAACGCCCGCCGACACGGTCGTTTGGGTGTCGGCGGCGTCACTGTGAACGTGGTTCTGCTGGTCGCGACCGGCTATTTTCTGCTGCCCATCTATTGGCTGGTCATAGCATCGACGAAGAGCCGATCGGACTTGGTCTCGTCGTTCGGTTTCTGGTTCTCGTCCCCCCAGCTGCTCGCCAACCTGAACGAACTGTTCACCGAGCAAAACCATGTCTTTGGGCAATGGATGCTCAACAGTCTCCTTTATTCGGGAGTGGGGTCGGTCGTGGCAACGATCCTGGCCGCGTGTGCCGGGTACGCCCTGGCTGTTTACAGCTTTCGAGGGCGGGAGGCGATCTTCTCCCTCATCCTCGGCAGCGTTCTCGTGCCAGCGACTGCCCTGGCCCTGCCAACATTCCTAGCGTTCGCGAAAATCGGTCTGACCGACACTTACCTCTCAGTACTACTACCGAGCATCATCAGCCCCTTCGGCGTATACCTCTGCCGCATTTACACTCAGGCTGCGGTGCCTACAGAGCTGCTCGAAGCGGGCCGTATCGACGGTGCTAGCGAGTGGCGAATTTTCCGCACCGTCGTTCTTCGTCTCATCTCCCCGGCACTGGTGACTGTCTTCCTTTTTCAATTCGTCGGCATTTGGAACAACTTTTTGCTGCCCCTGATCATGTTGCAGAATGACCGGTTGTTCCCCGTGACGCTCGGCCTTTTCAGTTGGCAGTCGCAGATCAGTCGTGAGCCGCAACTGCTGCTTCTCACAGTGGTGGGCTCCTTCGTGGCCGTCGTTCCCCTGGTAATTACCTTCCTTCTGCTGCAGCGATATTGGAGAGCCGGACTGGCTACGGGTTCGGTGAAGGGTTGATGGTCTTGATCAGCCTCGACACGGAGGGCGCTTCAGCCGGTGGCAAGGTGGTGAGTTTTCCTCGGGCGCCACGTCAGGCCGGCCCCAATTGGCCTCACATGGATACGCTCGTCAAGGAACAGAGTCTCGTGAACGGCTTCCTTGAAATCCGCCATGTCGATAGCGCGGCCTTGAAGGGAAACTTTTTGGATGATCCCTCGCGTCGTCCGATAGGGATCTATCTGCCGGCACAATATCGAGAGGCGCCAGAAAGGCGATTTCCTGTTATCTACTTGCTGCACGGGGCGATGACTGACCTCGGCTCGTGGCTGAAACGGTCCATCGGCCGCAAAAGCCTTCTTGAAACCATGGACGCCGTCATGGGAGGAACCGGCGACGCCATCATCGTCATGGTCGATGCGTGGACGTCGGTCGGGGGGAGCCAGTACGTGAATTCGGACGCCATTGGTCGGTACCAGGATTACTTTGTTGACGACGTGGTCGTGTGGGTGGACCGGAATTTTCGGACCCAGGAGGCTGCGGCGTGTCGTGCGGTACTGGGCCACTCCTCTGGGGGTTTCGGCGCGTGGATGGCGTGCACGCGCCGACCGGGCGTTTTCGGCGTTCTGGGCATGCTGGCTGCGGATTGTCTTTTCGAAGGTGCTTACCTGAAAACCTTGGGACCGGCCGTTCGGCGCTTGCGTGCGCAATATGGGGGTTCCATGCACACGTTCTGGTCGGCCGAGGGGACTGGCCAGCGCAGCAATCAAGCGGCACGTGACAGTGTCATTTTGGCGGACGAAAACGGTGAGCTGTGGGACCCCGCTGATGCGCCGGTCTACGACCAACACATGTTGGCCGCGGCTTTCGCCGGAAGTGATCCCATGGGACCCCGGTATCTGTTTGATCAAGACTCGGGTCAGCTCGATTCCGCTGTGTGGGCTGCCTGGATTTCGTTAGACCCCGCCAGGACGGCTACCGAGTATGTGGCGGAACTCTCCGAGCTGCGTCATATCAGCATCGCGGCCGGGGACCAGGACGAATTTTTTGCAGATAATGGAGCGGCCACACTGTCCGCCAAACTTGCAGAAGTCGGCGTGATGGCCTTCCACCTCACCGGCGACGACGCTCATGCGCCCGGGGACCTGTTCACTCGCCAATTTCAGTTGGCCGTCGAGGCCCTCACTCAGCGGTAGCTGAAGACGAACTGTTTCCGCTGGCCGGCCCCCGCGTCGAGGCTCGCGCGACGAGCCTGGTACCGAGAATCATCTGAAGCGGGGGTTGCTCCGCATCCGCGATCCTGCTCACGAGCAGGCGAACCATCTCTTTGCCGAGCTGCTCGACACTCTGGAAAATGCTTGACATGGGCGGTGTTGCCGCCGCGGCTGGCTCTGAATCGTCAAATCCAATCAATCCAACATCCTCGGGGATGCGTCGGCCCGAGGCTAAGACTGCCGTCATGGCACCCAGACCGAGGGAGTCGCCTGCGGCGAATAATGCATCGATCGTCGGGTGTTTTTCGAGTAGGGCTATTGCCCCGGTCGCTCCCGCTTGGAAGCTGAAGTCTTTGGCCAGGATATAAACCGGTTCAAGGCCTGCCTCGCGCATGGCGTGCAGATATCCGCGCAGGCGATCCTCGCCGGCCGCGGTTTGCGCGGGCCCCGCAATGTGCGCAGGGCGGGCGTAGCCCTGTTCAAGTAAATGGTTGGTCGCTACGGCCGCACCGCGATAGTTGTCGACGTCAACGAAACTGGCGTCGTCGGTACCAATAGGCCTTCCGCCAACAACAACTGCCATGCCGTGATCGAGGAGGTCGGCAAGAAGGGGATCATTCTGTGTCGAGGTGATCAGAAGGAGTCCGTCCACGTGACCCTGGGTAAGATACCGGCGCAGGCGCTTGCCGGTTTGATCGGGCTGGCGCATGAAGATGGCTAGCTGCAGGCGACTGTCCTCAGCGGCCTCGGTGATGCCGTGTAACAATCGGGGAAAATAGGTTCCCCCCCATAGGTGAGCCGACGGCTCGGCCACTACGAAGCCGATGGATTGCGAACGGGCGCTGGCCAACGACCGAGCAGCAAGGTTCACTTGATACCCGAGCGCCTCGGCCGCTTCGGTCACGGCCGCCCGTGTGCCCGGGGACACGTTCTTGAAGCCGCTGAGCACCCGGCTTGCCGTGGTCTGCGACACACCGGCGCGAGCGGCAACGTCTACCATCCTGATCGCGCGACTGTCGGTCAAATTCGATTCTCCGGGAGGTTCAGTGGGCCGAAGGCGGCCTATGAGCGATGGTAGCGAGGGTTGTACGCCCATTCTGCGAAATCCGATGTGACATGGCTATTGCGACCGTCAATCTCTTTGGATAATCTGAATGCGCATTCATCAATTTCACGTCCTAGGCAGGGTAGCCATGCGTCGACTTCGCTCCGTTCTTCGCAAAAGCATCGCAGTGGCCGGCTGCGCGGTCCTCGTCTGGACCGCGGGGATCGCGTCCGGTGGCACAACTGCGGCCGCTTCGGCGGGACCGTTCCGGTCCATCTACTCGTGGACCACGCCGTCCGGTCAGCATTGTCAGGTTTTGCATGTGCCGGTGTTACCCGGTGAGCGGGTGCGCTCCAACTCGAGCACCGTTACCGACTTCAACCGGAACGTGCTGCAGGATGCGTACTGGTGGCGCAGTCCCGACGGTGCTCAAGTGAAGGTTTACCACGACCCACCCCTGGATCCGCAGCTGTACATCATCAACATCGCCGGGTCGACGGACGCCATCATCTCGCAAGATTTGAACAACCTGTTCGAGAACCTATGGAGTGAAGGCGGACTGGGGATCGACAAGACATGGGGCGATGACGGGTACGTCACCCAGGTCGTCAAGTCAGTCATCGACGCAGTCGGCCCGGACGGGGTCATCCCGGATGGCTCAAAGATCATGCTCACCGGCCATAGCCAGGGCGGAAACATAGCGCAACTGGTGGCACTTGCCTTGCTCAAGCGGCAGTACACCACCGACCCGAATTGGACCGCTCTTCGCGACGCGTTCACCGCGCATAACCTGCGACTCGTTGGCGGGTTCACTGCCGGGTCGCGACCAGCGGCGGCGCTGGATGCCATTAACCGAGGCATGGCAGGACAAGGCACTTTTTGGACCTTCGAGAATGCTGTCAACGACAACGTTGCGCAGCTCGGCAGTACGAAGACTTTTACTGACGCTGATTGGGCATGGTCCCCAGATCTCGGAGCGCTCGGCACGGACTTAGCGTCGCTTATTGCACAAATCGGCCCCAATACCGGGCAGTTGAATGCCCTAGTGCCGTGGGCCTCGACGAACGTTTCGCTAGTGCAGGACCGGAGCCAGATTTACTTTCCCGACTCGAGCCGTAGCTCAGGAGCCGACATTCACGGCCAGTCCTACATAGACCCGACCGTGCCGCCAGTGGGGAGCACGATGTCCGTGCAGACTCAAAACGACGTCAGCACAGCAATCTTCGGATCAACCACCGGCGTCGACGTGCTGGCCAACGATTACGTGCCGGGCGCAAACCCCAGACCCGATCGGGCGGACATCGTCACGGGCTCGATAACCGTGGAACTCAATCCTGACTTGCCGCCTGCAGTAGGCGCTGCGGCTGCTGGCATCACTGCGCAATGGAACGCCGCGACGAAGAAAATTGACATCACCGTTCCTCCCGCCTCCAGCTACTCAGACGGTGGCGCGTGGGGTTCCGCATTCCCCCTGACCACCACCGCACCGTTCCGGCTGGCCGGAACCGATTCATTCGCGCCGGACGTGCGCATCGTCTACAACGTTGCGTCCGCAAGCACACCGAACCTGATGCGCTCCGCAGAACTGAACGTGGACGTCACACAGAACCCGAGTGCAAGTCCCTGGTCGGGCGGACCGTTCTATAACGCCAACCACTTCTCCGGCCCCGGCAGCTGGAACAGCACCGGTCCGGTATTTCCCGCCCAGGCCCCGATCTGGAACTACCTACCGGGGTACAAACGCACGCCCTCATCCAGCAACCTGCAGACCCCTCTACAACTTGACTATCTCGGCGGGTACGGTTTCGACTGTCGAGGTCAGGCCGACCTCTCGGGCAACGTGCAACTCAACGGCGGTGACAACAGCTTGTGCAAAAGCGCGCCCTGGTCCGCCGTTGATCAAGGTGTTGTGACAATCGGCGCGCAGGTCCTCCAGGCCGGCAACGATCCCAACGTGCCCGACGGCATCCCGGACAACATGTGGGTACAGCAAAACGACGTTGTCAACAACGTCACCGGTGACGCCAGCGAGTTGGACCGCACCTGGGCTACTAAATGGAACGACATCCAGAACTGGACGACAGCGGGAACAAACAAAGACACGCTCGGCTGGTATTTCAACACCGTCGACGACCCCGCCTCCATCGCGGGCTCACACCCGTTCCCGCTAATAACCATGAACCGGCAATATGTTGCTTGCGGGGGCGGCCAACCGCTGCCACCCCTCGACCCGCTCGACGCGAACGGATGCCCCCGACTACCCGGCAGCGCAACCGGCGCTGGCTGCGCCCTACCACCCAACCCAAACGGGTATTACATTTACACGCGCGTCGTGCGTTCTGACAGCTACCCATTGGACGTAGGCCACGTTTCGGGGTACGACGTGCGAGCGGGGACCATAATTTCCACAAGCACCGGCCACCGCGCCGGCTGCTACTGGTGGGACCAACAATGCCCGGCGAGTTTCTATCAGCTCTGGGATACGGTGGACCTAACCCGGCCAGGCGAAGTATCCCCCGGGCAAGACATCATTACCAGAATCGAAGACGGCGGCTACCCCGGCGTGTACGACAATCCCAACATCTCGGAATACACCTGGTGGGTCGAGCCTGGGCCTTACTACGACCACAATTGACGCGCTAGCGGCGAGGCCCGCGAACCGGTCGGGTGCTTCTTACCCTCGAAGGTTGGCGGGCTTGCCTGGCAAGCAGGCGCGAACCGTCGCCTGGAAAATTAACCTCGCCTCCGAAGGGGATCGTGCCCCGGTGAGGCAATGCAGGGTGAGACCGTCGAGCGCCGCGGTGACGGTCTCTCGTGTCGTGCCAGGGCGTTGTCGATGACCGTCTCTGGGCCCACCCCGCTGCCGAGCCCGCCCTAGGGTGGAACGATGGAAACTCGCACCGCGTCCCGCATCGGACGCCCCCTCTCGGTCATCGGCCTCGGTACCTGGCAGTTGGGGGCCGACTGGGGCGAAGTCAGCGATGCGGATGCCGCGGCGGTGGTCGAAGCATCCATCGCAGCCGGCGTCACTGTGCTCGATACCGCAGACGTGTACGGCGACGGTCGGAGCGAGCGCACTATCGGCGCGTACCTGGCGGCGCATCCCAACCCGGATGTGCTGGTCGCCACCAAGATGGGCCGCCGGGTGGCGCAAGACCCGGCGAACTTCACGATGGATGCGTTCCGCTCCTGGACCGATCGGTCTCGCGCCAACCTCCGGGTGGACACGCTCGATCTCGTGCAGTTGCACTGCCCACCGACCGAGGTGTTCCGTGACGACAGGCTTTTCGACGACCTCGACACGCTCGTGGCCGAGGGTGCCATCGCCCGGTACGGCGTGAGTGTCGAGACCGAGGAGCAGGCGCTGCTTTCCATCGCCCGCCCCGGGGTCGCGAGCGTGCAGATCATCCTGAACGCGTTCCGGCTCAAGCCGCTCGATCGGGTACTGCCGGCGGCGATCGATGCCGGGGTGGCGATCATCGCGCGGGTTCCCCTCGCGTCGGGCCTGCTCAGCGGCCGGTACACCGCCGACACCGCCTTCGCCGCCAACGACCACCGCACGTACAACCGGCACGGTGAAGCCTTCGATGCCGGCGAGACCTTCTCCGGGGTGGACTACGAGCGGGGCGTCGAGGCGGCACACGAGTTCTCGGCGCTCGCCGCGGGGCTCGGGATGCGTTCGGCCCAGCTCGCACTCGGCTGGCTGGCCCAGTTGCCGGGGGTGACGACGGTCATCCCGGGCGCACGCAGCGTCGAGCAGGCTCGCGCGAATGCGTCCGCAGGCTCCCTCGACTCGGGATTGATCACTGGGGATGTCGCAGCGCGCATCACCGAGTTGTACGACCGGTATTTCCGGACGAGCATCCACCCGCGCTGGTAGTACTCGGCAAGGTGGTTGACTCGTCAGATGACCAAGTTGATGATCGTCGTCGGAAGCGTTCGCCCGGGCCGGATCGGCCTCCCCATCGCACAGTGGGTGCGCGA
>Ga0209511_1004354_pt1 | contig 10320 bp, 4 predicted proteins | sample SSSSmetaG_FD_184141 | JGI IMG/M metagenome (GOLD analysis project Ga0209511, IMG submission 184141) | Glacier valley bacterial and archeal communities from Borup Fiord, Nunavut, Canada, to study Microbial Dark Matter (Phase II) - ​SSSS... | ecosystem: Environmental > Aquatic > Freshwater > Ice >... | reverse complement strand
GGGCGGCGGCGGCGGCTTGCGTGTCGGCTTCGGCCTGGGCCGTGGCCTGGGACACGTTGCGAGTGACGAGGCCCGTGAGGATGACCCGGCCTAGGGCATCGTACTTGGTGAAGCTCCACTGGTTTTTGGCCCGCTGGCTCGCGTCTTGGCTCAGCACCGGGCGGTCGAGCGCGTCGTAAACGAGCTGGGTTTCGCCGGCCTGGCCGGGCACGACCTTGCTCAGCACCCGGCCCCGCCCGTCGTAGCGGTAGCGAAACAACAGCGGCTCCACGGCAGCTACTACCGCGTAGGTCGGGGTCGCTTTGGGTAAGCCGGCGCTGGCTTTGGGCGGAATTACGCACCGTAAATGCGAAAAGTCGTCATAGACGTAGTACGTGCTCAGCCACATTACCCCGGCCTGGCCCGGCCCGCCGGGGCCGCCGTTGGAGCCTGGGCGGGGGCACTCGACGCGCTTGGCGACGACCTGGCCGAGCTTGTCCTTGTACTCGCGGGTTCGAAAGCCATGCTCGTCTTGGACCTCGGTCGTCCACAGCTCCCCGGCCGGGTACAGGCCCTGGTAGGTGAGCCCATTGGCCAGCGCGGCCGTGGCTCCGTAGGCGGCCGTGTAGCGGGGGATAGAATCGAGGTCGGTGTTGGGACGCTCCAGACGCTGCTGCTGGTGCTGGCTGGCTAGGCTCCAGCTCTCGCCGGGGGCGGCCTGTTGCAGCACCCGGTTCAGGGGCGACGACTCGAACACCGTTTCGGCGTAGGCTACGCCCGTGGGGGCCACGTTGTCGTTGAGGTTGCCCGGCCCCAGGGGGGTAGTGGCCGGGTCCTGGCGGTAGAAATCGTATTGTTGGCGCAGCGCGTCAGGGCGGTACTGGCCGGGGTCGCTACCGAGGTTCGGGCTGGCGTAGGGCTGGTACTGGCGCGGGCTGCGCCCCAGCCCATCGTAGGCCACAGGCTGAATGATGTCGTTGCCACGAGGCGACTCCTGGCGCAGCACCGTTTGCACAGGGCGGCCCAGCCCGTCGAAGTACTGGGTCGAAACCTGCACCTGGGCTTTGGAGCCCAGGCGCACGGCGGCCGTGTCGGTCAGGGCCACGCGCGGGGTGTAGGTACGTACAAAGTTCACCGAGTCGAAGGCAGTAGCTCGGCTCGGTGGCTGCGCGTTCACGAGCGCGGGCGGAGTTACGCCTTCCACGGGCGGATTGATGAGGGCGGGCACTGGATTGACGCGCACCGTGACCTGGGCCGTGGCTGTTTGACCACACACGTCGCGCACGACGCAGGTGTAAGTAGTGGTCTGCCGGGGCGTGGCCCCGACCAGGGCAGCTGTGGTGGAAGAAAGCCCATCGGCGGGCGACCAGGCGAAGGTGAGCGTGCCCTGGTTGGCGGCAGTGCCCGGCACGGTGGCTTTGAGCGTGGCACTGTTGCCCAGCTCGACGGCCGTGCTGGGCGAGAGGCGCAGGCGCAGGGCCGGGCACACCCACTTGAGCACCGTGGGCTTGGAATAGAGCGTGAGGCCCGTCACCCAGGAATTGACGACGCGGCAGCGGTATGTGCCGGCATCGGGGTAAGTGGCACTGGCGATAACGCGGCTGGCGGCCGAGTCGCTGGGCAGGTCCTGCCAGGTGCCGGCGGCCAGGCGCTGCCATTGGTAGCGCGAGCGCATCCCGCCGATGCGGCTGGGCAGGGTCAGGGCCTGGCCGGCGGCCAAGCTCAGACGCACCGTGTCGGTGGGCAGGGTCTGGGGCAGGTAGCCCGAGTTTTCGGGTTTGCCAAACGGGCCGCGATAGCCAAACTGGCCGGGGGCAGTGAAGTGGTTTTCCAATCCCCCGAACTCAAATCTGTTGTCCTGGACGCTCATTATCAGGCCAGCCGGATTGGCGAAGGCCGAGCGAGGGGGCAGGTCGGTGAGCTTGTTCTGATAAAGCAGCAGGGCGTTGAGTTGCGGCAAGGCCACGATTTCGGGTGGAATGCCGCCTGTGTGCCCGTTGTCGTCGAGGCAAAGGAGTTGTAACTGGGTAAGTTTACCCAGCCAAGCTGGAATAGGACCTTTAATATTTGGTAAATCGCTGATGTTGAAGCGCGTCAGCTTGGTCAGGTTTTGATATGTATCGGGAATACCCCCACGCAGCTGCAGCCCGCGCACCGTGTCTTGCGCATTATTGTTGGCAATCTCCAACTGTTGCAGGTTAACGAGCTTGCCCAGCTCCGGGGGTAAAGTGCCCGTAAAGTGCGTATTACGCAAGTTGAGCACGAGCAAGCTCGTTAGCGACCCCAGCCAAGCGGGAATAGGGCCCGTTATATAGTAGCTGTTTAGGTAAAGATACTGAAGTTTTTTTAGCTGGGCCATACTGGCCGGCAGCGGACTTACCAGGGAGCTGTTATTGGTGCGTAAATAAGTTAGGTTCACCAACTGCCCAATGCTGGTTGGGATAGACCCCGTGAGGCCGGGCGACCAGGGCATGTTCAGGAAAGTAAGCTGCTTGAGGTTACCCAGCGTTGCCGGCAGCGTACCCCGTAGGTTGGCCGAATTAAAGTTGAGGGCCGTTACATCGCCGCCCGCTGTCTGCATCCCAAACCAGGTGGCCCAGTGCTCAGCGTTCTGGGTACCAGTAAAATCCCAGGGCACTGTATTGGCGGGTGTGCCATAGGGGCGCACCCAATTTACCCCACCGGCGGACTGGTAGAAGTCTTTGAGCGCGGCCAGCTCCTGGGCATCGGGCACGAGGCCCTCGGAGACGATGAAGGCGGTAGTGGGCCAGCTCAGGCGCGCATCCGAGCCGGTCCAGTTGGCGGGCGCGGTGAGCGCGGCGCGCAAGTCAACGGGCAGGCCGGCGCGGGTGGCCCCGGCGTAGTAGCCGGTGGGCTGGGTGGGCAGGGCCAGAGCGCTGTTGCCGAGCGTAAGACCGGGGGGCAGGGCGGTGGTGGCGGCCGAGGTAGCGTCGGTGAAGCCGCCAGGGCCGTAGTTGAGGGCGGCCACGAAGGTGGGGGTCAGGTCGGGACCCTGGTAGATGAGTAACTGGTCACCGGTGGCGGCCAGGGGCAGCGGGCCGGAGAAGCTGGTTTTGTTTGCGCTGTAGGTAATGACCTTGCCCTTGACCACACCCGCGGCGGGGACGGTATAGGTGATGGTCGTTTCACCGGGGCGAAAGCTGCCGACGGCCTGCCAGCCATTGTTGGTGAGGCGCAGCTGGGTGCCAGGAGCCAAGGCAACCAACGGCACGAAGGCGAAGTCGGGCGCGGGACCGGTGGCCGTGTAGCCCACCACGGCTACTTCACCCGGCCAGAGGATGGTACCGGGCAAGGTAGCTTGGGCGTGGGCAAAACGGGCACCTATCCCACTGCTCAGGAGCAGCAGACTGGCCAGCCTGCGAATGATTCGGGTAAGGGAGCATTTCATCGGCAGCACGGACGTTAAGGCTTGACGTAGCGGTATTGCTGCTGCGAGAGAATTCGTCCTTGCTGGTCGCGGATGCGGAGAAGGCGGCCGAGGGCGTCGTATTCGTAGGTGGTAGTGCGGCCGCTGGGGTCGGTCTGAGAGTTCAGACCGATTAGGGGCTTGTGAGTAAAAGAAGTCACCTGCGCTGGGCCGAGTTGCTGACGCAGTTTAGACATAGCACTGAGCAACTGTGCGTCGCTCATCGGGATTGTTATATCGATGCCCAATTGCTGAAGAGTAGTGTTTACCGACGAGTAGGTCGCGTTTTTTATCTCTGCGATTGGTAATGTGCCGCTGTAACCCCACAGATAAGATATCGGCTTATCTAACGCTCTGTGCTGCTGTAAAATGTTGCCATACGAATCGTATGCGTCAAAAATTTGTTCTTCGCGATACCGCGAATCCTGTATGAATGCTCCACTCGAATTCACCTGAGCGGAAATTGCTATAGCGCTGGCAATCGGCGATGCCACATTTAGCGTCCAGGTTCGCTTCGGCAGCACATCCTTGTAATGCACTAACTGAGCAGCTATCAGGACGGAATCAGTTTTATTTCTCCGCCATTGTTGTCGTTCTATCGGCGTAGACAACACGTGATGTTCGACTAGGGAAGCAATACCAGCACTGGGTTCACTTAGTACTGGGGCATTGATAGCGAAATCGAGTGGGTAGCGCAGTCTTGTAACGAGGACCTGCTCAGTGGTTGCTTGCTCTAAACCAGTCAATTGATAGTGTCGGGGATTATCATATCGATAGGCAGTAGTCGATTCTGTGAACACCGTCGTGTCGGGCGATGCGTAGCGGCGCACAATCGTCTTTATAGGATATACCCAATCACTTATGTACGAGTATTTTCTAGCGTCAAACTCATCAATATATTGGGAATGACCACATACAACAGTAGGTAAGCCTCCCCCACGGGCTGGATTATCAGCTGTATCATCCATCGTCTTCCCCACCTTTAGCCCGACGATTGTTTTTATAGCAAATCCATTAGCACTTGAAGATGGGTTTTTTAGGGAATGCGTACTGCTTGTGCGTGACAATACTTGAAAGTTACCGTTTTCAAGCTTAAATGTTGCTGTTCCTATTCCAAGACCTCTTTTGTAATCATAGCTTGTGCTTGGAGCAAATGGAAAATAATTACTATTGCCTTTATCAGAGTTGTCATGAGCTGAAGTGAACTTGAACACGGTTTTGCCATTGGACCCATTTTTTCCATTTAATTCAGTTACCTCACTGTAACCAACTGCTGCTCCCTGAGTTAATCCAGCTTGTCCACATCCGTTCGATGTTAACATGGTGTAATGGTTCATAAAGTCTAAACAGAAATTTATTCCCATTCCGGTAGCTTCATGTGTTTTAACATCAAAGTTATACCTGTATAGTGGCAGACCTGAGACGGAGTATCCACTAGAGATATTCGTATTATTGCTCAAGACGTATAAGTATTCCTTCACTGAAGGCTCAGCGCCCAAACTAGATGAAGAAGTAATTCTCCGTATGCGCAAGCCACCACTTGTTTCGTTGTATTTTACCCCAATGCTATCCTGGTAGCGAGCGGTTATAGAAGTGAATCCAGGGCTAATTGCACGAGTTGGTTCATAGTAGGCATAGATGCGGTATGTGCCTGGGTTTAATCCTACTGAGTAGGTTCCAGCCCCCTGATTAGTCTTAAAAGTTTGATTAGTCTTTCTACTTTGTGCATTGAGATACTGCACAAAACAAGTTGCGTAATTTGTATCACGAGTATTGCCACCATTGACAATAGATACACTAAAAGACACTATTTGACTTGTTGCTATTCTGAATGTTGCGGAATCAAGTGGATTGTCTTGACCCGGCAGGTAATTTGCTCTAGCTGAGACGGATTTGGGCTTAGTGAATATTCGGAGCTTATAATCCTCAGAGCCAACGGCGCTGTAATCATTCAGTTCGTACTCAAACTTTGTTGTACCTCCCGTAGGATAGATAATTTTACTTAATACACCGGACTTTGTTAGTTCAACATCTGGTGACTTGTCCGCGCCTTCTACTACTAATTGGCGAGGAACCGGAGCGAAACCTTGGCTACGGTAACCTATGTCAAGCGCTGTCCGCAGAATTCGACCTAGTTGGGGTGAACTCCGATTAAAATATCCCCAACTATCTTGAGAGTCTCCATACAGGGGTGGTAATCCTGGGTTGTAAGAAAATTCAAAAGGGGGGTTCACAACCCCATTCAAACCAATTTCACGAACCTTTAGTAGAAAATTTCTATTATTCCCAGTTGTATATTCAAGGCCATATTTTCGTACTAAATTTCTCCCTGGTCCTCTGAAAATTATACTATCGAGCCTTGTCTTATTAATTAGTTCGGTTTGCTCCGAAGTGACGAATTCAACGCTTTGGTCGGTCGTTGATATCTTTACCAATGAGACACAGTAAACAGTAAGGTTGGTATAAGTCTTAAAAGAAGTAACTTGACCAAGAGGAGCACCACCTCCCAGACTAGAGGGAATCGTCTGGTCAAAATCAACTAGAACCGATTTATTCTCATTAATATTTGTTGGATAAGTTATCTCGGTAGGAGCACTATAAACAAACTTTATACTAGACCCTATCACTGGAGTGACACGAGTCAAATACCAACTTGATGTAAAGTCCTCTGGATTGTACCTCCAGCCATTGGGAATATAGTCAGTTTTTGAATCTTCGGCAGTCAGAAATTGATAAATGGTACCTTTCTCGTCTGTTATTTTGAATCCTGTAGTATCTGTTCGCCATTCGATGGAAAGCCCTTGTTGAGGAATGAGAGTTGGAACACCATCATGGTCGAACACGAATTGACCTGTACGCCCAGAAAAATTATAAGTATAGACATCTGGCTCCAAATCAAGTTTCCCATCAACAGCATTGTTTTGAATGTTGTAGAGTGCTTGCTGACTCAAGCTATTTGACAAATAATCATCGATTATTTTTCCGGTTTTTTTGGTTAGATAACCAGTCGGTCCATCATCAGCAGTACCATGCACTGTTCTCGTGATAACACCTCCGCAATCAAGAGACCAGCCTAAACCGACCCATCCGCTCACGTTGTCTACTCTAATACCTGAGGCATGATAGTTAAGCCGGATAGGTACCTCTGTACCTCCTATGGCCATTACTTTCCCGAGCGGAACAGATATGCTTGGTACTCCTGTATAATATCCGACTGGTATTTCACCGTATTGGCCAAGAGAAGCAGCAGTCGGACCAGGAGGAATAACATTGCTGGCAGCAGGAATCTGCGGGCCGGTCGTTTGCGCGAAAACACACGGATGGGCTGCTGTCAGGAGAATAGTACATATTGCTGCACCCGTTCTAATAAAACCGCGCGATTTACCGATAATCTGAGCTATCACGGCCAAGCGGAATTGACGTTCAACTAGAGGTGCAAAATAGTAAGTGTGGGCAAGCAGCTTAAGAAAGGGTATGAATCGCGTTGTCATATATTCTCAAGGGGAAGTAGTTGCAGGATAAATGCAGATACCTATAGCAGCGGCAACCCAGCGGACAGGCCAGCAGGAAATTATGCTGCAATGTAGGTGGGATTTGCTACTCGATGTACTACTCAAAAGGGACCGGGGTGCGTAAACCCTGTAAAAGGTTCATTGGCTGCTCGTATGACGCACATTATTTTTTTAAGAAGTACGGCTGCTATCGGTGGTGGGTTGCTGCTAAGGGATTAGCGGTAAGTAGTTTGATACGTGGCTTATCCTTACAGACGTAGGCGCCTAAAAAAAGCCCTGGCCAGCGCAGAGCTAATCAGGACTGATGGTCGGTGGTCGGCCGGGTGCTTGTGATGGGACAGTAGTTAATCAGGTAAACGCCTTGGCCCGCACGGGCCATATGGTGATGTACGTGCGTTGCTGGACAGCATCAGCGCGCAGCAGGTGCTCGTATTTCTTGCTGCCCTGAGCGAGTAGGTCGGGGGGAACTGTTAGCTCGACGCGCCACACTTGGTAATATGCTTCTTGCCGCACACTGACGAGGGGGAAGCGAGTGGCTTGGAACACGTTCAGGCGGCGGGCGGGCAGGCATAGTTGTATTTTTTGCTGTTGGGCAAGCAATGGGCGCGGGTGGGGCTGCTGGTGGTTAGGCAGCAAATGAGGGTGGGGTAGCGTCTGGGCGCTGTTGAGTGGGCTAAGGCGAAACCCCACCCCTACCCTGGTGGCCACTGGGCTGGTGGGGCTAACGTTGCTCGTGGATAGGTGCGCCTACTGGGATTTACCCTGAATTAACGTCGGATTTACTAGGGATTCACCCCGGAATTCAGGCCAATATTGTAAAATCATCAGGTTAGCGTAACACTTACCAATAAATGTGGTAATTTTGCCGAATGAACGGTAATTTTTACACTACATGGGGATTTCGGGTCGGGCTGGCGCTGGCGCTGCTGGTGGTGGGCTGCGTGGCGGGCATGCACGAAGTGAGCGAGCCGCTGATGCTGACCTCGCGGGTGGCGGTGGCAGCTGAGGCGGCGCGGGTGGTGCGGGTGCTCGATGCCGATACGTACCTCGTGCTGGCCGGCCCGACCACTTACCGGCTGCGGCTGCTGGGCGTGGACGCGCCCGAGACGGGCCGCAAGCGGCCGATTCGGTGCGCAAGCTGCTGTCGGGGCGGGTGGTGCTGGTGTCAAAGTCGGGCCTGGACCTGTACGGGCGGACGCTGTGCGCGGTGCTGCTGCCGCCCGCGCCGCTGGGGCCGCGTGGGCGGGCGGTGGCGCTGGACAGCTTGCTGGTGGTGCGTGGGTGGGCGTGGGCGTACGTGAGTGGGCGGCGGTCGGCGCTGCTGACCAGTCAGCAGCGGGCCGCGCAGCGGGCGCGGCGCGGACTGTGGAAATGCGGAATCAGGGAGCCGGTGCCGCCGAGTGTGTGGCGCGGGCTTGATACGGAAAATAAGCGGCGCTATCGGGGTACGTGCTCCTGGTAACAAGGCCGACTAATGCAAGCACGGGGGTATTTCTCTCACTTTAACCAGTTACGGTAATGGCACAACAAATTGGAGCAATCCAGATTCAGGGCACTATCGGCAATGTCGTGTTTCGGCGCGACGGGGCCGTGGCCACCAAACCCGCCTCGCGCCGGGTCACGGCGAAGCGGACGCTTGAAAACAACACCGAGTTCGGCCTTGGTGGCTCGTATGGGAAGCTCATCCGCGAGACGCTGCGCTCGCTCGTGGCGGGCGTATCGGACCGGGGCATGGTGGGCCGCTTGACCAAGGCGATGGTGGCCATCATCAAGGCGGACGACGTGAACGACTGCGGGCAGCGGGTGTTCGACAAGGTGAACTCGGCCCCGTTGCTGGGCTTCGACTTCAACCTGCTCACCAGCATCGGGCAGGTGTTTTTCGCGCCGCGCAGCATCGCCGCCCAGGGGGCTACGGTGACGCTCAGCATCCCGACGCTGAACCCGCTCACCGATGTCAAGGCTCCGCAAGGGGCTACGCACTACGAGGTGGTGTTTGGGGCGGCTGACTGCGATATGGCGGCCATGAAGGGCGAGTTCGCGCCCGGCGCTTCGCTGGGCATTCAGCCGCTGAACGGCCCGGCCATTCAGAACCTGACGAGCGCGGCCACGCTGCCGGCCGCGCCGGCCGCTGATAACCTGGTGGTGGGCGCGGTGGGTATTCGGTTTTACCAGGAGGTAAACGGCAAATACTACCCGCTCGACAACTCGGCCGGCGACGCGCTCACGATTGAGTACGTGGACTAGGCCACGGGCTGAGGGTGCGGCCGACCCGTCCGGGTCGGCCGTTTTTCTTTTCACTTTCTTTTAACTCTCCATTTTATGGCAACTACTGCCTATCAGGAACAGGGTAAGCGTCGGACGCGCAAAGCGCTGGCGCTGCGGGCCACGGCCGACAAGCGGGCGCGCCGGCTGGCGCTGCGCCTCATCGTGGCCCTCACGGATGCCGACACGGCCAAGCGTCGGCTGGAGCGGGTGAACGTGCTCTACGGCACGAGCTACGAGGCGGAAACGATGCTCGTCGAGGACATGCGGACGGCGGACCTCAGCGGCAAGCTCGGCATCTATGTCGGCGGCAGCCTGGAGGGCGCGCCGGCCCAGGTAGCCGCCCCTATCGCGGACGGCAACGGCGGCAATTTGCTGTCGCTCGAAGCGCTGTTCGGGGAAACGGCCAGCGGCACGCCGCCCGTCACGCCGCCGGCTCCGGCGGCTTTCAATACGACGCTCAACGGGCCGAACGGCTCGGCTACGGGCGTGACGCTCACGGCCTCGGCGGGCGACAGCCTGAAGTACAACGAGCTGGTGACGGGCGGCAGCGCCCCGGCTTCGATGGACATTCAGGTGGCGGGTCGTCAGGTGGCGAACGTGGTGTACTTCGACCGCTACACTGGCAAGCCGTTCAGCTTTACGACGGGCGGCGTGACCCGGACGGGCACCTTCGGGCCGGTGGTGAACTACTAAGCCAGACGGCTTAGGGATGCGTGGGCCGGCCCTGGTGTGATGCCGGGGTGAGACCCGGTAGGGCCGGCTTTTTTCTAACCCTTCAACTGTTTACTCAGATGGCTACTATTAGCAAAGCCCTGTCGGGTATTCTCTTTAATGCGGCCAGTTTGAGGCTGGCCTCGGCCCCGTGGAAAAACAACGTGCGGGCTATTTACGGCTTTAACCCGGCCGGCAACGGGTACCAGCTTTTCAGGCCGGGCAGCAATTTCAATTCGCTGACCGAGCTGGTTAGGAACGGCGTGTACATCGTGGATGCCGGAACGCTGGGCTTCGACATCGCGGACGCGCTCCTCACGGTGCCGGCGGCCGTGCCGGCCGGTTTGGGTGCGGGGCCGCTGAGTGTGGCGAATGCGCAATTCAGGCGTGGTTTTGGGCTATCGTTTGAGGCGCAAGTCAATGCCG
>Ga0209511_1004352_pt1 | contig 10326 bp, 1 predicted proteins | sample SSSSmetaG_FD_184141 | JGI IMG/M metagenome (GOLD analysis project Ga0209511, IMG submission 184141) | Glacier valley bacterial and archeal communities from Borup Fiord, Nunavut, Canada, to study Microbial Dark Matter (Phase II) - ​SSSS... | ecosystem: Environmental > Aquatic > Freshwater > Ice >... | reverse complement strand
CAATATCATTGTAATGAAGTTTCCTAACCCGACGGAAGGTAACGCAGCATCTCTTTATAAAGTAACTGGTATACCGATCACGGTTGTTGAAACACTTAATGGTTGTCAGGGAAATCCTGTTACTATCAATGTACACGTGCTTTCAGCGCCGGCGGCATCAGTAATATCCGGGGATGCTCAGGTCTGTGAAAATGGAATTGCACATTATTCTGTTCCTAACACAGGCGGTTCAACCTACTCTTGGACTTTACCTCCTGGCGCAACAATCACTTCGCTGCCGGTAACATTAAATGCAATTACTGTTCAGATGAGTAGCTTCAGCGGAGCTGTTACAGTTACTGAGTCAAACGGAACATGTCTATCTCCTGCGGCTGCTCCGTTCCCTGTAACAGTTATCCCACGTCCAATCCTATCTACAATAGTTAATCCAGTTTGTAGTGGATTTAATGTCAATACAGCAGTAACTCTTTCTTCAAATATTCCTGGTTCGACCTTTAACTGGGAAGTGCTAAGTATTGCGGGGTCATTTACCGGATCAAACGCAGGAGATTTTGCGAATGGAGTTTTAAATATTAATCAAACTCCTGTCAACGTTTCTGGTATTGCAGGTTCCATCACTTATAGAGTTACACCTGTTGGTCCTGCTCCACTTTTCTGTACAGGATCTCCACAGACATTCGCTGTTACCGTTAATCCTGAACCAGTTCTGGATCTAGCCCCGAAACCATTGTGTAGTGGTGAACCAGCTCAGTATCAGATTAAACTGAATCCATCGCTATTACCAAGCAATACATTATTGTCATGGCCAGCCCCTGTGATGTCAGATGCTTCAGTTCAGGGGACTAGCTCTGGCGGGTCAGTTCCAATCGGAAATGCAGCGACAATACATATCAATACAGCATTTGTAAATAATTCAGGTGCAGCGATCACTGCTACCTATACCATCACTGCCAATGCCGGTGGATGTGTGAGCGGTCAGCCACTCCCTAATCGTCAAATAGTCTTGACGATCAATCCTTCACCGGTGGGTGCACCTGCAACAAGAACAGGAATTTGTTCTAATGTTCCATTTAGTGTAAGTGCAGACAACATCACCAATAGTGTTCCAAGTACTTTTACATGGGTTCGTAACCCTCTTCCTCCAGGACTTACTCAAGTTGCACCGGGATCGGGAAGCGGTACGATTGACGAGACGCTTAAAAATGTAACAAGTACTTTTAAAAATGCTACGTATGTAGTTACACCGAAATCAACGGGTAATTGTGTTGGTGCAACGTATGTGATCACTGTTCAGGTGGACCCTGAACCAGTGGGCGCAAATATTATCCGTGCTGATCAATGTTCCGGTGTTCCGTTCAGTGTTAGCGCCAATAATATCACGAATGGTCTTGGCGGAACAAGTACCTACGCATGGGTACGTAATCTATTACCGATTGGACTTAACCAGGTTACTCCTGGAACTGGAACAGGTGCAATTGCAGAAACGCTGCAAAATGTAACGGGCGGTCAACTAAGCGCAACGTATGTTGTAACTCCAACTTCTGCAGCAGGGTGTGATGGCAATACGTATGTTATTACGGTGCCCGTAAATCCTGAACCTGTTGGCTCCAACGTAACGCGAGCAGCGCAATGTTCTAATGTTACATTCAGCGTTAGTGCTGATAATATTTCAAATGGACTAGGTGCTTCCAGCACTTATACATGGTCAAGAGATCTATTACCTCCTGGGTTAACCCAGGTTACTCCCGGAACAGGCATCGGCGCAATTTCGGAAAAACTGCAAAATCTTACCGCCGTGCAGTTAAGCGCTGTTTATACGGTCACTCCAAAATCATCAGCCAATTGTATTGGCGCAACCTACAAAGTTACTGTACCTGTCAATCCAGAACCTGTTGGTACGCCTGCAACGAAAGCGAACCAGTGTTCAAACGTTGCATTTACGTTCAATCCTCAAAGTGATATTTCTAATGGCGTGACGAGCACATTTGCATGGACAGCCGTCTATGATGGAGGTTCCGGTCAATTAGCCGGTGGCTCAAATTCCGGTAGCGGAACTATCACGGAGACACTTGTAAATGTTACTGGCATTATTAGAAATGCTATTTACACTATCGTTCCAACTTCTTCGGTTGGAGCGTGTGCCGGTTCATCATTCATAATGACAGTGCCAGTTAATCCGCAGCCAGTAGGAGTGGGGTCGACCAAAGCAGCTGTGTGTTCAAATACACCCTTTAGCTTCAACCCTCAAGCGGATATTACAAACACTGTTACAGCAACCTTTACATGGGTTGCCGTTTATGATGGAGGTTCTGGTCAACTTACCGGCGGAGCAGGCTCCGGCAGCGGAACAATCGCCGAAACGCTCATTAATGTAAGCGGATCCACACGAAACGCGGCCTACACTATTACACCTCGTTCTACCGTTGGCAACTGCCTTGGAAATACATTTGTAATTACCGTTCCGATTCAATCTCAGCCGGTTGGTGCGCCCGCAACGAAATTAGCACAATGTTCAAATGTTCCATTCAGCTTTAATCCTCAAGCCGATATCACCAACGGTGTTGTAAGCAACTTCACATGGACTGCAGTATACGATGGTGGATCAGGTCAGCTCACAGGTGGAACGGGAACTGGAAGTGGAGCTATAGCAGAAACATTGGTTAATGTATCGGGTGTCATAAAGAACGCAGTCTATACTGTTACACCAAAATCACAAACAGGAACGTGTACCGGTAATACCTACGTCATCACGGTGCCGATCAATTCTCAACCGGTAGGCGCGGCAGCGACAAAAGCAAATCAATGCTCAGGTGTTGCATTCAGCTTTAATCCTCAAACTAACATTACAAATACAGTAACAAGCATATTTACATGGACTGCAACGTATGATGGTGGTTCCGGATTATTAACAGGTGGTTCCGGATCTGGATCAGGAAATATTGCTGAAACTCTCAGCAACGTCTCAGGTACAAGTAAGAATGCCATCTACACTGTTACTCCCACTGCCACTACCGGTGGATGTGTGGGTGCTAACTATTTAATAACAGTTCCGGTTAATCCGCAGCCTGTAGGCGCATCCTCAACGAAAGCATTCCAATGTTCTGATGTTGCATTTAGCTTTAATCCACAGGCGGACATTACAAACAGTGTTGCAACTACATTCACGTGGTCAGCAGTGTATGATGGTGGTTCCGGACAATTAACAGGCGGAGCAATAACAGGTAGTGGCCCGGTGGCTGAAACACTTACCAATATAAGCGGATCTACCCGTAATGCTGTATACACAATAACTCCACGGTCAACAGCGGGAAATTGTTTGGGTGCTACATTCGTAATTACGGTTCCGGTCAGGTCAAAACCTGTTGGTGCTGCAGCAACGAAAGCAGCTCAATGCTCCGGAGTGGCATTTAGCTTTAATCCGCAAAGTGATATTACAAATGGGGTTGTCAGTACGTTTGCCTGGACGGCGGTGTATGATGGTGGGTCTGGTAATTTAACAGGTGGCGCAGCTTCAGGAAGCGGTCCGGTAGCAGGGACGCTCATCAATCTTACAGGTGGTTCTTTGAATGCTGTTTATACAGTAACTCCAACGTCAGTAACGGGTACTTGCGCCGGTGGTGTATTTGTAATCACCGTACCAGTAATTTCGCAGCCCGTTGGTGCACCATCAACAAAGGCCGCGGTATGTTCTCGTATTGCATTTAGCTTTAATCCTCAAACAAATATCACAAATGGAGTTGCCAGCGCATTTACATGGACTGCTGTTTATGATGCGGGCTCCGGTCAGTTAACAGGCGGTGCAAGTTCAGGAAGTGGCCTGATCGCTGAAACGCTTACTAACGTATCAGGAACTCAAAAGAATGCAGTGTATACTGTAACTCCTTCCTCTTCATCTGGTTCGTGTATGGGCGCCCCATTTATAATTACAGTTCCAATAAATCCTGAACCAGTTGGAGCAAATATTACGCGTGCAGGGCAGTGTTCTAACGTGGCATACTCTATAAGCGCAAACAATATTACCAATGGACTTGGTGCTTCCAGTACGTACGCATGGTCTCGCAATTCGCTTCCTGGCGGCTTAACACAAGTTGTTGGTGGTTCAGGTACAGGAAATATTGCTGAGACTTTACAAAACATAACTGGCGGCACACTGAATGCAACGTACGTCGTTACGCCAACATCAGCAGCAGGTTGTGTTGGTTCTACCTACGTAGTTACTGTTCCTGTTAATCCAGAACCAGTAGGGACGGACATAACACGTGCTGCACAATGTTCAAATGTTGCGTTCAATGTCAGTGCGATTAATATTTCAAACGGACTTGGTGCAACAAGTACGTATACATGGGTTCCTGATCCATTGCCGTTGGGACTTACTCGAATCACTGCGGGTATAAGTGGATCTACTATTGCTGAAAAACTTCAAAATTTAACAGGTGGCCAGCTAAGTGCTACGTATGTCGTTACTCCTAAATCGGCTGCTAATTGCTTCGGAGCACCGTATGTCATTACCATTCCTGTTAATCCGCAACCAGTGGGGGCAAGCATTACACGCGCTAATCAGTGCTCGAACGTTGCCTTTAGTGTTAGTGCAAATAACATCACTAATGGATTAGGCGCTACAAGTACGTATACATGGATAAGAAATATATTGCCAGGTGGTTTGACTCAGGTAACACCTGGTTCGGGAAGTGGAAATATTGCTGAAACACTTCAGAATGTAACAAGTGGACCATTGAGCGCAACATATGTTGTCACGCCTACGTCTGCTGATAATTGTACAGGAGCAACGTATGTGATTACCGTCCCGGTTAATCCTGAACCAGTTGCTCCCGCTACTACCGCCACGGTGAGATGCAGTGGTGATGCGATCAACTTTAATCTGAACACGATCATCACGAATGCAGTAACAAGTAACTTCAAGTATACCGTTGTGGCAGACTTCCCGTTGGATCTAGCGCCTGCCGTTTTTCCGGGAACATTTGACAGAACAGTTGCTTCAGCGGCGTTGATTAGTGAGACGTTCTCAAATTATTCGAATCATGATGTTATTCTTACCTATACGGTAACTCCAATCAGCAATGCTGGTACGTGTACTGGAAATCCTTTTGTATTCAAAGTTACTTACCATCCTGAGCCGGTCGGATCGAATTTTACAGAGCCTAATTGTAACACCTCACTGAATCACAGTATTCAAACACAAATTCCAAGTGGATTACCGAGCATATTCACGTATGTAGTAACGTCTTCAGATGAACCTTCTGTACCAACACCACCTGGATTGGACCGTACGGTAGCAAGTGATAATTTCATCACTGACTCCTATGTAAACTTGTCAGGAACACCTGTAACAATTACCTACACAATTACCGCTTTCAACAAAGCATTTCCAACATGTAAGGGAGCTGCAACGTTTACGTATAACGTAACAATTGCTCCTAAGCCAGTAGGGGTTACTGATACTAAAGCAGCGCAGTGCTCCGATGTACCATTTATTATCGATCCGCAGAATAATATAGTTCCTGCTGTCGCCAGCACATTCACATGGACTGCTACGTATGATGGAAATCCAATACCCTCTGGAACAGGTATGATCAACGCGAACTTTAATAACGTTACTGCCCTGTTTAAGAATGCGGTTTATACAATAACGCCAACTGCTCAGGGATCAGGTTGTGTGGGCTTACCTTTTACAATTACAATTCCGATTAACCCGGAACCTGTAATGGACCCGGTATTGGCTAACCCGGGACCTGTTTGTAGTACTAATGCAGTAAGTTCAAATCCTATCAATATCGTATTGAATACGAATGGAGCATCTGTTCAGGCGTCGTCTTTCACGATAACTCTCAAGAGTCAGGATGTTGGCTTAACAGGTATCCCTACTGTAGGAACATTCCCTGCTACTTTTGGTGCATCCAATGCGATTCAGAATAATACGTTTGGAAATACAACATCAGCTCAATTAAAAGTTGTTTATACTATTGTTCCGAAGTCAGCAGCTGGTTGCTTTGGTAACGCATTTGATATAACAGTCCTTGTAAATCCTGAACCTGTATTATCATCTCCTGGATTCCCGGATGTTTGCAGCACCAATGCCCCAGCGAATATCAGCAGTGTCAATGTTGTACTTGGTACCAATGGTACTTCTGCAACTGTAGCACCTACAGGGTATCAATTGATGCAAAGACAATACAGCAATGGCGGCCCATTTGGTACAACGTTACCTTCTGGATTCACACTGGCTGGTAATAATACGGCGGTCGGTAACAATGGCGGAATCAATCTTGTCAAGAATGAGAAATTCAATAACGTTTCTGGTGGTCCTGTAACAGTGCGTTACACGATACAGGGAACAAGTGCCCAGGGTTGTAAGAGCTTGCCGCTTGATTACGATGTGATTGTAAAACCAGAGCCTGTTCTTGACCCTGCACTTAATCCAACGCCTGTGTGCAGCGGAGTTATTTCAAATGTTACTCTGGGAACAGCTCCCGGATCTGTAGCTGCGGTGTCTTATAATATCACATCGATAGCGTTTACCCCGCAAACAGGATTCTCTCCTTCCGTATTCAATACGGGAGTAGGTAATGGTAAAACTGCTACAGCTATTAAGAACGATACGTATATCAATACGGTTAGTCCACCAACACCAATCCAGGTGACATATAAAATATCACCAGTATCTGTTGATGGTTGCGTAGGTATAGAAGGAACTGTTGTTCTTACAATTAATCCTTCACCTGAAGTGGATGACACTCTTAATAAGATTGTTTGCTCAGGATCTATCAGTAACATCACGTTGGCCAGCAAACCGGGAACTCAATTGGCCGCTACGTACAATGTATTAAGTATTACTCCCCAGGCGGGAGGTTTGGTTGCGGCTGGAACTAATGTAGCAGCATCAAATGGAGTGGGAGCGACCTATATCTTGAATGATAAGTTCACTAACCCTACTAACAATCCATTGACGGTCACGTATAAAGTTGAAGGTGTTTCTGCGTTCCCTGCTTCTTGCATCGGGCCACCAAAGGACATTATATTGACTGTTGAGCCTACTATCAAAGCAGTTGCTACCAATAACAAGACATCTGTCTGTAGCGGAAGTGGTAATACCACAGACCTCACCAATATCGTATTCACATCACCTTCGGTTCCAACTGCGGGAGGTATCACGTTCAACTATTCTGCTTCACTTACAAGTGGAACAGGAACAACTGGATTTACAACAATAACATTGAGCAATCTTCCACAAGGAGCTCAGATTACAGATAACCTTGTTAATACATCAAATTCTGTTGCAACGGTAACGTATAATGTCACCGCGGTAGCGAATGGAGCGGCCGGTGGCGGAAGTGGTTGCTCTTCTTCGCCTCCTGTTTTAGTTCCGGTTGTTGTTGAACCAAGACCTAAACTAATTGCCAGTCCATTGTCCAGAACGATTTGCGAAGGACCTTTAACAAAGACTAATATTGCTTTATCTTCACTAACAGTTCCGTCAACTGGTACAATCGAATATCTGTTGGTGAGCGCAGTTGCAACGGGTGGAGTTACTGGAATGTCCGCCGTTAATACAGTGTTTGCAAAAACATCACTACTAAACGACGCATTGAACAATCCTGGCGCAAGCCCTGAAACGGTAACCTACACGTTGCGTCCTAGAATGACAGCAGGTGCTGGTTGCATTGGAGACGATGTTATTGTTACAATTACAGTCAATCCACGGCCTGATGTTACTGCCACACCTCCAGCCCCTATCTGCAGCGGTGATCAGATTGATATTCCATTGACAGCGGTTCCAGCTGTTGCACAGACAGTATTTACATGGACCGTAAGTGCGAGTGCAAACATTACAGGTGCAACAAGCGGTGCGGGTGATGATATTATTCAATCCTTATTCAATAAAGGAACTGTCGTTGAAACTGTTACATACTCCGTAACCGCTCAGGCAAGTGGTTGCTCAGGAACTCCTTTCCCCATCAGTGTTCAGGTAAACCCTAAACCAAGTTTGGTTGGTGTGCCCACAACAGTTAAAGTGTGTCATGGGAATACACTCACGGTGTCTCTTGCAAGTACAATTGATCCACTAGCCGTTAATTATACATGGACTGTAAGCAGCAATGGAATTGGTGTTCCACTTACTGGCTCTGGTTCTACTATTTCTCAGCCCATGACGAATACACAAGGATTTCAAGAGAATCTGACATACGAAATTGTTCCTTTCGGTCCTGGTGGATGTGAAGGAGTACATAAGATCATGATTGTAACGGTGTCGCCTCAGACAACAGCCAGCTTCCTGAATTCACCTCAACCTGATTATTTATGTAAGGGAAGCACGGAATACCTGATCTTTAACTTTGCTGGTCAGGCTCCGTTTGATTTCACCTATACGAAGACAAAAGTAAAGAATGGAATTCCTCAACTTCCTATAACCGTTTCCGTTGCTGGTAAAGGAAATGTAGCGGTCATTCAGGATGTGCCAGGTGACACTACCATTTATACAATTACTTCTGTTAAAGATGGTCTCGGTTGCGTCACTCCATTCTCAGTTCCGTTTACGGTGAATGTCGGAGATACTGATCCAAACTTTGCCATCATCAGTCCGTTAGAGACATGTAGTCCAAACCAGGTTTCATTCCAATACCACCAGGTTGCAGGAACGATCTATACATGGAGATTTGGCGATGTTGGTGACTCGACTTACACAGCAACAACTTCGGTTGCCAGCAAGGTCATTAAACATACGTATGTCAATTTAAGTCCGACAAGTACATTGAAATATCCCGTGAGCATGCAGACGGAACTTCCGGCTCCATATCCTGGATGCTTTAAGACAACACCACCCAAGACAATCACGATTCGTCCGAATATCATTACAAATATTATTTCTGATAAGAGTGTAATATGTAGCGGCGAGACGGTCCAATTTTCTAATCAAAGTGTTGGAGCAACGTCCCAGGCATGGACCTACAGAGTACAAGGTCAAGCAGCGGAGCTACCAATGGGATCCAACCTGAATATTTCATTTGTGTTCAATAATCTAACGGCTTCGAACCCGATCAATTATGAAATCATCTATCGTGGAACGAACGGATTCTGCCCTACACCAGACCAGATAATACCTCTAACGGTTTATCGCACTGTGGTGGCAGGCTTCAATGAAGGTGTTGTGCCTCCATTCTTGAATGGTTCATCTACTGTGAATTTCACCAATACATCGTCACCTGTTGATGCATCGGCATTTAATTATGATTGGTCTTTTGGATCTGATGCAGTGCCTGCAACATTCTCAGGAACAACTCCTCCGGCCATCAAGTATGCAAGACCTGGTCCGAAGATCGTAGTTCTTACCGCAACAAATAATGCGAATACATTCTGTAAGTCAGTCTTTACCAAGACGATCAATATCGTTCTGCTTCCTTTGATTGCAACGTTCACGGCGTCACCAATTCTATCTTGTTTCCCTTCAAAGATTACTATTACTCAAAGCAATATCACAGGAGATGAAATTGACTGGAGAGTAATTGATAGCAACGGTCGGATTGTGGCAACGTCTACCGGTGGAAATCCGGTATTCCAAATTCCAAGTGCTGGTAAGTTCACTATTACCCTCAAGACCTCAAGTTCACTGACGGGTCAGTCGGCTGTAGCAACACCTCAGGAGGTGACGATCTATCCAAAACCATTTGCTTCGTTCGTTGCAAGACCTGATATAGTATTTGTACCGGATACTGAATTGAGCACAACGAACTTTAGTACAGGGGCGAGTCAATATCGTTGGGACTTTGATTTCAATGGAGACTTCTCAATTCTTGAAGAGCCTAAATATATCTACAAGGTGGAAGGAGTGTATAACCTGGCACTTTATGCTCAATTCGATCACGGTGCCGGACTGGTTTGCACGGACACGCTGATCCAGAAGATTACTGCCAAGCAAGGTGGTGTAACGAAAGTTCCCAATGCGTTCACTCCAAATATAAGTGGACCGGGTGCCACCAACGGAGCAGGAGATAGCGCTAATGATGTATTCTTGCCGATCGTGAAGGGTGCTGAAGAGTATAACCTCCAGATATATGATCGTTGGGGTAACCTGATCTTTGAAAGCAATAGTACCCTGGTAGGATGGGATGGATACAATAAGGAAGGAAGAATATTACCTGCCGGTGTGTATGTATATAAATTAACGATTCGACTTTCTGACGGTCAGCGAACGACGCAAATTGGTGATGTAACCATGATTCGATAACTTTAGGGAAAGGGAAGATGCGCATGAAAGGATTTTTACTGGGAACTTTTATAGTGATGATGTTGGCTGCTGAAGCGCAGGATCCT
>Ga0209511_1004351_pt1 | contig 10328 bp, 6 predicted proteins | sample SSSSmetaG_FD_184141 | JGI IMG/M metagenome (GOLD analysis project Ga0209511, IMG submission 184141) | Glacier valley bacterial and archeal communities from Borup Fiord, Nunavut, Canada, to study Microbial Dark Matter (Phase II) - ​SSSS... | ecosystem: Environmental > Aquatic > Freshwater > Ice >... | reverse complement strand
GCGCTTGACCAGCGTGCGCTCGGGCGGAAGGTCGCCGGCGACGCGTTCGAGCTGGGGCAAGTGGTCGCCGGCGAGCACGACGGCGGCGCCTTCGTCGGAGAAGCGCCGGGCCGTGGCCTCGCCGATGCCTGAGCCGGCGCCGGTGACGATGACGACCTTGTCGATGAAGCGCTGCATGGATTCCTGTGCGAGAGTGGCGTGCGTTGACAAGCGCTTGAGCAACCGGCGCTCCCGACGCGACAGAGGCTCCGACGCAACCCGACCTTCCCTCGCGAAGGGAAGGAATGGGGTGGGAGCGACCCTGTTCGCGAACGCGATGTCAGGGGCCGCCGTAACGGACCCTGTAGACCGCGCCGGCGAGGTCGTCGCTGATCAGCATCGAGCCGTCGGGCAGGTTCAGCACGTCGGCCGGCCGACCCCACACCGACTCGCGACCGTCGTTGCCGGTCTGCAGCCAGCCCTGCACGAAGGGCTCGGGCGCCGCCGCCCTGCCCTCGGCATCGACGCTCACGCGCACGACCTGGTAGCCGCTCTTGGCCGACCGGTTCCACGAGCCGTGCTCGGCGATGAAGGCATTGCCGCGGTAGGCGGCCGGGAACTGCGTGCCGCTGTAGAAGCGCATGCCGATCGCGGCCACGTGCGCGCCGAGCTTCACGGCCGGCGGAGAGAACTCGCTGCACGCGCGCTGTTTGCCGAACTCGGGGTCGGGCGTGTCGCCCTGGTGGCAGAACGGAAAGCCGAAGTGCTGGCCGATGCGCGTGACGCGATCGAGTTCGTCTGCAGGCAGGTCGTCGCCGAGCATGTCGCGGCCGTTGTCGGTGAACCAGAGCGCCTGGTCGACCGGGCTCCAGTCGAAGCCGACCGAGTTGCGCACGCCGCGCGCCACCGTCTCGAGACCGCTGCCGTCGGGGTTCATGCGCTGAATCACGCCGTGCCGGTCGTCGGGCACGCACACGTTGCACGGCGCGCCCACCGGCACATAGAGCTTGCCGTCGGGCCCGAAGGCGATGAACTTCCAGCCGTGGTGGGTCTCGCTCGGAAACGCGGCGCCGACCTGCACGCCGGCGCGCGGCCTGGCCGCGTCGGCCGACGACGTGTCGTCGATGCCGTCGTAGCGCAGTACCTTCGAGACCGCGGCGACGTAGAGCTTGCCGTCGCGCCAGGCCACGCCCGAGGGCATCTCGAGGTCGCTCGCGATGGTTCTCACCGTCGCTCGCGATGCGGCACCGATCTCCACCGCATACACCTTGCCCGCACGCATGCTGCCGACGTAGACCGTGCCCTTGCCACCTTCCCACCGCCCGAGCGCCATCTGGCGCGCGTTGGGCACCGCGTCGGTCACGAGCTCGATGCGAAAGCCCGGCGGCAGGCGAAGCTGGTCGAGTTTCACGGCCGCGGCGGCGTTGCTGCCCAACGCAGCGAACAGCAAGGCTGACAGGATCGCTCTCATCGCACCATCTCCTCCACGCGGTCGCGCGCGAGTCCCGCCTTCTCGGCCGCGCCCACGATCTCGGTCCACGTCACGGCATCGACAGGAACACCTTCGACGAGACGCAACGCGCGCATCTCGCGCTCGGGCTCGCCCGGCGTGCGTACGCGGCCCGTGCCGGGCGCGGTCGGCGAAGCAGTGGCGTGGGCCACGAACGCTTCCATCTCGCGCGCAAGATTGGCAGCGGTGCCGAGCTTGCCCGGGTCGACCAGCACCGAGAACATGTTGTTGATGACGCGGCGCCGTCCGTCCTTGATCGGCGCCGCGGTTTCGCCGCCGGCGAGCGCGCCGCCGAGCAGCTCGCAGATGAAGGCCAGCCCCGCACCCTTGTGCTCGCCGAACGGCAGCAGCGCGCCGGTGGGCTCGATCACCGTGTAGCGTGGGTCGGTGGTGGGCTCGCCGTGGTCGTCGATGATCGTGTCGGGCGGCAGCTGCAGGCCCTTGTTGAAGGCGACGCGCGTCTTGCCCTGCGCGATCTTGCTGGTGGCGAAGTCGAGCACGATCGGCTCGTGCCCGGGCCGCGGGATGCCGACGCAGAACGGATTCGTGCCGAGCCGCGCGTCGCGCCCGCCGAACGGCGCCACGATCGGCCGCGCCACCACGTTGACGAAGTGGATCGAGACCAGCCCGGCGGCCACGCATTGCTCGGCCCAGTGGCCGATGCGCCCGAGGTGGTGCGAATGCGCCAGGCCGACCACGCACACGCCGTGGCGCTTCGCGCGCTCGGCACCGAGCGCCATCGCCTCGGCGCCGATGACCTGGCCGTAGCCGTGCATGCCGTCGAGCGTGAGCAGGCTGCCGCCGTCATTCACCACGCGCACATGCGCGTTGAGCGCCAGGCCGCCTTCGAGCACGGCATCGACATAGCGCGGCACCATGCCCACGCCGTGCGAGTCGTGCCCGCGCAAGTTGGCCTCGACGAGGTTGGCCGCCACCTGCTGCGCCTCCTCCGCGGAGGATCCCGCCGCGGCCACGACGGCGCGCACGGCGGCAACGAGCTTTTCGGCGCGAAAGACGAAGGTATCGGTCATGGTGCGGGCCCTGCTGGCAATCGAGGCGCCGAGCATATCGAGCCGCGCGGCTTCTCCGTGCCACGTTGTCGGGCATGCGTCGCGGTGGCACATTACGTCGATGAATCAACTTCATCGCCTGGTCTTCGGTGCCGCCTTGGCTGCGGCGGGTTCGGCCTCGTTCGGCGCCGTCGAGTCGACGACGCAGATCTACCAGCAACGCACGGCCGACGGCCGCATCCTGCTGACCGATCGCCCCTCGCCGGTGGCCACCACCGAACGCTCGTGGCAGATGAAGGCCGAAGACCCGGCCGCCTCGCGCCAGCGCGCGCTCGACGTGAAGGCCGAAGCGCAGGCGGTGACCGAGCGCGTGCAGCGCAGCATCGACAGTCAGCGCTATGCCATGGTCGAGGAGATGCGCATCCACAGCGCGCGCTCGGCGATGCAGCGACCGCCCTCGCTCGACGACGACGGCGCCCTCTACGGCGGTGGCGTGGTGGGCTCGCCCTACGGCGGCTACGGCGGCTACGGCGGCTACGGTTCTGCCGGCGGACACATGCGGGGTGCGCGCTCGATGCAGGGCGGCTACGGCGGCTACAGCGGCTACGGTGGCTATGCCAACCCGCGCACCACCGGCTACGGCCGCTACATCGACGGCGTCTACGTGGGCGGCGCGCGCGGTGCCGGCGTCAGAGCACCAGCAGGGCGCGGAAGTCGTTGACGTTGGTGAAGGTCGGGCCGGTCACGAGCAGGTCGCCCAGGCCTTCGAAGAATGTGAACGCATCGTTGCGATCGAGGTAGCTGCGCGGCGCCAGGCCGAGTGCCGCGGCGCGAGCCAGCGTGTCGGGCGCGATCAGTGCACCAGCGTTCGATTCCAAGCCGTCGATGCCGTCGGTGTCGCCGGCCAGGCCCCACACGTTCGGCTCGGCCTGCAGCGCCATCGCGCACGAGAGCAGGAACTCGCTGGCGCGGCCGCCGCGGCCGCCCTTGCTCTTCACCGTCACCGTCGTCTCGCCGCCGGAAAGGATCACGCACGGCTTCGTGAACGGCTGGCCGCGACGAGCGACCTGGCGTGCCAGCGCCGCGTGCACCTTGGCGACCTCGCGCGACTCGCCTTCGATCTCGTCGCCGAGGATGTGCGCCTCGATGCCGGCACGCCGCGCGCAGGCCGCTGCCGCGTCGAGCGACTGCTGTGGCGTGGCGACGAGCTGAACGGCGTTGCGTGCAAAGACCGCGTCGCCGGGCTTGGGCGTTTCGAAGTCGCCGCGCTCGAGGCCGGCGCGCACCGCGGGCGGCACGGCGATGCCGTAGCGCGCGAGCACGGCCAGCGCGTCGGCACAGGTGGTCGGATCGGGCACGGTCGGACCGCTGCCGATCACGGCGGGTGAGTCACCGGGCACGTCGCTCACCAGCAGCGTGAGCACGCGCGCCGGCGCGCAGGCGGCAGCGAGCCGGCCACCCTTGATCGCCGAGAGGTGCTTGCGCACACAGTTCATCTCGTCGATGGCCGCGCCGCTCTTGAGCAATGCGCTGTTGATCGCCTGCTTTCCGGCGAAGGCCACGCCTTCTGCCGGCAAGGCGAGCAGCGACGAGGCGCCGCCCGACATCAGGCAGATGACCAGGTCGTCTGCGGTCAGGCCGTGCGCCAGTGCGAGCACGCGCGCAGCGGCGCGACGGCCCGCTTCGTCGGGCACGGGGTGTGCAGCTTCCACGACCTCGATGCGCGCGGCGCCGCTCTGCTGCACTCTCGCGTAGGCCGGTGGCACGCAGTCGTAGCGCGTCACCACCAGGCCGCTGATCGGCGCGCCCCGTGGCCATAACGCGTCGAGCGCCGCAGCCATCGCGCCGCCGGCCTTGCCGGCACCGAGCACCAGCGTGCGGCCCTGCGGCGGTGGCGGCAGGAAGCGCGCGAGCGAGGGGCCGGGAAGCGCCTCGGCCACGGCGGCGTCGAACAGCTTCCTGAGAAAGGCGCGAGGGTCGGCGGCAATGTCTTGCATGGCCCGATTGTCTTGGAACCACGCGTGCGTTTTCGGCACGCTATGCTCCGTCGACACTCCCTTTTCGACCGCACCGCGCCGCTCGACCCATGCTCATCGACTTCTTCTTCACGCTACGCGCCGCCAAGCTCAAGGTCTCGGTGAAGGAGTACCTCACGCTGCTCGAAGCCATCGAGGCCGGCGTGATCGACGGCGAGGAAGGCGCCAGCCCGACCATCGACGATTTCTACTACCTCGCCCGCACCTCGCTGGTGAAAGACGAAGCGCAGTTCGACAAGTTCGATCGCGCCTTCGCCGCCTACTTCAAGGGCGTGGAGCTGCTCACCGACTTCACGCAGGAGATCCCGCTCGACTGGCTGAAGAAGCGCCTCGAGCTCGAGCTCAGCGCCGAGGAGAAGGCAGCCATCGAGAAGATGGGCTGGGACGAGCTGATGGAAACGCTGAAGAAGCGCTTCGAGGAACAGAAGAAGCGCCACGAAGGCGGCAACAAGATGATCGGCACCGGCGGCACTTCGCCTTTCGGCGCCTACGGCTACAACCCGCAAGGCATTCGCATCGGCCAGGACAAGAGCCGAAACAAGAGCGCGGTGAAGGTCTGGGACCAGCGCCAGTTCAAGGACTACGACGACAGCCTCGAGCTCGGCACCCGCAACATCAAGGTGGCACTGCGGCGCCTGCGCCGCTTCGCCCGCGAAGGCTCCGAAGAAGAGCTCGACCTCGACGGCACCATCCACTCGACCGCCGCCAACGCCGGCTGGCTCGACATCAAGATGGTGCCCGAGCGCCACAACAAGGTGGGTGTGCTGCTGCTGATGGACGTGGGCGGCACGATGGACGAGCACATCCACCGCGTCGAGGAGATGTTCAGCGCTGCCAAGGCCGAGTTCAAGCACCTCGAGTTCTATTACTTCCACAACTGCGTCTACGACTTCATGTGGAAGAACAACCGCCGCCGCTACAGCGAGAAGTTCAGCACCTGGGACCTCATCAGGAAGTACAACAAGGACTACAAGCTGATCTTCGTGGGCGACGCGACGATGAGCCCCTACGAGATCCTGCAGCCCGGCGGCAGCGTCGAATACAACAACGAGGAGCCGGGCGCCGAATGGCTGCAGCGGCTCACCAACGCCTTTCCGAAGTTCGCCTGGATCAACCCCGAGCCGCAGGGCGTGTGGGGCTACCGGCAGAGTATCTCGGTGATCCAGCAGCTCATGAACCAGCGCATGTTCCCGCTCACCTTGCCCGGGCTCGAGGGAGCCATGCGCCTGCTCGTCAAATGACACTCGGCGCCGCGGCGCTGCGCATCGCCGCCGCGCTGCTGTTCGCACTGCAGCTCGCCGGCTGCTCGAGCCTCCCGTTCTTCCGCGACCGCGACGCCGAGGCCGCTGCCAAGCCGGCTCCCGAGCCCGAGGTGACGCTGTTCGAGCTCGACGTGCAGGCGCCGCCGCCGCTGCAGAAGTTGCTGCTCGACTACCTCGACCTCTCGCGCTTTCGCACCGCGCCCAAGAGCGAAGCCATCACCGATCTCGAGATCGATCGCCTGGCGCTCGCCGCACCGGTGCAGGCACGAGCACTGATCGAGACCGAGGGCTACTTCGAGGCCGACGTGAAGATGGCGCGCACGGCAGGCACGAACGGCTTGGCCCACCTCACGATGAACGTGGTGCCCGGCCCGCGCGTCACGGTCAAGAGCGTGGCCATCGACGCCGCCACGCCGCTCGCCGAGCGCACGCCCACGCGCAACCAGCCACTGAAGGATCGCCTGGAGTCGCTGCGCCGTTCATGGTTGCTGCCGCCCGGCCAACCGTTTCGCCAGGCCGACTGGAGCAGCGCGAAATCGGCCGCGCTCGGCGCGCTACGCGCCGACGGCTACCCGACGGCCGAGTGGCAGAACACGCGCGCGCGCATCGACGCTGCGGCCGGCACGGCCGAGCTCTCGGGCACGCTCGACGGCGGGCACTTGTTTCGCCTCGGCGCGATTCGCGTGGAAGGCGTCAACCGCTACGACGTGGATGCCGTGCGCCGCCTCGCCGCGTTCTTTCCCGGGCAGGTCTACACCGAGAAGGCCTTGCTCGACTATCAAGACCGGCTCATCAAGGTGGGTCTGTTCGAAGGTGCCTCGGTCGAACTCGACACGAGCGGCCCGCCCGAGGCCGCACCGGTCAACGTGAAGGTCAAGGAGCTGACGCAGCACCAGGCCACCTTCGGCATCGGCTACAGCGCCAACACGGGCCCGCGCGTCTCGGTGGAGCACTACGACCGCAAGCTCTTCAATCAGGGCTGGATCGCACACACCACCGCCACCTTCGGCCCCGACCTCAAGTCGCTCGGCACCGAGCTCAACTCGTATCCGCGCGAGAACCTGTGGCGCAACCTGCTGGCCGGCAACGTCGAGCAGCTCAAGGCCGCCGACGAGACACGCGACAGCTGGACCGCACGCTTCGGCCGCGCCAAGGACTCGCTCGACTTCGAGCGCCTCTACTACCTCGAGGCCTCGCACGCCAAGGTGCAGAGCGCGCCGCTCACCACCGTCAGCACGGCCGTCTCGGCCAACTACCACTGGCTGCGCCGCGACCTCGACAACACCCTGCTGCCCACCGAAGGTACCGCCCTCTCGCTGCAGGGCGGGCTCGGCTACGGCAAGGGCACGCTCGATCGATCGGACGTGGACGGCACGCAGCGCGAGCGCGGCCCGTTCGTTCGCGCCTACGCGCGCTTCAACTGGTACCGCCCGGTCGGCGGCTGGTATGCCAACGCGCGTGTCGAGGCCGGCCAGATGTTCGTGCACAGCGCGGTGGCCCTGCCCGACACGCTGCTCTTTCGTGCGGGCGGCGACAACTCCGTGCGCGGCTACGGCTATCGCACGCTCGGGCCGCAGATCAATGGCGCCATCGTCGGCGGGCGCGTGTTGCTCACGGGCAGCGCCGAGCTCGAGCACCCGATCCTCGCGCGCTTGCCGGCCTTGCTGGGCGCGGTGTTCGTCGATGCCGGCAACGCGGCAGACAAGTGGACCGACATGCGCCCGGTCCTCGGCTTCGGCGCCGGCGTGCACTACCGCAGCCCCGTCGGCCCGCTGCGGCTCGACGTGGCCTACGGCCGCGACACGCACGCGCTGCGTGTGCACCTGAGCGTGGGCGTGAGCTTCTGATGGACGCTTCGGAATGACCGCGGCGGAGGGCACCGACGAGGCGAGCGTGGCCGCGCCGCGCCCGCAGCGCAGGCGTCTCGCGTGGTGGCTCGGCGGCAGTGCCGCGGGGCTCGTGCTCCTCGCTGCCGTCGTCGTCGGCGTCATCGCATGGAGCTTGCGAACCCCGTCAGGCAGCGGCTGGCTGCTGCCACTCGTGCCGCAGTTGAAGGTCACGTCGCCGCAGGGTTCATTGCTCGGCGACTTCGCGGCGGAGCAGGCCGAGATCACGCTGCCCGGCATCGGCCTGCTCAGGCTCGAGCGGCCGCGCTGGCACGCGCTCGGCGCTTCGCTGGGCGACCACGGCCGCTGGCTGCACCTGCGCATCGACACGCTGCATGCCGACCGCGTGACGTGGCTGCCCGATCCCGCGCAGCCGGCCACGACCCGAGCGCCGGCGCAACCGCCGCGCACGCTGCGTCTGCCGCTCGAGATCGAGATTCGCGAGGCCACGGTCGACGAACTGCGCATCGGCAGCGCCAACGCGTTGCCGGTGCGCGCGTTGCGTGCCGGGGTGCACCTCGGTGCCGAAGGCGGCGCAAGGCACCGACTCGAGAGCGCGGCGGCGCGCATCGAGCAAGGCAGCGCGACGGGCACCATCGCCATCGCGGCCGACCCGCCGTTCGCCGTCGATGCGCACGTCGACGCGCAATCGAACGCCACCGGTGCCGGCACCGGCATCGCTTTCGGCGCGACGGTCCTCGCGCGCGGCCCGCTCGACGCGTTGAGCGTGACCGCGGCGGCACGCGTGCCGGCCACCGCCACGCACGGTGCGCAGTCGCTCGACGCGCGCGCCGTCGTCAAGCCGTTCGCTGCCTGGCCGCTCGGCGAGCTGCAGGCGCGCGCCGATGCGCTCGATCTCTCGGCGTTCTCCACCGCCGCGCCCGCGACCTCGCTCACCGGCCGCGCCGTGGCCACCACCAGCGGCAGCGACGTGCCGGCCAGCGTGACGCTCGACGTGAAGAACGCGCGCGCCGGCCGCTGGAACGAAGGCCTGCTGCCGGTGCTGCACGCGCGCGCGGAGCTGCGCGCACGGCCCGACGACCCGGGCACGCTCGACGTGCAAACGCTCGAGGCCACGCTCGGCAGCAGCCAGCTCGCCGGCGGCAAGATCGCGGCGCGCGGCCGATGGACGCCGGTTGCATGGAACGTCGACGCGGATCTCGCGAAGGTGCGGCCCGATGCACTCGACGCGCGCGCGCCGGCGACCGCGCTCGACGGCACGCTGGCGCTGCGAGGCAGCGGGTTCGGCGGTGCTGCGGCGAGCAGCGCCGCGAGCGCCGCAACGAGCGCCACAACGAGCGCCGCATCGAGCACTGCGACGAGCACTGCGACGAGCACTGCATCGAGCGGACCGGCCGACACGCGCGTGGTCGAGCTCGTGGCCGCGCTCGCCGGCCCGCTCGTCGATCGTCGGCTGCCCGCCACGGCGCCCAGGCAGGCGCAGCTGCGGCTCGAAGCACGCGCCGCCGCGAACGAGATCGAGGTGAAGAAGGCCGAGGCCCGGCTCGGCGCCGCCAGCGCAACGCTCGCCGGCAAGCTCACGCGCAGCGACCCGGCCACTCCCTGGCGAGCCCGCGCGCAGGCCACGCTGGCCGCGTTCGACCCCGCGCCGTGGTGGCCCGGCGCGCCCGGCGCTTTCTTCGCGCGTGGCAAGAACCGCATCGATGCCAGTGGCGACGTCGACCTCGTGTGGCCATCGACGATGCCGAGCGACTCTCTTTACGCGATGGCCGCTGCCTTGCGCGGCAAGGCGACGCTGCACGTTGCGCCGAGCACGCTCGCGGGCGTGCCCGTGCAGGGCCAGGCCAGCTTCGTCAACGACGACGGCGCACCGCGGCCCGCGGTCGATGGCGTGGCCGGCGGCAACCGCGTGCAGGCGCGGGGACGCATCGCGGTCACGGGCCAGGAGCGAGACGCGTGGCAGTTCACGATCGACGCGCCGCAGCTCGTGACGCTTGCGCCGTGGGTGCCGGCGACCGCGGCCGCGCCTTCCGCGTCGGGCAAGCGAGGCGCATCGAGCGCAGCCCGCATCGCCGGCTCGCTCCAGGCGCAAGGCCGCCTCGCCGGCCGCTGGCCCGACATGACGAGCGAGGGCGACCTGCGTGCGTCGGCACTGCGCTTCGAAGCCCTCGGCGTGCGCCAGGCGAGCGGCCGCTGGAAGCTCGGCAGCGCGGCGACATCGCCGCTCGACGCCACGCTCGTGCTCGACGGTGCCGACATCGCAGGCCGCGCCATCGAGCATGCCGAGGCCATGCTCAGCGGCACCGCACGCGCGCATCGGGCCGAGTTGCGCATCGCCTCGGCCGCACTGCCGCCCGAGTGGGCCGACGCGCTGGCGCGACAGCGCGGCGTGGTCGTGAATGCGGCTGCGTCGACGGCCGCGTCGGCGTCGTCGTCGTCGTCGTCGGCATCTGCATCTGCATCTGCATCGGCGTCTTCCACGAAGCCCTCGACGACGGCCATCCCGAGCGCACGCAGTCTCCTCACGGTGATCGCCGAAGGCGGCCTCGTCGATACGACCAACGAGCGCGCCACCGGCTGGCGCGGCAGCGTGCGCGAGCTCACCGCGCGCTCGGTCGACGCACCTGTTCGCACGTGGCTCGCCGCACGCGACCTGCGCGGCAGCGTGGCCTGGGCCGGCGGCC
>Ga0209511_1004350_pt1 | contig 10328 bp, 9 predicted proteins | sample SSSSmetaG_FD_184141 | JGI IMG/M metagenome (GOLD analysis project Ga0209511, IMG submission 184141) | Glacier valley bacterial and archeal communities from Borup Fiord, Nunavut, Canada, to study Microbial Dark Matter (Phase II) - ​SSSS... | ecosystem: Environmental > Aquatic > Freshwater > Ice >... | reverse complement strand
GGGCGACCTTGAGCAGGAACAAATCTTCAGACTGAGCCACGGCAGGGCCACAGCTCAGCGCGGCACAGGCGCTGAAGGCGAACAAAAGGTGAGGGCTGGGTTTAAACATAAAAGTTGAATGCAAGTATACAATGGTTCGGAAGATTTAGGCCGCCTTGAGGCCGAGATTAAGCACGTCTGAGATACGCTCCTGGTATTTCTCCCAGGTCTCTGTAGGGGCCGAGTGCTCGAAAATCCGACGAGCCAGAAGTTCGTTGTAGGCGCGCCGCTTGCCATCTTCCATCCGAAAGACGAAAGCTTCTTTCGGCCCCATGTGTGCCTCGAGCTGTCTGGCCCGCTCGAGGTTGACCGTCAGGAACGCCATGTTCCAGTGAAACTCCAGCGCCCCTGATTGGCGTGACTGGCAGCTCAGCAGGCCCGCGAACCCTTTGGCATCCCGAAAGGGAAACTCGAGTTCGAAGCGTGCCCGGTAACAGGCAATGACGTGCAAGGCTGCCATCTCGGAATCAGTGCTAAACAGCACACAATGGCGCGGGGGCTTGCCCTGAGCACGGGGGAAGAGCAGCAGCACCACCCGCACGGTACGCTCGAGCGCCTTGCTGTAGAGCACGGCACTATGGGCCGTGTACCCGCATCCCAGCTCGAGTTCCACGGTCTGCCAGCGGGTCAGGTCCGCGAAATCGACCTTGCCGTCAAAGCGCCGGGGACGTCCAGCTTTGCCACTGCGCGATCCGGTGTACAAATATCGCAAGTCTGCGTCACAGCGCAGTTTGCTCACCACCGTCATGCCTCGTGCCTGCATGGCATCTACAAATGCTTTCTTGGCATAAAACGCATCTCCGACCACTGCCGTGAGGCTGTCACGCAGTGTGGGGGGTAGACTGCCGAGCACGTCCGAGGCGTGCTCGGCATAGTGGGTCAGGCGACTGTGCCCCTCGGGAAAGCGACTCGGGGTCTGCTGGGCGTGCAGCACCATCGCTTGACGGTGCTCGAGGTCGATGAGGGTACAACACGACAGCTCAAGACCGCGCTCGGCCCGTCCTACAGAGCCGTTCCAGAACTTACCCAGCCCTGGCGTGGCTTTGCCGGATTTGGGAATGAAGCTGGCATCAATGCCCAAGATGGCCGTGGGTCCGAGGTGTCCAGTGTCTCGAAGCTGCATGACGAGTGCGGCATTGACACTGATCCAGCACAAGGGTTTGTCGAACCAATTGCGGAAGGTTTTTTCACTTTGCCCGCTGTAGCGTGCCAGGTTGAGGAAGTGGATGCGTCCTGGTAGGGCCAGCCATAGTCCACACAGCACGATTAACAGCCGCTGTTGAGCGGGGCGCAGGGGTCGGATCAAGCGCGTCAGCACTCGGGTTAAGATGGTGCAGGGAGAGGGGGGCACGTTCGGCATAGATACCCAGAGCGTAGCCTCTTGCTCCTTTTCCCCTCAAACCTTCCGAACCATTGTTAAAAGCTTGAGTGGAACGGTCTTGAGTTCCCCCCTATTTTATAGGGGGGATATTCTTGAGCGCGCAGCGAGATGGCCCGATAGGCGGATAGGCCCGGTAGGCGAGCAGGCCCGATAGGTGCCGTTCTGCTCAAGACGTGCCGTTCTATCCAAGACGTGCCGTTCATCTCAAGACAGCGCTCGAGAGAAGGGGGGTCATTTCAGGTTAGTCACCCCCTTCAAACCCCCCTCGAGCGCCCTCAGCCCCCGATGTGTGACATCTCGAGCTTGGGCTTGCTCTCCCTGGCTTCTCGGGTCAGCTCGGCCCGCAGCTCGGAGTAGCGGTCTGACCTCGCACCCCAGGTTGCGCGCAACAGCTCGACGATTTCTGCGTCGCTCGAGCCGTCGCGCAAACGGGATTTGAGGTCCACGCCCTCCGAGGCAAACAGGCAGGTATAAAGCGTTCCAGACGCTGAAATTCGCGCCCTCGAGCAGTCGCCACAGAATGGGGAAGTCACGCTCGAGATAAAGCCCACCTCACCGCCATCTGGATAGCGGTACTTGGAGGCCACCTCGCCCAGATACTCGGGATGAATCGGCTCGAGCGGGGCCACCTCCTGACTTAGGCGGCGCACGATTTCACCGGATGGCACGACCTCCTCGAGCTGCCAGCCGTTAGAGTTGCCCACGTCCATGAACTCGATGAAGCGCAAAATATGGCCCTTGCCCCGGAAATAGCGGGCCATCTCTTCGATTTGAGAGTCGTTGACCCCGCGCTGCACCACCATATTGACCTTGACCGGAAGTTCAGCGCGGGCGGCAGCTTCGATGCCCTCGAGCACCTTGGAAGCCGCCGCGCCGCGCCCGTTCATGCGCCCGAAAAGTTCGTCCTCGAGCGCGTCCAGGCTCACCGTGACCCGGTGGAGGCCCGCATCTTTGAGAGATTGCACTTTCTGGGGCAGCAAAAGGCCGTTGGTGGTGAGTGCGATGTCCTGTACGCCCTCAATATGTGAAAGCCGGGAAATCAATTGCTCGAGCTGGGCGCGCAGCAGTGGCTCTCCCCCGGTGATTCGCAGTTTTCGCACCCCCAGACCCACGAACAGGCGACTCAGGCGCTCGAGTTCCTCGAAGCTCAGAATCTCGGCGCGGGGTAGGAACGCGTAGTCGGGGCCGAAGACCTCGGCGGGCATGCAGTAAGTGCAGCGCAGGGTACAGCGGTCCGTCACCGAGATTCTCAGGTCACGCAGCGGGCGACCCAGTTGGTCTACCAGTTGGTTTGAAGGTGGCTCGAGCGGGAGTGGCGGCAGGGTCATGGGGAAGTTATTCTAACCTCTCGAGGGGAGAAAAAGGGCGATTAGTGCTCAGTTAGGGTGAAGGCTTTGCCTTCTACAAACGTCAAACGTCGAACGTCCGGTGCGTCCCAGGCGTTCGACGTTCGACGTTTGCGGTTTCTGAGAATACCCGGACAGGTCGTTCTCAAAACCCTATCCGGCTCGAGCGGCAAACGTCCCCACCGAATGCCGTACACTGACCCTATGACCATTTTTGAAGTCATCCTCACCTTCATCGGGATTTCCACAGTCGGTATCGTGGGCACGGGCTGGATTATCAAGGCCATCAACGACGGCGACCCGACCAACAAGGAGTCGGACAACGAGCGGGCTGGACACGTTCACGACCACTAAAACTTGGTTTTCAGTTGTCAGTTATCAGTTATCGGATTTATAAGGCGGTTTTTAGCCTAGATTTGGGATACTTTAAATGCACCGACGAACTCGCTCAAATCCTGCATCCAAGAAGAAACCCACCGCTCGAGCGGCGGGTTTCTCTTTACTCTCACAACCCATCACTAAAAATTGACTAAAGAAAACCGACAACTGAAAACCGACAACCATCTACCCCTACGCCGTTCTAGGCTCAATCAAACCGTAATTCCCATCCTGGCGCTTATAAACCACCGCCGCGCTCGAGGTGTCGGCCTTGATGAACACGTAAAAATCGTGTCCCAGCGCCTCCATCTGTACGGCAGCGTCCTCGGGCATCATCGGGCGCATCTCGAAACGCTTGGTTCGTACAATTTCGGGGCGCTCAAAAGTGTCGGGTTCGCTGAGGTCCATCTCCGGCATCTGCGGCGCGGCCTCGCGGCGGTGGCGCAGCAGCGCGGTCTTGAATTTGCGAAGCTGGCGCTCAAGCACGTCCACCACTTTGTCGGCGGCGGCGTACATGTCCTTGTCGTTTTCCTCGGCTCGAATGATACCGCTGGGCACGTTCAGTTGTACTTCGATGCCGTTGCGGCGGCTGGCGTCGCGGACGTCGCGCACGGTCAGGGTCACTCGAGCCTCGGTGATGTGGTCGTGGAAGCGCTCGAGCTTGCTCAGTTTGTTCTCGACGTACTCGCGCAGGGCTTCGGTCACTTCGACGCCGCGTCCACTAAATTTGTAAATGTTCATACCTTGCACCTCTTCTGGCTTACAGTCTGGGCTGGAATGGGGCAAAAATCCTCGAGCAGTAAGGTGAGCTATGAGGCCACGCACAAGAGTAGAGATGCCCCTGTGTGCGCTTCCACACGAGTCTGTTCGATTGCAGACAGTTTAAGCCCCCCATCATGACAATGCAATGACGAAGTGGGCAGACAGCTCACCCTTTTGCCGATATGCTATATTTTGGGCCGCTCGAGAATTCAGCCAAACATTCCTATGACCCAATCCCTGCACACCCTCCCAGACCTGCTGGCTCGAGCGCTCGAGCAGGGTTTGCCGCTCGAGCTGGCCCAGCAGAGCGCGGGGCTTGCACTCGAGCATCCGGCGGCTCCGGGCGTGCTGAGCCACGACCTGACCGATTTTGTGCAGGTCTACGCCCAGGCTAGACGGCTGCGCGAGGGCTTCGAGTCCGAGCTGCGGGCGCTCGAGGGGGTGTGTGGTGGACACAGTTCGCTGCGTCCTGGTGGCCTCAAATCGCTCGAGCGCAGCCTCACCAAAGCCGAGCAGCGCGGCACCATCCCCACCGACCTGCTGGCCGGCAAGGTGGTGATGGGCACCATGCGCGGGGTGTACGGGTGCGCCCGCCTGCTCGAGGGTCACTTCAAGGTGGTGGGCTTTCTGGACCGCTTCGTGTCCCCGATGCGTTCTGGCTACCGCGATTTACAGTTTGTGGTGGCGCTCGAGGACCACCACTTTGGGCAAGTCCACTCGCACATGGCTGAGGTCAAAATTGTTCACCAGGATTTCGACGTGCTGGACCGACACGAACACCGCATCTACGAACTAAACCGCGAACTGGCCGGAGAATCTGGCTCTTTCGGACGCATCGAGACCATGTTCCTTGACGAACTTCGCAGCCTCAGTCAGACTGTGTACAGCAAGCTCTGGGCGCACATTTTGACCAGTGAGCTGAGCGAGGATACCCTCTCATGACCCGTTTTTTCATACTTGGTCGCACCCCGGTGCGCTATCTACGCACGCTCGATGGCGGTCTCAGGGTTGAAGCCTACGACCCTTTGCAGGGCCGATTTAGAGAGCGCCCAGAGTTCAGGCTCGAGATTGACTATGAGCGAGACGGGGTGGCGAGAGAAGTGACCGAACGGGAATTCGGGGAAGCGCTCGAGGATTTGAAGGCCAATCCGCCGAGTTGGGTAAAGTGAAGGGTTACGATTTATCAGTTAATAGTGAGTCGCTCGAGTTGAAAACTAGAGTGTGCAAGGCGATGAAGAGTTTGTAGGGATAAATGGCGATTTTACTCTAAATTACTTGAGCATAATTTTTACATTGGAATAATCAGACTATCGAAGCCAAGAATTCCATCCCAAATCCGTTATCTCAAAACTCACAACCCAAAACTAATTCAGCGTCCGGCTCGAGCGCCCCTGTGCCATCATCTCGTTCGCCCTGGTGACGTAGCCCTGCAAGGTGTGGTGCCACTCGTCGCTGACCGGGGTGCGCTCGAGCGCTTTTTGGGCGTGCTCGAGGATGTTTGCCGGGTCAGAAAAGCCTTGCTGGGCCAGAATGTCGGCCACCATCTGATGCCCCAGGGTCCACTCTCTACTGCCCTCAGCGGACTCGTTGAGGGCGCGAGTGTAGTGCTCGAGCGCTTCATCGAGGTGGTAATACTCGAGCGCCACCGCCCCGAGGACCAGGCTGGCGGTCACGGTTGCGCCCATCCCCAGCGCACTCTGGGCCATCTCCTCGGCTTCGTGCAGGTTGCCCATGCGGTATTCGGCCTCGGCCAGGTCGGCCTGCACCTCGGGCATGAAGGGGTATTCCTCGCTCTCGAGGGTTCGGCGCAGGGCTTCTTTGGCCTCGAGAATGCGGTCCAGGTCGAGCAGGGCCACGCCCAGTTCGTGCAGGGCGTAGGGCAGGTCAAGCGGCGAGGCGATGACCACCGCTTCGCGGAGCTGCTCGAGCGCCTCGAGCGAACGGCCCAGCGCCATGAGCACCTGACCGTGAACCAGGGTCACGCCGTAGCTGGATTCGCCCGCCTCGGTCTCGAGCCGCACGGCCTCCAGAATATGATTTTCTGCGCTCTCGGGCCGACCCAGGCCCATTTCAGCCTGCGCCCGCAGGTAGTGCCACTGGGTCAGCATCTGCGCTTCCTGTCCGCCATCGGTCTGCATCTGCTCTCTGGCCCGCTCGAGCAGCAGTCCGGCCATTTCGAAGCGCTCGAGCGAAAGGTTCAGGGCCGCCTGCTCGGCCAGCATGGCGGCTTGCTGCACGCGGGGCGCGTGGTCTACTGCCTCGCGGTACGCGTCCTCGGCCCCCTCGAGCTGCCCGATGCCCTCGTAGACGCTGCCCAGCCACGCGAAGTAGCGCCAGTGCAGGTGCTTGGGCAACTCTTTCCAGCCCAGGCTGAGCCACACCCCCAGCACCTCGTCATTCAGCTCGAGCAGAGAAAGGGCTGCCGCCGCGTGGTAGCGGGCCAGCAAGTTTCCGGTGAGGGCGGTGGTGGCCTGCTGCTCAATGCGCTTCATAGCACTTTCGTCAGATTCGCGCGCGCCGTAAGCCTGGAGTTCGGCCTCGAGCGCGGTGTAGAGCGGATTGCGCTCGATTAGAAAATCGAGTGAACGGGCAATTTTGAGCGCCCCCAGTCCCTCTTCCACGCCGCCATCGGCGTATAAACTGTGCAGGTGGGCGCTGTGCAGGGCCAGTTGAACCTTGTCAACAAGGTTCGCACTCGCGTATGCCGCCTCGAGCAGTGCGAAACCTCGCTCGAAATCCTCATTCTCGAGGGCGGTGTTCAGGGCTTCTAAAGTGGTGGAAAGTTTGCTCATCGCGTCGCTTTTACAATAGCCCAATCGGGGCCGGGAAGGGGGAATCGGCCCGAGACAGCCTCCAAACCACGTGTTGCACCCCGCTCGAGCACCGCTTTCCCTGCGTTTCCTCGAGCTGACCTTCACACCTACCCTCGAGCATAATCAGGGTTCAAGAGTGTGCTCAGCGCCCTTCTTATCTTCATCTGAGTCTCTAAAATGAGGACCTCGAGCGAAAATGTTTGAGCGCGCTTACCCCAAACCGGGCAGATGGACAAGACCTCCCTCGAGCCGGGACTTTTCGGCCTATCACGCTCTCACTTGAGTGGGGTACACTCAAGGTGTATGAGTGACCCCAACTCCCATTATCACTTCAATCCCCCTGTCAATCCCCCTGTGAAATTGCCTTTTCCCCGCTCGAGCCTGCCCTATTCCCACTCGATTCCGCTGGAGGTTTTCCTGTGAACCGTATCAATCCGTGGTTTATCGTACTCATCCTCATCGGCGGTTTACTGCTGTTCAACACCTTCCGGGGTTTTGGCAGCGGCAACGAGGTGCGCTACAGCGACTTCATCAAACTGGTGCAGGCTGACAAGGTGCAAAACGTCTCGCTGGGCGAGCGCAGCGCGCAAGTGGACCTCAAGGTGCCCGAGCAGGTGGACACCATCGGTACCCTGAACGGCACCAAGCAAATCACCCACTTCGAGGTGGTCCTGCCCTCCGGCGCGGGCATCACCGACAATCAACTGATTCCGTTGCTCAACCAGAAAGGCGTGAGCTTCAACAACACCACGCCCAGCCCCTGGCTCGGCATCATCCTCTCGCTGCTGCCTTTAGTGGTGTTCATCGCGCTGTTCTGGTTCATCTTCATGCGGGCGCAGGGTGGACAGAATCAGGTGATGCAGTTCGGGCAGTCCAGGGCCAAAAAGTACGGCAAAGAGAACAAAGTGACCACCACTTTTGCCGATGTGGCCGGACACGACGAGGCCAAGAAGGAACTCATCGAGGTGGTGGACTTTCTCAAGAACCCGGCCAAGTATCAGCAGATTGGCGCGGAGATTCCCAAGGGCGTGCTCCTCGTTGGCCCTCCTGGAACCGGTAAGACCCTGCTGGCTCGAGCAGTTGCAGGCGAGGCCGACGCGCCTTTTTACAGTGTGAGTGCCTCCGAATTCATGGAGATGTTCGTGGGCGTGGGTGCTTCTCGAGTGCGAACGCTGTTCGAGGACGCCCGCAAGAGCGCTCCGGCCATCATCTTCATCGACGAGATTGACAGCATTGGGCGCAAGCGCGGCGCGGGCATCGGCGGCGGTCACGACGAGCGTGAGCAAACCCTGAACCAGATTCTCTCCGAGATGGACGGCTTCGACAAGAACGTCTCGGTCATCGTGATGGGCGCAACGAATAGGCCCGATGTGCTCGACCCCGCGCTGCTGCGCCCCGGACGCTTTGACCGTCAGGTGACGATTGACTTGCCCACCCTCAAAGAACGCGAGGCCATTTTGAAGGTCCACATGCGCGGCAAGCCGGTGGCGGCTACGGTGGACGTGGTGGAGGTGGCCAAGAGCACCCCATACTTCTCAGGGGCAGACCTCAAAAACATCGTCAACGAATCGGCGCTCGAGGCGGCAAGGCTGAGCAAAACCAGCATCGACATGTCCGACTTTTACCGGGCGCTGGACAAAATTACCCTCGGCCTCGAGAACACCAGCCTCACTGTTTCGCCCGAGGAGCGCCGCGCCATCGCCTATCACGAAGCCGGACACGCGGTTACGGCGGCAGTGCTGCCCGGAACCGACAAGCTGCAAAAAGTGAGCATCATCCCGCGTGGACGCGCACTGGGCGCAGCTTTTTACCTCCCCGAGGAAAACGTGCTGATGTCGCAGGAACGGCTCGAGAACCGTCTGGTGGTGGCCCTGGGGGGCCGCGCCGCCGAGGAAACCCTGGTGGGTCAGGTCACTTCGGGCGCAGCCGACGACTTCAAGCGCGCCTCGCAGATTGCCAAGCGCATGGTGCTCGAGTGGGGCATGGGCCAGAACTTCCGGCACATGGGCTTATCTAACGAGTCCGGCCCGGTGTTTCTGGGCGAGGACATGATGCAGCGCAAGGACTTTTCCGAGCACACCGCGCAACTGGTGGACGAGGATGTGCAGGGCATTTTGACCCGCGCTTACACCCGCTCGAGGGAGATTATCGAGCAGTACGCCAGCGCCATGCACGAGGTGGCCGAGGCGCTGTTGACCAGCGAACTCATCACCGGAGACGTGGTGAGAGAAATTGTGGCTCGAGCGCAGGCCAGAATGGGTATTCAGACTCCGGTAAGCTTCGACAAGATGTAAAACTGGGATGGTGGAAGCAAAAGACCTCGAGCAGTAACGCTCGGGGTCTTTTCTTTGGGTTTGTTAACGAGTTTTGCAGGAAATATGGGATTTTAGGGGGATTTAGCAAACGCCCCTAAAAAACACAATTCCCCCTCGAGCTACTGCTTGGCCTCACCCGAATCTGCACTGACCAGCAGACTCGAGGTATCCACCGCTTCAAAGTCGGACCCTTTGACCTTGCTCAGGCTCGAGAGCACCTCGTTGTTCCAGGCTTCGTCTTGGGTGCCCGACAAAAACCAGTTCGAGCCGTTGTCGGCCAGCATCATGCCGTAGGTTTTCAGGGCCTCGAGAATCACTTGCACGTCTTTGGGGTAGCTCGAGGTGACAAAACTGGACTTGAGCCGGAAGCGCGCGCCCATCGGGGGAACGTTGACGTCTGTTACGCTGCTGGCCTGATGGCGAGCGGGCCACACGAAGGCTTTCTGGGTGCGCTGAGCCGTAAAGCGCAGCGCGTGGCGGATGATGCCCGAGGCTACCTCGTCATGGCGAATCAGTCCCGGCAGGATGGGCAACCCCGCCGCGTCCGCGCTGGTCCACCCTCGAGGCCGCAGGGCGTTGGAATTCAAATTCCAGATTGCGCCCGCACCCACGGTCCACGAGCCGTCCGGGTTGGGATAGGCGTTGCCCACCTCGTAGAGTTTGCACTCGCCGGAACGCACCATCAAGATGTGGCGGTCTCCGTCCGAACTCGAGCCGCCCTCAATCGGTGGACTTTTGGGAATCGGGTAGGCGGCGTGGTCGCTCTCGTCGTCGTATTCGAACACCACTTTGACCCCCGGCTGGCTCGAGGGAACCACCACAAAGGGAATCCCGATGGGCTGGCCGTCGTAAAGCCCCGACCCGAAGTCCGCGTGCAGGCCCCTTGTGGACCCGATGCTCGAGATGTAGGCGCTCGAGTTCTTGTGTAGCGGCAACTTGGTAATAGGGGTGTTCCAGATGTTGTTCTTCGGGAACAGGGTGCATCCTCCCAGGCTCGAGCGGGCTGGAGCGGAGGCGAACAGTGTCTCAGGTGCGTTCACATCGGGACTCGTGGCTTCGGGAAGCGGACCCACCGATGAGGTTGCCGTTGCGCTCGTGACCCCAGATGAGCAAGAGGTCAAAAGGACCAGCAGGATTAGGGTTCGGTTCATGGAACAAACTTTGGTAGTGGCTCAGGATAGAATGGAGACCTGATGCCTATCGTTGTGACGCTCACACTCACCTGTCCCTCTTGCGCTAGCGAAGCACTCGTCAAATACGGCTTCACTTCCGATGGTCGGCAACGTTACCGATG
>Ga0209511_1004346_pt1 | contig 10330 bp, 11 predicted proteins | sample SSSSmetaG_FD_184141 | JGI IMG/M metagenome (GOLD analysis project Ga0209511, IMG submission 184141) | Glacier valley bacterial and archeal communities from Borup Fiord, Nunavut, Canada, to study Microbial Dark Matter (Phase II) - ​SSSS... | ecosystem: Environmental > Aquatic > Freshwater > Ice >... | reverse complement strand
AGTTTCAACATGTTTCTCTCTAAAAGTGGCTTTACCATGATTGGTACCATGGGTTTAGGTAAATCATCAGTTAATGGTTTTAATCTAGTTCCCATACCACCTGCAAGAAATAATGCTTTCATTAATTTTCCTCCATAGATTCATCGATGTTCTTTATCCTTTGGGACTTTGTGATTTTATTTTTTTTTTGAAATCCTCACGCGCTTGCTTTCTAAACTTTGGAGCAATAAGAATTCCTGTTACTACACCTGGTTTGTCTACAACGCCCATTTTTTTAGCGGATTTCTGTGCTACTTTCGCTTTCTCTATACTTCTTTTCTCCTTCAGTACCAATGCTTTTAAATCCTCTAAAAGCATAATGAAACCCTCCTATATGTTTTTTGATGTCAATCAAACCTGATTCATTTTTCATTTATTGGTAACTAAATCTGCAGTAATAATATAACGGTCTGGTGCATCACCAAAAAAATCGAATGGATAGCAAGTACTTAGTGTCAGGACGGCATGGTCTGTAGGTACAATAACTGTTTTATCATCTTTATCAACGATTCGAGTGGCATCAATCTCATATGTGTATATACCAGCTGATGTTTCCACAATCAATTGATCACCTATCTTCAGCTTCCCCAATTTTGCAAATACCGTATCGCGATGACCTGAGAGGACACAATTGTCTTCTTCCCCAGGCAGTACGCTTTGGATGAAGTGACCTACACCTTCTTTTAACTCATCTGTACCTGTTCCTTGAATGATAGGTAGTTCTTGATTTAAAGCCGGAATCGTTAGACTTCCAATATTATCACCTGCGGAAGGATCTACAGGGTAAAGATTTTTATCTATATCTATTGCAAGAGGGACGGGGGACGGTTCTGATTTTATATTAGCGACCTCCGTCGTATACTCATATGGGACAGAATAATCAGGCTGTGCCCCTATATTAATCATTGCCCATGTGATACATCCAATCCCAACAACGATAAACCCAATGGATAGAATCGTGACTAGGTAAGTCTTGCCCTTTGTTAGTTTTATTTTATACATTAATGCTTCCTATTGCTCCAAGCCATAATTCCACCAACTAGTGTTAAAACAGTGCCTGTTAGAAATACATTATACCAAGGTGTGGCAGTTTTTGGAAGCTGTCCGCCTGTAACAGTCCCCGGTGCCGTAGTAGGTACTGCTATTACTAATATTGGTGTTGGTGTTACCGTTGGTGTTGGTGTTATCGTTGGTGTTGGTGTTACTGTTGGTGTTACTGCTGGTGTTACTGTTGGTGTTACTGTTGGTGTTACTGTTGGTGTTACTGTTGGTGTTACTGTTGGTGTTACTGTTGGTGTTGGTGTTACTGTTGGTGTTACCATAGGTGTCGGTGTCACAATAGCAATATTAATCCCATTTGTAATTGAATTGCTATCAAGTGTGACTGCGCCATTTTGTGCCAACAACTGTCCCATTATCTTTGCTCCAGTATTCGCTGTGATAGATTCCATTGCCAAAATATGTCCCTCGAAATGAGAGTATGTTCCCAATGTAGCGGAGCTTCCAACCTGCCAAAACACTCTACTAAATTGAGCACCGTTGACGAGGTTAATTGTACTATATGATGCTGTGGTGAGTGTAGAGCCAGCTTGAAATATGAAAATGGCTTCTGGATCGCCCATGGCATCGAGCGTGAGAGTTCCTGTAATTTGGATACTAGATTCTGATTTGTAAGTACCAGGACTTAGGGTAGTTCCACCCAGATCAGCTGCAATAGTAACATCCTTTGGTCTTCCGGCTGCATCGTTGTATGCGGTTAATAGATCATCTTTTGCTTTACTTGCGTTAGTATCTGTCATATGAATTTCCCCACCGCTTACTGTTACATTTGTCCGTCCTTCGAACGCAGTACCTGGATACAAACCAATATCTGCGCCAACACTTCCGTCGATTGTGGTTGTTCCTGTATTGGTAATTGTTGATCCAGCCAAAACTGCAAATCTAGAAGTAGTTCCGAGGCTCACAGTCTGTGGTGCTGCAATACTCTTCGTAGGGATAACAACTATAATTAAAAGAAATAGTATTAGCGATAATGATATAACTCTCATTTTACTTTGTTTTTTCATAAATATATTCCACCTTTCAATTTTTAAGCAAACATAATTTAGTTGCTTATTTAAAAATTCATTACTAGTAAATAGTATATTTCTAGTATTTATTGCGCTGATTTATTAAATAAAAGGGTGGCACTCTAAAATTTGATTGCCACCTTGATTGCCACCCTAAAGTTTTGTTGTTAAATTTAAATGCATAATCTTATCTACAACTATTCTTTTTTTTACAAATCATTGCTCAATTTGTCTGCACAGTGTCTTTTCCCATTCTGCTCCATTGATAAAGACTCTGTAAACTTAGCAATCTCTTTTTCATCAAGACTTTCCATATACTCAATTAGCGCTGAAAGCCTATCATATTCCGAAATAGAAAACAATACAGCATCAGGTTGGTTGTTTTTGAAAATAAAAATCTTACCAAAGTTTTGTGCTTTTTCCCTACAGGATTTATAATTTTTTATCATTTCAGAGTTTGAGACAATTGCCTTAGTTAAAATATTCATTTTTATTTTCACTATCCTTTTTTTAATATATTTACATCATACCTTGATTATAATAATTTGTCAACTTATTTTTATATTAATATTTCAAATTATTTATTAATTTATTTTATATTTTATTGTCCTATATATTTTACATATTATTTTTATAATTATTTTTTGAATGTTTTGCACTGCCTTACTATTATATATAATTCTATTTGTAAATAAATTCACCGAGAACTGCCGCGTAATTCCCAAATTCCTCATTCTGAATTATTGTTATCGTTTGTGATCCAATCTCTTGCCCATCCTTTATTGCAGTTACAGTTATTATGGTGTCACCTACCGTAATTTCCGAATTATTTATTTCCCCAATTGGTGACCAGTAAATTGTTCCTCGATCAATAAAAGAGACTGTTTTACCTTTATCTTTCACTATAAAATCTGAAACGTTCCATGTATGAAAGGTACCTTTATCTACACTTATTCTAATTTCATCTGCAACATATTCATTTTCTTTTGCTTCTTTAAAGCCAAAGGTAAAAGGAAGCCCCGGCACTGAACTCATTAATGGCGAATACATCGGTAAAAGGACTTCAATTTTGGGTTCTAAAAGCGTTGGTATCGTTTCCTCGTTATAATTTTCCGTTAGGCTTTTTCCTTCAGTTTCAGCCGCATAAGCAACCATTGTAAACCCACTGAAAATAGAATTTTTCACTAACGGTTGATTGGTAATATCCGACGAATTAACATAATTGGGATTGTTTGTGCCCTCTGTAGCCAGCAATAATGGCAAGCCAACAAATGAAATGATTACAAATATGCAGGTCAATGCGATAAGAGCTGCAGCTTTGATATAGATAAATCTTTTAGAATAATTACCTGGTTTCGATTTTAATATAGCTTGTTTCAATCGTCCTTCCATATTCTTATCTGCTTTGAAGTTCATAACAACACGTTTATATTTATTATCTTTCATAATCTATCTCCTCCATTTCAAGCTTTAATAATTCCCGGCCTCGTTTTAATCTCATTTTTACCACCGAAATACCAATATGTAGTAACTGAGCTATTTCTTTTGTACTATAACCCTCAAAATAATGTAGATGGATAACAGCTTTATACCTGTATGGTAACTTTAAGATAATTTCGGTTAGTTCCATCTCGTCAGGCAGAGCGCTCGCAATTTCGAGCGTTTCTAGTGAAACTATATTCTTTCTCCAGAAATTCTTTACATAATCCTTACAACAATTAATCGTGATGCGAATAAGCCAACTCTTTTCATGCTCCCCACTTTCAAATTGCGGAGCCTTATATAGTAGCTTAATAAATACCTCTTGCATTACTTCTTCACAATCTGCGTAATTTCCTAGATAAACCATTGAAAGTTTGAAAATCATATCCCCATATATACTATATTTTTCTGAAAATGCATCACTTGTACTTCGTGATGTTGCCGTCATATTCTCAACTCCCTTCACACTAAATACGATTAGGATTCGTGAATGGTCACATTTTATTTTTTCTCCTTCATTCTTCATTCTTCATTATATCATTAATTATTATGCTTGTCCTATTTACTTCTACGTTTTGATAATAACTTTCATGTGTTTTTAAAACGGTATCAGCATATCCTTTCCTCCCACCATCCAAAGGCAACTCTTGCCTGTACCTGCGTCGTTCCAGGTGATAAAAAGTATAAAGCAAAGGAACTCCCAGGAGGGATGATATACATACCTTGAAAATCATGTTTGGTTAAGGTTTCATCCGGTTCTACTCTTCTCACAAAGGTATAAGTACCTCCAGTTGGCATTTTTGTTACAAGACTAACATCTTCAATTTTAACCTTAGGCAATGGTGGTGGCGTAATTGATTGATTTCCTGCCGCAAAATATTTCGATACTTTGGCTTTGCCTGGAAGCACGCTGCTTAACCAACCTTCCGCTGTTAATGGCTGACTGGAAAAATTAGAAATAGTATAAGCATTTAAATACATATTTACATCTGAGTCCACCGGATTGACTAAGGCACCCCATGCATTATATCCGCATCCAAAGGTTATGGTATCAGTTTGACCCAGAAAATATTTTCCCAAATAGGAATGATATACCGCATCTGATAATACAACAACCTTTTGTGGTTGCTTTTTATTTTTTACTATTACGAATTTCATACTTTACCTCCTCTTTAATAACCATTGACCAATACATTATATTTTTTCTTCCCACCAAGTCAAAACGATTATTCCCTTGATCGTTTCTGGTTGTGATGATTTTAATAGTATTGAAAAGGATCCCCCCGGGCCAATAATCATGGATCCCTTGTGTGAATCACTTACTAGTGTGGAGTTTGATGTAACGATCCTACCAAAAATATTTGCACCACCTATCAATGGTTCTGTTATATTATCAGCATATTCCATGATTGCTTTTGGCTTTGGAGGTGGCGTAATTGCTTGATTTGATGGTGTAACGGTGGTGGAAATCTTTACTTTTTTTGGTGGCTTGGCATTCAACCAGATCTCTGAGGTATAAGATTGCGATGAAAAGTTTGTAATCGTAAAAATGTCAAAATACAAATTGACTCCTGAATTCTCTGGGTTAATAATTCCACTCCATGCATTGTATTTATTTTTGAAATTTAGTTCACCTGATTGACCGATAAAATATCTTCCTAACATGGAGTTCATGGCAGGACTGGTTATATCAACTACCTGGGTGATATGGTTAATCTTCTTTTCAGACATATTTGCCTCCCTTTAGCCGTCAACAACGGCATAAACAATTCCATCAATCCGATCTATTTATTATATTCGCTTTCAATATATTCGTTCCAACTACGAAAAAAGCATTGAAACGAATATACTTTTGCGACTAAAATAGAGCCTATTCAAATTTTCAACATAATTTGAATAAGCTCTATTTTAAATTTATTTACTATTTAACTTAAACAAATAAGTTAAGTCCTGCATCTTCCGAAGCGCCTAAATAGGAAGCAACCCCACCTATCTCAACACCTTCAATAAATTCTTCTTTTTTAATACCCATTAAGTCCATACTCATGGAACAAGCAACCACTTTAACTCCCATATTGATTGCATTTGAGATTAATGTCTCTAATGTATCTACATTATGTGTTTTCATGATATGCTTAATCATTACAGGTCCCATACCCATCATGTTCATCTGTGACAGTTTTAATTTACCGGGATGAGAAGGCAACATGATACCAAACATTTTTTCAATCAAGTTCTTTTTCACTTTTACTTTCCCTTTTTTCTTTAAGACATTAAGACCCCAGAAAGTAAAGAACATGGTTACTTCTTTTCCCATGGATGCAGCTCCTGTTGCAATAATAAAGGCTGCAATTGCTTTATCCAAATCACCGTCAAATACGACTAGGGTAGCTCCATTTTTCACTGTAACTGCAGGGACTTTATCTGTGAGTTTCTGATTTGTGCCTTTTTGTATATCAGCTACAAATGCCTTTTCGCTCTTATCAAATTCAAACTTAAGAAGTGTATTATTGGTTTTTTCACACCACGACTTAATATCCTTGCCAAAGCCTGGGTCACTCGCTTTCACTTCAAGTACTTCGCCATTTTCCATTTTCGTAATTTCTTCAAATACTCTTCTGATTGGTCCCGGACATTGGAGTCCACAGGCATTAAGAGCGATCTTAGGAGTTATAACATTCACACTTTTATTTTCCATCCCCATAGCCGAAACCTCCTCACTTTTATTACCAAGATCAACTTGCTGCTCTATTATACTTTGTTGTTCTTTTACGCTTTGTTGTTCTACTTTGCTTTGCTGTTCTTCTATGCTTTGTTCCGCTCTTTTTACATTGAGATATGTCTTAATTCCACCATCAATATTAGCACATTTGAAGCCATGCTGTTCCAACAATCTGCAAGCAATATATCCTCTCAAACCAACTTGACAAGTTGCATACAGGATTTTATCCTTCGGTATTTCATCCAACCTGTCTCTCAGTTCTCCAAGTGGAATATGAATGGAATTCTCAAGACTTCCTGACATCAATTCAAATTCTTCTCTTACGTCTATGATTACTGATTTATCTTTCTCTAACTTGTCTATTTCATCCCATTGGAGGATATCTACATATCCTTCTATGATGTTGGAAGCATAGAAACCCAACATATTAACCGGATCCTTAGCAGAATTATAAGGTGGTGCATAGCAAACCTCGACATCTTGTAAATCAAAGACCGTAAGTTCTCCCTTAATTGCTGTTGCAATAATATCTATTCTCTTTTCAACGCCATCCATTCCAACGCCCTGTGCCCCGTAAATCTTGCCTGTCTTTGGATCAAATAACATCTTGAAAGCAATTGGGAATGAACCTGGATAATATCCCGCATGTGAGCCTGGATGAATATGAATCGTCTTATATTCTATTCCTAATTTCTTTAGCGTCTTTTCATTATTGCCAGTCGTCGCAACGGTATAATCAAATATTTTTGCAACGGAGGAGCCAAGGCTTCCTTTATATTGTATATTTTTACCGCAGATGTTGTCTGCAACAATTCTTCCCTGACGGTTTGCAGGCCAAGCGAGCGGTATCATGGTCGGTTGCTTATTAACATAATCCATTATTTCAACCGCATCCCCAAGGGCATAAATATCAGGATCTGAAGTTTTCATATAAGAATCTACAATAATAGCACCTCGATCATTTACTGCAAGGTTTGCAGCTTTTGCAATTGTTGTTTCGGGTTTTACACCAATGGATAAAATGATGATATCTGCCGCAACCCTTTTGCCACTGCTTAGCAAAATTCTTTTTCCATTCTCTTCAAAGCCTTTCACCGCATCATTTAAAATAAGAGTTACATTTTTATCTATTAAATGCTCGTGAATCGTACTTACCATTTCTATATCTAGCGGCGCCATTACCTGATTACTTGCTTCTACTAAGGTAACCGATACTCCTCTATCGCTTAAGTTTTCCGCCATTTCAATTCCGATAAAGCCACCACCAATTACCACTGCCTTCTTTGGCTTTTGATTATCAATATATGCCTTGATGTTGTCTGTATCCGGAATGTTTCGCAGTGTAAACAAATTGTTACATTGATCAATTCCCGGAATAGCCGGTTTAATAGGCTGTGCCCCTGGAGATAGCACTAGTACATCATAGTTTTCTTCATAAATATCTCCGCTTTTCAGATTTTTCACGGTTATTTTTTTATTTTCTTTATCAATCTTTATCACTTCACTTAGATAACGAATATCTAAATTAAACTTACTATTCATCTGTTCCACAGTCTGAACGATTAATTTACTTCTATCATCAATTGTTCCACCTATATAATATGGAAGGCCGCAATTGGCAAAGGATATAAATTCACCTTTTTCAAACATGAGTATCTCTGCTTCTTCATCTAATCTTCTTAATCTCGCTGCAGTTGATGCACCTCCGGCAACGCCGCCAACAATAATAATTTTTTTACTCATCGCCATTCTCCTTCTTTTATCTGCAATAATTAATTATTTAACAATCTTTTTTCTTATCATAAACTTTTTCTTATAAATAGTCTGTGACATTATCACATAAGAGATGATAAAAACCATCTTAATTCCTATCCATCAATTTAGTAGCCTAATAAAAAGCCAGTTACTGATATGATATCAAATCATAGTAACTGGCTGTCCTACTCTATTGTATAAAAATCAATCTGCTTTATTTTACAATAATAAAAAACATTTGGGTGTATTTCGATTGATTGTCCTTAATCAAATAAGGAAAGCTGATTGTCTCCATATCCTGCCTTATATTCCTTGATAATATCGTCCATTCGATAAAGAATGCCAAGATTATCACATTCCCTTTTAAATAACTGCCACAGCTCCTTTGCTTTCGGTGAGCGGCATTCATAGGAATTTCCAAACTGCTGTATGTACTTTTGCTTAACTGAAGGAAAATGCTCCTCAAGTTTTTTGTAGTACCAATCCCGTTGATTTTGCCTAAGCGTTACACCAAAAGCGGGGTAGATAAATTTTGCTCCACTTTCATATGCCGAATGTATAATACCGCTTATATTTTCCTCGTTATCCTCTAAAAATGGCAATATTGGCATAAGTAGTAAACCTGCGAATATTCCATGATTCGAAAGGTCTTTTATCGCCGCAAATCTCTTCGATGATAAAGCCACCCTCGGTTCTATCTTTTTACATAATTCATCATCGCAGGTGGTTATGGTAATCTTAGCCAGTACAGGAGAATGAACATTTATTTTCTTTAAAATGTCAATATCCCTTGTTATTAAATCACTCTTTGTGGCAATTGAAACGCCAAAGCGATAGGTGTTAATAAGTTCTAACGCACCTCTTGTTAATCGATATTCTTTTTCAAATGCATTATATGGATCACTCATTGCACCAGTTCCTATTACGCCTGTTTTGCGCTTAGATCTTAGTTCACGCTCAATTAAGGCAAGGGTATTCTCCTTCGCCCTTACCTCATCAAAGTTCTCTACATGGTAACATTCACTTCGGCTGTCACAGTAGATACAACCATGACAGCAGCCTTTGTAAATATTCATATTATAGTTTTTGCCAAACCAAGAATCATTCGTTGTGTAACCCGAAATAATTGTTTTTGCAGGAATAAACTCCATCTTTCATACCTCTTCTTACTAACCTTCATACTAGCGCCCATGCCTGTGAATTTTTCTTCCCTATTACCAGCGTTCTCATGCAGATCTTTTGCCCTACTCCAATCGCTTTGTTTGACATATTACCTCCTTAAATATAATGAACAGGGTGTCTTAACACTGTTTTCATTTTTCGGGGTTCTGCTTTTCTTGGATCACTTAGATAAATTTCATGATGTCTTCGAATAGTTCCGTCTGGTAAAACAGAAGAAATTCCGTTTTCCAAATTCTGTTCCTTAATAAATGCATCAATCACCGCCGTTGTGTTAGGCTCCTCATCAAAAGGGCCAATATGCATCATTTGAACACACAAACCCTCCTGTAGTGTTTGCAATCTTGCCTTAGAAGTCTCAATCTGCGGTTTCTTATTCTTCACTTCTTGACATGCCCAATCAAACACTTCCCTCGTAACAAACTCTGGCTGTCTGATCATGGATGTCCAACAATACTTAACCTTCTGCGTAAAATCAGTATCTTTTTGATTATTTAACCACCACAGTCCTTCAAGGGGTGGAACGACATATTCAAAATATCCTTTGGGTTCTTTCTTATTCTTCTTACTCATTTTAATCGTATAAGATAGCGCATACAAAGTTTCAACGGCTGCTTGGTATTCTCCCCCTTCGATATTTGGGTTACCCATACCATCTACTAGTATAAAATTCATTGCCGGAACATCAATTAGCATGGGTTTTTGTTTCGGAAGATACAAATCTTTATATTCTTTTTTATAATCAAATTTCTCTGCTTCCATTGTATAACTCCTTTTTTGATGATATTGGGTACTCATTTTATACTACCCTTTCATTCTATAATGAAATGAGTATAACACTTGTTACTTGACATCAGCGTGTCATATTATAAATATTTTTTTAAACCTTCTTCCAATTTATATTTTATAATATTCCTAATATGCTCTGGCTCTATCACCTCTGCATAATTACCGAAGGAAAGCACATACCCGTAAACCCAATCACCCTCTGGAAATTGTGTTGTTATCATAAAGCTACCATCTTCATTTTTATGGATACATTTCTGATCGAATTCATCATAAAGTCGGAAAGCCATTCTTTCAT
>Ga0209511_1004337_pt1 | contig 10337 bp, 12 predicted proteins | sample SSSSmetaG_FD_184141 | JGI IMG/M metagenome (GOLD analysis project Ga0209511, IMG submission 184141) | Glacier valley bacterial and archeal communities from Borup Fiord, Nunavut, Canada, to study Microbial Dark Matter (Phase II) - ​SSSS... | ecosystem: Environmental > Aquatic > Freshwater > Ice >... | reverse complement strand
CATTACTCGCAAAATCGGTAAGCGTCTCTGCCTGGTATCGGTGAACATCAAAGACTTAACCGACGCGATCGGCAGTGCTGAGAAGCGAAACTCAATGGTGTTTATCTTTCCTGGCAGAGCGGCGATCGCCAAGGCAATGACTGACACCTACATCTTTAAGCTTGGCACTGCTGAGAACCGGGAATTGAGGGAGAAGTTAGAGAAGTCAATCGCCTTAATTAAACGCCCTGCGCTCATTCAGCATCGCGGTCAATGGTGGGTTGCTGAGATTCCAGAAGTGCATGAAGACGGGTCACGGAAGGACGGCTCATCTCCTGATATTGCTGCAACGGTTCAAGAGACTGAACCCAGACCTATCAGCAAAGCGACTCCACAGGACTTAGAGCGGATGTTTAACGCGCCATCGGCTCAACATGAGGCAACGGATGAGATTGAAGAGGACACGATCGAGAGCGTATCGTCACTCTCTGCTGTTCAGTCTGCCTTTTCAACTTGGAAGCCCAAGTCTCAAGACATCGCAGCCAAGATTGTCGATTTTCTAGCAGCCAAGCCAGACAAAACCTTTCTGCCGTCAGAAGTTAGAAACGGGATTCGGATTCTGAAAGGTGACAAAACAATCGACAACGATCGGGTCAAAAAACTTCTGGACCTGCTGACTGAAAATCAGTTTTTATCAGTTGATGAATCGGGGCGCTATGCCATTTCTCAAAACTCAGATGACTACGATTTTTAGGGGCACCAATGGACTTTAACGAAGCAGCCAACTCTCTCAACTTTCACAGCGAGTTCAAAATTAAACAGTCGCGTGTTTGGGTATCGGTCGCCTTTTATTTGCCTGATGAAATCGCCTCTACTCTGCCAGCGATCGACAGCGTGAAAGTCAGAGGTCAGTATCTCATCGGCTTTAACTTCCCACCACAAAAAGACGAGGTGTTTCCCTATCAGGGGCATCTCTGGAAGGCGAGACATAACCCGATTCAGTTCCCCAGTCGATACAAGTCACAAGGCAAAAAGCACACGCCTTATTTGATGGCAGAGTATCTCGACTCTTACCAAGACGAAATCGAAATGATGTTCAAGTTAATCGAGCTTTCAAGTAGTAGTTGAAGCGACGGGACGGGACAACGGGACAAATTCTGAGAGGTGCCATTTTTGCCCCTTGGACACGTCCCGTCAATGTCCAACGGGTTTGTCCCGTTGTCCCGTCCCGTTTGTCCCGTTGTCCCGTCCCGTTTGTCCCGTTCACTTTTTGCCCTCTACAAACCCTCACCCAAACTATTAACCAGATGCCCAAAAAGAAGCCGTTACAAGGCGACCAACTAGCGATCGATGAGTTGCTACCAGATGCGACTAAGACCGACCATAAGCCGCCTCAGAAGACACTCAAGAAACAAGCGCTCTATCGGGTCACTCGGCTAAAATGAAACCGTGCCAAAAGATTTAACGCCCAAACAAAAACGATTCTGCGAAGAGTACATCAAGGATTGCAATGCGACGCAATCCTACATCCGTGCGGGGTATAAAGTTAGTGCGGATGTTGCATGGGCGGCGGCATCTAGATTGTTAGGGAATGTTAAGGTTCAAGCCTATATTCAAGAGTTGCAGGGCATGAGATCGTCGCGCACTCAAATCGATGCCGATCGGGTACTGACCGAACTGGCTAAAATTGCGTTCTCTGATATCAAAAACGTCTTTGAATTGACCGAGGAAGGGTTAGGGCTAAAACCATTAGATCAAATGAGTGATGAGGTTAGCGGGGCGATTGAATCGCTTGAATGCGTCACAACTGAGACAGAGGCAGGCAGTCGCACAGTCGTCAAAGTCCGGCTGCACTCTAAACTTAGCGCTTTGGGGGCGATCGCTAAACTCATTGGCATGGACAAAGAAGCCGCCATCAAAGCAGTGATCGGCATGGGCTATCTTGTAGTCGATCCGCGAACAAATGAGGCGGTTGCGGTAGATTAAGACAGCAAGATTGAGACGATCTACTTATGGCACAAGTTGAAGCTAGCGATTGCATCTTATCCATCTATGGGAGAGCGAGGCGAGATAGCATGATGCTTCCCATGATTACCCTTGAAATAGCTGCTGACACAAAAGCGGCAAAAGGGGATCAGTTTACGCTTAGTTGGGAAGTGACAGAGGAAACATCTGAAGCGATAATGTCTCTTTCAGATGAGTATTTGATAGATCCTCTATATGCCGCAATCCTCAGCTTTGACGAATGTGTGCCAGACAAATTTGAATCATCGCTAACTGCTACTGTCTTCAAAAGTGATGAACCTTCTGATGACGACGAAGCTAGATACATCAGAGCGTCAGTAGATCGCGGTGAGAGCGTTAGTAAATATACTTATTCAGGTCTTCTTAGACAATTCATGCCAAGTGAACCGAAGTGGCTAAATGAAGAGAGTTTTGCACGTTATAACCCAGAGATATTAGTCGAGACAGCTTACAGATTGAGTGTTGAACACAAGATAGAAATAAATTTCCGTGTTGACTCAGCCAAACTTACTACATCGGTCGCCATTCAAGAAACCCTTCCAAAGTTGATCGATGTGGAGTCAACACAGGTAACGGACAATGAGGACGAGGAAGATTAACCATTGCTAACAGTAGTTATATGTCGAGGGTTAGGGGTGTCTTGCTTTAAATCTGTAAGACTTGAAGCATTACGCAATCTGAAGGCGCTTGATGATTCCCCTAACGGTTGTGTGCTGCCAGATGCCGCCGCGCTTTGTGGGATAGCTGCCAGCGTTTAGGAAGTCTGCGATCGCCTGGGGCGATTTGCCCGATCTACGGTGCCGCCGAATGACTTCGATAATGGCTTGCTCTGATTCATCAGACACTAACTCTTTATTCTCTGCCTTCTGCCCAAACTGAGGGGCACCGTAGGCATAACCGCCAGCCTCATGCTTCACCGCTCGACCCCGTTCGACTCGTTCACGGATCAGCGATCGTTCCATCTCTGCCAGCGCTGCCATCATTGTTAAAACCATTCGACCAGACGGGGTAGAGGTGTCAATGGCAAGGTCAAGCAAAATCAGAGCTTTATCGGACGGCTTCAAAACGTCATCTACCAGTGTCAGGATGTCTCGCACGTTGCGACCCAACCGATCGAGCTTGGCAACGATTAAGCCGTCCGCTTCTCCAGATTGAAGCATGGCGATCGCTTTCTGGAGTTCAGGACGGTTATCGGCTCTCTTGCCAGAAAGGGATTCTTTGAAGTGCAAAACAACCTCGTGACCCATTGCAAAGGCGTAAGACTCAATCTTTGCTTTTTGGTCATCTAAGCTCGTGTTGTCTCGCTGATCAACGGTCGAAACTCTTGCGTAGCTTACTAATTTCATCCTTAAACAGCCTGTAATGCAGTGTACAACGTCGTCTTATGCCTTACATTATTACACATTAGACATCTAATATGTAAGGCTAAAGTGCTTAGACTTATTTCTGTGTATGGCTTAAGTGCCAATTTAGGAATATAGTCGAGCGTTTATTGCTGTAAGACTTGACGCATTACAAAGTAGACGGTTTGCAGCACAATAGTCTCATCCCTTGTAATTTGCGGAGTCTTACAGCGATGGCGAAACTATTTAACTTCAGATGCCCAGACGATTTGATGGAGTTGATCGAGCAACGGGCCTCAGAGGCAGGGGAGGATAAAAGCCGAATTGTGATCGACTCGCTGCGTTATGCGCTGAATATTACCGACCTGCCCAGCGATGCGATTATCGGTAAGTCGAAACTTCTTGAGATGCTGTCACGGGTGGAAGCACTCGAAAAAAAGCAGAGGCAGACAATCGAGCGGCTGATGAGCGATTAGCTGCACTGGAAAGTACGATCGCACAGCTAAAAACAGTTCCCACCAAGCCTGCCACAAACAGCATCACGAAACTCACGAAACAGGCTTCTGAGAATGCCCGTTCCCTCAGAGATGAGGTGCTGGTACAGTCCACCGTGCAAGAATCTAGCGGGTTTAGGGGTGAAGTGCCAAGCTGCCCTAAGTGTGGATCGAGCGACACAGCAAAAGAAGGGCAGGGCAAACTTCGCAACGATGGCACCAGGGCGAAACGAGTCAGATGCAAGACGTGCGGCAAATTCTCAATGGTCGGGTGATAGGTCATGAGGCTTGTTTTCCCGGCTCTCGATAACTATCAGAACGCCGACTGCGATCGGGTGCAACCGTCTTAAGAAGTCTAAAGATTCAAGCCTATTTGGTTCTCATAGCTCTATAAGATTTCCTAAGATTTGAGCCTGTTTTAAGCCGATGACAGTCGAGAAGCGATCGCTATCGAGCGTCAATTGCTTAGCGCTTCCAAAATCTCGCTTCTTAAATCCGCATCGGGTGGACGTTTAACAAACTGCTCATGGCTATAGATCCAGAGCAGTTTGATGATGAAATCATCTTTATTGACCAGATACATCAAACGGATTTGCCCTGACGCACCCTTAGAAATCCAAATTTTTAGCTTGTGGAACGTCCACTCCTCCGGCAATTGCGAATTGCTTGGCAAAGGCTCATTTCGAGACTTCTGGGGAAATGGATCGAGAAATAATAACTCAATAGCATGAGCCACGGTTTCAGGGAAATTCTGCAATGAGACTTTCTGAAGTTTTTTATAAGAACGACTGAAGCTATCGGTTTTTTCAATCGAGAAGCGAGTTGAGCCAGTCACGCACTCCCCCCTGCTCTACGTATTCTGGCTGACCCGTTGAAACTAATGACTCTTCTAGTAATTGAGCCATGATCGGTTGATAGGTGGGGTTATCCCGCTCAATCTGATCCAGCTTTTGCTGACCTAGAAGGCGCATATCTTCTAATTTAATCGGCTCGGTCGAGCTAGCTTCAGACGGTAAATTTTTCCGGGCGTTTTTCCAAGGAAACTCCAGATGGGTCATTCCGCTTAAGTAGTAGGCATGATGTTCGCCAAAATATTCCCAAACCTCTTCTAAAAGCTTGAGAGTCTCTTGAGGGACTAATGCCGCATCATCTGTTTCAGGGATAGGAAGCTGGTTGGCTTCAAATTCACAATAGAAAGAATAAGCAGGGGGGCACACTGGACCATAGCGCCATGCCTGAATTTCATTATCAAATAAAGGCTCATCGTAAAGAGCCAAATGCAGGCTTTGGGCGTAGTAGAGAAGCTTCTGAACCTTCATGTTGGTCATGTCGGCTTCAAGCTCGTCTTCGTAGGATCTTTTAATAAAGTAGCGAGCAATATCCAAACAACCCACCATAGGAGCACCTCATTACCAGTACGACTGTTGCTGCTCTTTTCAGCCTAAATTTAACGATAGACTTCCATTGTATGCCACCTGTAAAGCCCCTAGATACAGGCTTTAGCCCCTTTGATAGACTACCGGTAGCGCCCAATTTCTAGCCCTTAAAGCCCTGAGTCGCTAGCTGGTCGCTTTGCTAGGTATGCTTAAGCGGCGAAGGGCAAATTTCATGCTCAGGATCCCACCACAAAAGCTCAACTACGCCGCCACTGAGAATGCCCCACACCCTCTCTTTGTTGGTCAAGCGCAAAGAGAGCACCTCATCAATGTCGTCAATTGACATATCCTCAAGATAATCTTGGGCTGGCTTACATAGCCTTGAGACATCAATTTGATGATGCTTAGATCTATCTTTAACAAGGATGTCGTTCCAAGTCATTAACTCAAGGTCTTTCAGTTTTTGCTGAATGTAATAAATTTTCTCTGCTACTAGAACGTGCCATCCGTAGGGATCTCGAAAACATAATTTTGAAATCCGCCAAGAGGGATTTAGTCTCAGGTAGCTGTCTGGATTGGTGACTGCTTTTGCACCCTTTTCTACAGACGGCTGTTTTTTGGCTTTAGGGTTCTTCTCATGCTTTGACATTTCAACGAAAGCTACAGGCTGCTGTAGTACTCCATCAAGGCTGCGTGCGTAATCTCTTGATTGCTACGCTGCCCCATAGGAACACCTTTTCTAGCGTCAAGCCAAGGATCTTCTGTGTGCGTTAAATTGCTTAACCATTGGGATGATTGATCGCCATAAAATTCCAGCATCTTGTCAATAGAGTCTCGCTGATTGTCCGAGAGCTTGCTTGGATCGCCGCCCGGTATAGCTTGCAGCTTAAACTGTCCTTTATGAACTTCATACAGGTCTGGCACCACAGGACCATTCGCCCAGGCTTCGATGTGTTCTTCAAAAAGAGGTGCTTCGTCCCAGACGAGTGCCCAAGCCTGTGCATAATACACAAGCTTCTGAAGCTTCATAGCGGTCATAGCCCCTTTGCTAGCCAAAATATATGCAGCAACATCATAAACAGTAGCCATAACGCACCTTGTACCAGTAAGATTAGTACATTTGTACAACCGTGTTTCTTACATTCTGTCACAAGACTTGCGCTTAATCTACTACTAGATGCATCTAGTCCGCAGCGATCTGCTGTCTACATATAGCGTTGTTTTAGGATGCCTTTTTCACCGTAGCGGAAACATCAAAGTCCCGCATCGCTAACCCCCTGCTTCGAGATATCCGCATAAATTTTTGCGGCATCACTGAAGCGAAAAAGAACGGGAAACTTGCCACCTACACCCGCGATCGTGACCCCGATCAAATTGCTTGGGAATTTCGAGACGGCAAATATTACCCACTGGCAGATCCTGAGAAATCCTGAGATTCAAGCCGCCAAAAATGATAACAAATGATAGCTTCGAGCCAAGCCAGACTACTAAGAAATCCTGAGATTCAAGCCGTCCAGATTACTGACAAAACCCGACATTCAAGCCGCCAAAAAGTTAGGGTTTGTTAAGGTCGATCGCCCAAAACTACTAACAAAACCTAACATTCGAGCCGTCCTGATGCTGACAAATGCTGACATTCAAGCCGCTCCAAAATTACTAGGAAATCACAAGGTTCGAGCCTATATTCAGCGCGAAGCTCTGATGAGGAGTTTGCGGAGTTTGCGGAGGCAGCGCAGAAGGGCTGAATTTGTGGACTTTGTGGATGCAGTGCAAGGGGTGAATTTGTAGAGTTTGTAGAGGCAGTGCAGAAGGGCTGAATTTGTGGACTTTGTGGATGCAGTGCAAGGGGCTGAGTCAAAGGGCGAAATCAGCGACTCTCTATGTCAGACGCAAACGATATAAACAGCGTCTCTCTATGTGGTACGCAAAGGATGAAAACAGCGCCCTCTATGTGTGCGGCGAATGCGGCGAATGGCGAAATCAGAGTCTCTCTATGTCAGACGCAAACGATATAAACAAATTGCGAGATACCTCGCTCCATAACCCGACCGACCGATCGACTGGGAGGAAGCCCCGGTCGATCGGTCGGTCGTTAGGTCGGGGTGTGGACTTCAAAGTGTGGACTGAGTTTTGAAAAATGTGGACTTTGAACCAAGTGTGGACTTCAAAATGTGGACTTTGAAGTGTGGACTGAGCTTTGAAGTGTGGACTGTGGACTCGTGTGGACTTGTGGACTTGTGGACTATTAGAATTTCTGAATCACCAAAAAGCAAAAATGGGAGTTTATACCTAGTGACCTTAAGCCGCTCTATGTAAGCATTACAAGCTTTATAAAGAATGTATTAAAGAGAGAATAATAATCTCCCTTTATCTATATAAATAAATTCAAAACTTGGTAAGTCCACAAAGTCCACAAATCCACAAATAGTCCCTAAGTCCACAAAGTCCACAAGTCCACAAGTCCACACTTGCCCAAGAAAAAAGCCGCCTGGTATTCAGACGGCTTTTCTTTGTTTGGAGATTGAGCTATTCCCAGACGGCTTTAATTGCTTCTTGAGCGTTGATACCAGCTTGCTTCAGCAGCTTGCGGGTAGAGCCGTTTAGAGAATGGATAACCCTTCTGGGGGTGTCTAACCCTGATTCCTGCTTATTCCTTACCCAGCCTCGAAGTTGAGCGGGGTCATTAAAGATTTCTACCCAGGCTATTTGCTGAGGGTTGAAGCTAGACGCGGCGATCGCTCTTTCTCGATCGGGCGCTGTTTTCTCCCAGAAATAAGTTTGAGCCATCAGGCTGAGCTTGCACATATCAAGCGCCCTCTCAACATGGTGCGCCTCGATCGCGATAATGCCCTGCGACGGATGGGCTTCAGTTGCCCCGCTTGCTCCATCGCCGAATGGAGGTGCTTCAAAATCGCTTGACCCCGGCGCGTAAACCGCATCTGACACCGCTTGCATTGCGGCGCACTTGGCTACGCCGTCCTCATACGATCGCTGTCTCATGGTTGCCTCCTCTGAGCTGCTATCGACAGTTTTATCGATGAAGCACGACTCAAACTCTAACCATTTGGCGATAGCAGCCTCGCTCCATCCGACCTCATTGTCTTGATCGGCTAATCGTTTGCGAACGTTGCCGATCGCTCTAATAATTTCCTGGTTTGGGTAGAGATTGCGAGTTTTGGGCGCTCTCAGCTTTGCCATGACCTGATCGAGCGTTAATGAAGGCTCGTCGGTTTGACTGTTTGCGATTTTTCTAAGTGGGATGCAGACAATGCGGGAATTTAATCCAGACGAGGCAAACGCCGGATGAGCAACCAACGCCTTGAATTTGTCTGTTTGTAGTGGCAAAAGAAAATTAAGGTTCACATGATTGATTGCGTTGCCAGACTCTCCAGTGCTGATCCGAGAGCGCCCCGCGATCGTTCCAGACCAAGCGCCGTTGAGGAACGAGAACCCAGGGTTTCGGTTTTTAACCTCTAACATCCCGTTGGAGTTTAGAAAGTCTGCACCTTCATCCAGGGTCACAATCCCCCCAAATGAGGGAGCGCCAAACTCTTTGCGGTAGTGTTCATTCACGCCGATCGACTTAGACAAAGCGGCGATCGTGGTATCGCCAAGCTCTACGCGGGGGCAGCCGCTATCGTAAGCATTCGGCTCTCGATCTTTGCTGCCCTCCTTCTTTTCAGCCTGGTGAAAATCTTTCTTGGCTCGAAGGGCTTCCTTCACCCACTCGCTTTGAATCTGACTCAAGACCATTTCACCAAAAGACTTAGAGACGATGCCCCGCGCGGTAGATTTTCCGCCGTTGCGATCGGCTGCGATGAAGACGATCGAGTTGATTGAAATGTCTTCTCTGTCCCGAAACCTGTTTGGTAATTTGTAGGTCTTGAGGTTTGCAGGCATCAAAGCGCCCAAGTAAACAAGGTGAGTCCAGGCGGCTGCAACAAAAATATTGTTTGAGGAATCAAAACCAACGTTGTAGTGTTGGGCGGCGTTTTCGCCAATCCAATCAGACAGTGGGCGATCGTCAAAAAGTTCGTTGTATCGCTTGGCATCACTCTTTTCTTGTTCTCTGACAGCCTCTAAATCCTCATGCCACTCATCAGGAGTCAGAAGGGGGGCTGCAAAATTCTTGCCTACTGTCGTTGGCTCGATCGCGCTAGAAAGAACCTCAAGCCAAGTGTCAACGCCTTGATTCACAATCAGGTCGTCAAGTCCCTTACCCTGCTTATGGCTCCACTGAGTGACTTTGACGGGCGATCCGGTTGCGTCCTGTAGTAGGGCACTTAATTGAGCGATCGAGTTTGAAACACTTGCCCGTGTCTTGGGTTTGTCATCTTGATCGAGCGCGATCGTAAATTCGCGCCCGTCTTGGCAGAATCGCTGTAATTCTGGAATCAATCGAGTTGAGCCGTTCTCCTTCATCGAGTAGCTTGGATGCCCATAAAGGGCGATCGTCACAACTCCACAAGAGAATGAGGCTAAGGACTTCTTAGCGCCCTCGGTAATTACGATAGAGACTTCGGGGTGATTCTCTAGCCAGTCCCAAAATGAGCCAACAGTAGGCACAATCACGCCGTAGTGCTGACTAACCTTCTCTCTGATTTCAGGGGGCACTATGGGCAGATAACCCCGCGATCCGTTGTCTTTGGGGGCGTTGTAGGTTTTGCTGTATTGGTTTTTCTCCCGATCCCAGCGCTCAAAGCTGAGTTTGGCTTGCCAAGCCAGACCGTCTTCGTTGTAAAGCAAGACCGCAAAATAGGTCTGTCTGCTGGAGAACCCCGCCTGCGATCGCTTACCGTCCCAGTTCAAGAACTCCGCAATCGGCTCGCAAGCGTCCCCACCGTGATTGAATTCGGTGTCAGACGCAAATTTAGCGACTGCATTAAACATCTGAGGATCGATCGCGCTGCTTTCGATAAATTCTTTACGGATTGCGGCTTCAAACTCTGGCAGCGTGAAATGTAGTATTCGATTCTTAGGGGAGGCTGCAACGTTCATGACTCAGCACCTCCATCGGTCGAAGGCTCATTGCCCCAAATCAAACTATTGCCGCCGTCATCCACCAAATCGATTTGCCTTTCCTCGATCAATCTATTTGTGCGTCGGAGTGTTGCCGCAAT
>Ga0209511_1004331_pt1 | contig 10352 bp, 13 predicted proteins | sample SSSSmetaG_FD_184141 | JGI IMG/M metagenome (GOLD analysis project Ga0209511, IMG submission 184141) | Glacier valley bacterial and archeal communities from Borup Fiord, Nunavut, Canada, to study Microbial Dark Matter (Phase II) - ​SSSS... | ecosystem: Environmental > Aquatic > Freshwater > Ice >... | reverse complement strand
TCTTGCCTCTGCGGGACGGAACTGGATCGTGACCACAACGCCGCTATCAACATACTTAGGCTAGGAACTAGCCTGCGAGTAGGGCAACCTACCGCGATGCTCACGCCTTTAGGCGTGGGTAGTTCACAACCTTCGATGTTAGGAGCCAACCGTGTCTACGCAAGCTGCTACTAAACCTAGTCGCCTCGCCAACGTGATTGGCCTACCCTCGCCGTCGTCGCTACGTCGAAGGCGATCATCCCCGAACTGGCCGGGGGCGACCGCACTCGCGCTAACGTCGCCCTCACCTTCCGCGTCGCTGCGGCCTGCGAAGCGGTCGAGGTCGTCATCGCTCGGCGATGCGCGATTTGTAGCTCAACCTCAATCCAATCAACCCACAGTCACAAGGAGAAACAAGATGAACGAAGTACAGGCTGAAGAAATCAAGCTGCTAGTACGCGAACATTACGCCAACACCGCCCGCCAAGCCACAACCGATAGTGGTTGCTGTGGCACAACCAGCAGTTGTTGTGGTACTAGTGCCGCAACCGCCAATGTTACCGACGTGGCTCTGCAACTGGGCTACAGCGCAGAGGACGTGGCGGCAGTGCCAGAGGGGGCCAACCTCGGCCTCGGCTGCGGCAACCCGGCAGCCATCGCTGCTATGCAGCCGGGTGAGACGGTACTAGACCTCGGCAGTGGTGGTGGCTTCGACTGCTTCCTGGCCGCCACACAGGTGGGGCCGGGCGGCCATGTCATCGGCGTGGACATGACCCACGAGATGATCAGTCTGGCGCGGACTAACGCCCGCAAGCTGGGCCATGCCCATGTCGAGTTCCGCCTGGGTGAGATCGAGCAGTTGCCGGTCGCTGACGCGGTAGTAGACGTGATTATCTCCAACTGCGTGATCAACCTATCGTCGGACAAGGCGCAGGTGTTCCGCGAAGCCTACCGGGTGTTGAAGCCAGGCGGTAGGCTAGCGATCAGTGACGTGGTGGCGACTGCCGCACTGCCGGAGGACATCCGTGCCGACAAGGAGTTGCTGGCGGGCTGCGTCGGCGGGGCGGTCGAGGTCGGGGAGCTTGAGCAGATGTTGACCCTGGCGGGCTTCAGTCGAGTTGTCATTGCGCCAAAGGATGAAAGCCGCGAGTTCATCCGTGAGTGGGTGCCGGGCCGCAACCTGGATGATTACCTGCTGTCGGCCACCATCGAGGCGATCAGGCCGACCACCTGACTGTAAACCCCTCATAGCACAGTCATCAGCCAGTTCAAGGCTGGTGGCTGTCGTGGGTCACAACCTATACGTCTACGGTGTGTTAAACAACTTCAAGCAAGCCTTGTTCACAGCGTGCTGACTAAGAACGAATGGAGCGGGCCACAATGCGGTTACGAGGCAGACAACTGACGACCTTGATCTATCACTTGGCTGTACCATCAGCGCGCATCGGTCAACCTGATCCAACTAAGGAGCTTTGATCATCATGGAGCTTGTACGCTCAACAACCCTGTTCGTGTTGGCTGGGCTGGCGGAGATAGCCGGCGGCTACCTGATGTGGCTCTGGCTTCGCAATGACCGTCCCCTCTGGGTTGGCCTAATCGGAGCCGGGGTACTGGTTGTGTATGGCGTGCTACCAACCCTGCAACCAATCCAGCTTGACTTCGGCAAGGTTTATGCTGCCTATGGTGGCGTGTTCATCATCCTGTCACTGCTGTGGGGTTGGCTAGTAGATGGTCATCAACCCGATGGGCCGAGTGTGGTAGGAGCTGCTCTTGCATTGGTAGGAGCCGCCGTGATAGTATACTGGCCTCGAACTTAGCCGGTACTCATGCCACAGAGTTAGGCACATGGTGCTATGTAATTTGAGTGCTACAGCCTGAACGACGGGCATGAACTCGTTCGGGCTGCCTTCACTTAGTCTATACGTATACTGAACATCTATAGACGACCATCATAATTCGTTTGGCTGTCACATCCCGCAACCCGTCTTTAACCTATTGGCAGCGGTCTACAGATATGCTATGGTGAGCCTATGAAAGAACGAACTAGCCGCAACCGTCCTGCTCATTGTGCGAACGCTGCATTGGCCCCTAGCCTGGGCCTGGAAGCGATCAGCGTTTATGCCAACGTCCTCGACATCTTGGGCGACCCAACCCGTCTGGCGATCATCAACCTGCTAGCCAACAACCTGGAGCCGGTCTGCGTCTGCGACATTGCCGACCGCTTCGACCGCACCCAGCCGACCATCTCCCACCACCTCAACATCCTGCGCGAAGCCGGGCTGGTCAGCGGCGCACGCGAGGGTATCTGGGCCTACTACAGCCTCAATCGGGGCAAACTGGCCGAACTACAGGCGATCCTGGCCGACGTTTACAACCAACCCGCTTCCCTACCTGCGCGGAGGCAGCGCACCACATGGAATGAGGTACCGATCATGAATGAGCGCAAGATCAGGGTGCTGTTCCTCTGCACCCACAACCAGGCTCGCAGCCAGATGGCCGAAGGGCTGCTGCGGAAAATCGGCGGCAAGCGGTTTGCGGTCTTCAGTGCCGGGAGCCAGCCCGCCGATCATCTCCACCCGCTGACTGAAGCATTGTTGAAGGAGCGCGGTGTGGATACCAGCGACCTCCACCCCAAGAGCATCAACCAATTCCTGGATCAGAGCTTTGACTACGTAATCACCACCTGCGAGGAAGACCTCTGCCCCACCTTCCCCGGCGACCCGGAACTCATCCGCTGGCACTTTGAAGACCCGTCGCAGTCAACCGGCAACGACGGTGAGCAGCTGCTGGCTTTCCGCCGCGTGTTCGTCGGCATGGACAACCGCATCCGTCAGTTCGTCAACGTCGCTGTGCGCTACGTTGCCGGGGAGCGATTGTCGCCCGCCAACCGCCAGCAGTTGGAGGCTGAGTTGACCGCAGCAGGGGTGCTGGACGATTAAAGTTCACGGGGGAGGTGCGAGATGGGTGAGCAGTCAGCAACAGTGTTGTTTCTATCGCCGGACGGTTTGCACAGTATGTTGGCAGCAGCCTTGCTGAGAAGCATCGGTGGCGACCGCTTCGGCGTTTACAGCGCGGCCTACTAGCCTGCGGGGCAGGTTGACCCGCTACTCGGACTACTCCTGACCGAGCGTGGGGTTGAGGCCGGCTCGCTGCAACCGAGCAGCGTTGGTGAGTACAGACAGCAGAGCTTCGACTACGTGATCACGCTCGGCAGCCAGTCAGGGGCAGTGCCGCCGAGCAATGCCCGTCACCGTGCGTACTGGCAGGTGGACAGCCTGAGTAGAGTTGGGGGCAGCGACGAGGAGCAGAGTCGAGCTTACCGTGTGGTGCTGAACCAGATCGAGAGCTATGTGCGCCGCCTGGTCAACAGTAAGCTCGACCGTGACCTCCTCTACGCGGCGGGTGAGCCGCTGCGCATACTGATCCTCTGCACAGCCAACTCAGCCCTCGGCCAGATGGCCGAGGGCTGGTTCCGCACCCTGGGGCGGGGTGTGGTTGAGGTTACCAGCGCAGGCATGACCCCAGCAGCGCAAGTCCATCCGCTGGCGGTGCAGGTGATGGCCGAGCATGGGATCAACATCAGCGCACAGAGACCGAAGGCGGCGGCTGACCTGTTCGGCTACTACGACTACGTGATCACCGTCTGCGACCAAGCCCGCGATAACTGCCCCAACTTCCCCAGCACGACTGCACGACTGCACTGGAGCTACCCCGATCCGGCAGCGGCTGAACCTGATGAGCGGCTGGCGGCCTTCCGCACCACCTGCAACCGGCTAGAGCAGCAAACCCACGAGTTCCTCGGTCAGTGGTTGGGCCGCCATCGCCCGGAGCTACTTGTCAAAGCTGCCACGTAAAGTGCTACTTTACGACAGGAGATGATTACTTGATGAGGAACAAAGAAACTAAGCACGTACTGGTACTCTGCACTGACAACTCGGCTCGCAGCCAGATCGCTGAAGGGCTATTCCAAGCCCTGGGCAACGGCACGGTCGTAGCAGCCAGCGCAGGCACCGAGCCAAACAGTCGCGTCAACCCCTATGCTGTCCAGGTCATGGCCGAGCAGGGCTACGACATCAGCGCGGCCCACCCTAAGCACCTCGACCAATACTTGCAAATGCCCTTCGACTACGTGATCACCGTTTGCGATAACGCCCGCGAGTCGTGTCCCTTGTTCCCCGGTCAGGCTGAACGGCTGCATTGGAGCTACCCCGACCCTGCGGCGGTGGAGGGCAGCGACGAGGAGAAGCTGGCGGCTTTCCGGGCGGCGCGCGACGGATTGAAGCAACAGATCACCGCTCTCCTGCGCCAGCAATCAGCCTGAAGATGAGGGGTAAGCCTTGCACCAGTACCCCGCAATCAGCAACCCGGCTATGCTACTGGCAGCAGTACCCGCTTTGTGGCGTAGTCGGGGTCGCAACTAGCGGCGAATGATTGCTACAGCCCTGAACGAGCGCAAGGGTGCGCTTGCCAACGTCATTGAGGCATCATGAGTAAGTAGCCAGCAATGAGGAGGGGTTGGAAGCAATGCAAGTGCTGATTATTGGGGCAGTGATGCGGGCATCAGTGCTGCCCTCCGCATCCGTGAGCTTGATCCTGGGGTTGAGGTCAGGGTGGTGGTTGCCGACCGCTACCCTAACTACAGTATCTGCGGCCTGCCTTTCTATATCAGCGGCGAGGTAGCCAACTGGCATGACTCTGGCACACCGCACCACTACCGAGATTGAGGCTACTGGTGTGCAACTGCTGCTCGACCACTACGCCACCAGCATAGATGTGGAGCGTAAGCAGGTCAGCGTTCGCACCCCCGCCAGTGAGATGTACCACTTCAGCTACGACCAGCTGATCCTCGGCACCGGAGCTACGCTGGTGAGGTGTTGCAGCGGGTACAGGTCACAGTTGCGGGGGGAGATACGTGGCTGGGTGCGGGCGTAACAGTTGCGCTACCCTGTGGGCCGTAGCGCAGTGCTGAGAAGCATTGGTGAGTACCACCTGCGCGTTGACTCGACCAAGGCTGAGGTGACGGATGAACCGCTACCGACTGGCAGTAAAGTCGAGTTGCTAGCCTAACCACCAGCCTGCAACAACCACTTTGTCAGGCGTAAGGTGCGAACGCCGATGGGCAATGTTGGTTGGGCAATTGACAATGTGCTACGGGTTGAGCCCTAGCCACAAGCAACAGGTAGCAACGGGCTGATCAGGCTGACCAGCAGCCTGTTTGTTCGCAGGGTAGAACGGTTCCACCCCCAGCAGCAATAAACCCCGTGTGCTGGTAGGCTGATCAGGCTGCTGGTCAGCCCGCTTTGCGTTTGCAGAGTGGAACCGTTCCACCTCCTCCACAGCTTGAGGGTGGAACGGTTCCACCCCCAGCAGTAACAACCCCGGCAAGTTGATCAGCCGTCGCACCCGCACACTGGTGATGAGGTATCGGACGCGTGGCCCTCAGAGTTCATGGGAGCAGGTGCCAGCTCCAAACCCTGGTGGTGACATGGACTACAACCTCCTTACTGGCATAGATGTGGACAGCAGTGGCACGGGCCTCTGGGTAGTAGGCTATCATGGGGCCACCCGCTACAACTCCGTCACCAACGGCATTATCATGCACTGGAACGGTACTCAGTGGGATTTGGCTCAAGAGGTTCTTGGCAAGTTTGCTGCTACTGCTGCCAGCAAGGTAAGTACGCAGGCCCGCGCAGTGGGTTCCAGTGCAATCAAAGAACAAGCCTTCGCCTCGCGCTGGATGAATGATCACTGGCAGACTGACCGCCCCCAGGTGTATACTAGCACTACGCTTCTAGCCGCCTCCTACGTGCCAAGCTCCAACGAGAGCTTCAGTGTCGGCAACACCTACTTGAACCCCGGTATCGGCCAGACCAGCTACAGTGATGCCTTCTACAATGACGGGCAGGTTGACGCTAACGGCGACACCCAGTGGGTTGATCTCAACAGCAGGGCAAGCGACCCTAGTGGCAGCGAGCAAGTTTACCTTAACGGGGTGAAGGCCTTCTCTGGTAGCGATGCTTGGGTTGTCGGAGCCTACCGCGTTGACTCACATGGATCCTACCGTACCCTGATCAAGCACTACAGCAACTAGCCCACCGCATGGGGGTGGGTTTAGCCTGCCCCCTCACCTTATACATTCGTGGTGCTACCCTAGCATCGTTAAAGGACATCATATGTTCCGATTCATGGGAACTTGCGCTACCTTGCTCGTGCTGATAGTAGCAACCTTTTTGCTTAGCAACCAACCATCGAGGGTAACAGCAAACAGCAACGCTTTGGTGACCTGTAGCTGGCGGGTGGTAAGTAGCCCCAGCCGCACCCCTGGGGCTGAAGCACTGAGCAGCTTGGCTGCGGTCAGTGAGAAAGACATTTGGGCAGCAGGGTCTACAGCTAACGACGGTGCCTTGTTTGAACATTGGGATGGTCGAAGCTGGTCGCTGGTTGATGCGGCCCCAGGAGGCAGCCCTTACGATGTTGTCACTGGGCTTGCAGCAGTGACCAATAATGATGTATGGGCTGTTGGTTACGGCTACGCTGCGAGTACACGCCACGCTGTTGTTGAACACTGGAATGGTAGCGGCTGGCATCAAGTATCGACTCCTCTGCGAAACGGCAGTCCTTGGCTGCGGCAGGTCTCGGTGGTCAGCAGCAATGATGTGTGGGCGGCTGGTTACGACGTGAGTGGTACTATGGACTTCCGCACCTTGGTTGAACACTGGGATGGTAGTAGCTGGTCGGTACTAGCCACGCCTAACTACGATCCTTACAGCCCCACCCTCTCCTTGAATGAATTGTACGATGTGCTTGCTTTGTCTAACAACAATGTGTGGACAGTGGGATACTACCAAGACACTTCCTCTCGCTCGATCATCTGGCACTGGGATGGTAGCCAGTGGCAGCGACTACCCTCACCAATGGATGCGTATAGTAGAACCAACAAGCTGACCAGCATAGATGGACGCGATGCTAACAACTTGTGGGCTTTGGGTTATTACTTGAGCAACAGCTTTCACTATCGTCCAGTAGTGATCCACTGGGATGGTGCCACTTGGCAAGCCCTGCCAGAGCCGAACCTGTCGGCTGATGACTACCAAGCATACAAGTTCAACGTGATCAGTAATAATGACATTTGGGTTGTGGGGAGTACCACTAACTACCCCAACACCTTTGCAATGCACTGGGATGGTACAAGCTGGCAACTGGCAACGATGCCGCCGATCAACACACGATTCAGCTCGCTGGCGGATGTAACAGGGTTGAGTCATGATGATGCCTGGGCAGTTGGTGGCTATGATCGGGGCAGCGACACCGTTCCGCTCATTGAACACTACAGTTGCGCGGAAGATACGCCAACCCCAAAAGCTACTAACACGGCTACTGCGACCAACACCCAACCGGCAAGTGCAACGCAGCCACCGAGTGCCACCGCCAGTGCTACTGCTTCACTCACCAGTCAACCAGTGGTGACGAGCAGCCCACCTGCTACACCATCCGTGGCGGCTACTGCCACCCCTAATCCGAGCGTAGCAAGCAACACACCACAGGTGTACGCAACAGCAACCAGCACAGCCACGACGGTACCCACCAGTTCACCGACTGCCACACCCACCTTTGTGCTAGCGACAAGCACCCCTTGCATCATCAGCTTCAGCGATGTGCCTGTTGGTTACCTGTTCGCTAGTGACATCCGCTATCTGGTCTGCGCTGGCATCGTCAATGGCTACCCTAATGGAGACGGTACCTACCGCTTCGCGCCAAACCAGAGTACCACGCGGGGAGAGTTCGCCAAGATAGTCAAGCGCGGCTTCGGCCTAGCTAGCTACACTCCCGCTGTGCCGACCTTCAGCGACGTACCTTCAAGCTCTATATTCTACCCCTTCATCGAGGCAGCGGCCCATGCTGGGGTGCTGCATGGCTATGCCGACGGCAGCTACCGACCCAACCAGGTGGTGGGGCGTGGCGAGGCGGCAAAGCTGATCCGCCTTGCCAGCGGTCTGCCCTCGTACACCCCGACGAGGGCTACCTTCGCCGACGTACCAAGCGACTACTTTGCCTACGTGGATGTGGAGACGCTGTATCAGCATGGCATCCTCAGCGGAGCGGTGTGTGGCAGGGAGCTGTGCTACCGACCTAACAGCAGCCTCAGTCGGGGTGAGCTGAGTAAGCTGATCAGGCATGCTGTAGAGAACAGATGAGGATGTGCCGATGCTCAAAGGTAAGTAGCCCTACCTCTCAAAACCTGGCTAGCGTGTTCATGGTGTCACGAGACGAGGGCTGGGCTAGTGGATTTGAGGTGGTGCTGCACTACCATGATGGCAGCTGGCGAGTGGTTGCACCATAGCCCGGCTGAACAGAGAGCGACAAGAAGCTATAGTAGCGGCTCAAAACCAGTCTCAGCCGAGCCAAGTTGAGCAAGATCATGACTTCGCTACCCACGTTTGTCCTAACAGGAGGCCAGGATGCCAGCAGCCTACAGCAAGCCAAACTCAAGCTCCACTTCACCTTCACAGTGGGCCAAAAAGACAGCCCTGGCTTTGCTTGCGCTCTGCATAGCAGCGGCGGCTGGGTTCATTCTTCTCACTCAGCTAGCAGAAGGATCATCTTACGACACGAGTTGGCAGCCGCCAGACCCTCTGACCAACGACTCTAGCTGGCTGGGCCTGGCCCACGATGGCACTAGAAGCAAGTACAGCAGGCAAGTGCTGCTGCCACCCCTGCATGAAGTATGGCAGGCCCTCATCCCTGGCAGTCTGGAGAACCCAGTCATGCTGATGAGCCTGGCTGGTAACAAGCTCTCGGTTAGCAGTGTTGGTGGCTCAACCTTGCTCGACGCACAGAGTGGCAAGGTGCTGGCCAAACCTGCAAAAGATATTGACCACACGATAACCAGGCAGTATGCTACTCTTAGCGCAGACGGCAAGTACTTCTATTACATTGAGAAGACGGGAGCTAACGCCGACCAGCACACGTTGGTAGCTCTGGACAACGCAACCAACACTGTCCGCTGGACATATGCGGTGGGGGCAGGCGCATCACTCACACTTGAACCTGGACATGGTGACATTGTGCTGGTCTACAGCGAAGTTGGTGACCCACCCACTAACAGCATTGCCGAAAGGCTAGACTCCAGTACCGGCAAGGTACTTTGGAAGAGTCAGCACCTCCAGGTTAGTAGCATGGGCTATCAGGTTCTTGTAACATTGCACCACGTCTATGTACAGACGGTGGCCGCCAGCGTAACAAAGCTAGATGCTAGTAGTGGAGCCTTCCTAGGCAGCAGAGCGGTAGCTGGCAGGGTGCTAGTCGACGCTGAAGGTATGTACGTGGTTGGCAGCAGCAACGTCAGCTACATCAAGGACTGGGCAGTAAACCAGCCAGCTTACTCGTTCAGCTACCCACAAGCTGGGTACTACGTGGATGCAGCACTGGCCGATGATGGCCTCTACATCGTCGTCGACAGTACCCAGCAAAGGCCTGACCACTATCAGTACAGTGTGTACAAGCTAGGCTTGGATGGTAAGCAGGCATGGGCCGCTAGCTTCAACGGCTACCAGGTGAACGGTGTTGCAGGCAGTAATGGGCTGCTGTTCCTTCAGGTGCAAAAGAACAACCGCAACCGGCTGCTAGCCCTCAACAGCGAAAACGGTAAAGTGGTTTGGCAGTCGGCTAACCTGGGTCTGCCGAACAGCTCCACAGGAGCTAATCTGTTTGGTGAGAGCCAGATCGTGATTGGTGGCGGTAAGCTATACATGATCTACAGCCAAGATTACCGTAGCACCGAAGTTCATGCATTTGAGACTGCAAGGTAACGATAATTAGACTTAGCTCTAGCGTCTTTGCACTTCCTAGCTGCCCCCTGGTTAGGAGACGAGATCGCTTCTGATTTTGCCAACCTGCCCACCAGAGGCAAACCTTGGCGGTAAGTCAACCGTACAACCCTCAACATCAGCATAGGGTGCGGGCCATGATACAGAACTGCTGGGTTGGTACCTTCCGCGACAGCAGCAGCGAACAGCCAGAGGTAGGTTGCATCCAGAACGAGAACGCAGGTAGAGGAGTGTGCCGCTGCTGATGAAGCTAGCCTGGATCAGCTTGCTGCTTGTGTTTGGCTACCTACCAGGCGGTGCAGGCGGCAGATCAAAGCCGACTAGCTTCGTCGCAGCTTGCCTCCGTCCCCAACTTCGGTCAATTCATCCTGGCCTGCACTATGTAGCCGGGGCGGGCGGTCACCTGCTGGCTGTCACCGCACCAAGCCCCATGCTCAGGCTCGGTGGAGCCGCGGTGAGTTGGAGAACCTCCACGCAGAGGTGCTGCTTACCAGCATCTACAAGGGCAAGGATCAGCTAACCTACATTAGCTTGGCCGCGCCATGA
>Ga0209511_1004324_pt1 | contig 10366 bp, 8 predicted proteins | sample SSSSmetaG_FD_184141 | JGI IMG/M metagenome (GOLD analysis project Ga0209511, IMG submission 184141) | Glacier valley bacterial and archeal communities from Borup Fiord, Nunavut, Canada, to study Microbial Dark Matter (Phase II) - ​SSSS... | ecosystem: Environmental > Aquatic > Freshwater > Ice >... | reverse complement strand
TTGGTTCAATTTGGCTCCGCCGCCATACCTTGGCGATCGATGCCGTAGCGCTTGAGCTTGTTGCTCAGGCCCACGCGCGAGAGGCCGAGTTCGTCTGCAGCATGCGTGTGGTTCCCGTGGTGCCGCTCCAGAGCGGCGCGCACGAGCGCCATTTCGAGTTGCTCGACGCGGTCCTTCAAGCTGCGGCCGTCCAGCGACACGGGCTGTGCGGGTGACCGGTCAGGACGCGGCCGGGCGCGCGCGATCTCGGCCGACAGATGCTGCAACGTAATGAACTCGCCATTCTCGACGGTGGCCACGGTACGACGGATCTCGTTCTCGAGTTCGCGCACATTACCTGGGAATGCGTACGACCGCAGCTTTTGCTGCGCCTGGCTGGCAACACCGGGGATCTTGCGGCTGAACACTTCGGAGTATTTCTTGATCAGGAAATCCGTCAGCACGGGAATGTCTTCCGGCCGGTCGCGCAACGGAGGAATCGTGATCTCGAACCCTTTGAGCCGGTAGTACAGATCGCGTCGGAACTTGCCTTCTTCCACCAACTGCCTGATCGGACGGTTGCTCGCCGCAATGATGCGCACATTGGTCTGCTTCGTGGCGTCGCTGCCGATGGCCTTGACCTCACCGTCCTGCAGAAAGCGCAACAAACCCACCTGCACGGCCGGTGAAATATCGGAGATTTCATCGAGAAAAACCGTACCTTTGTCGGCCGCCACGAACAATCCAAGCCGGTCGCTGATGGCTCCGGTGAAGCTGCCGCGTCGGTGACCGAACAACTCCGACAGCAGCAGATCATCGGCGATCGCGCCGCAGTTCTGGGCCAGAAAGATTTGTTTGTGCCGGTTGCTGAAATGGTGGATGGCCTTGGCCATCAGTTCCTTGCCAGTGCCGGTTTCACCCTCGATCAGTACCGGCAAGTCGGTCAACGCCGCCTTTCGCGCGGTGTTGCACACCTCCGCCATCTTGTCGCTGACGAAGACCATCGTGTCGAACCGATGGGTCTCCTGCAGCGTTCGGGTCATCCGGTCGTTCTCATCGCGCAGTACGTCGTCGGCGAACTTCAGTTCACGGCTGAGGTAGCGGTGCCGGCGCGACAGTTCCCGGCTCTCCAGCGCGCGCTTTAGCACGAGCGTCAACTGTTCGGGCTCAAACGGCGGCGATACCACTTGGTAGACCGCCGCATCGTTGATCGCACGAACCATCTCTTCACGGCGAGCGCTCTGCAGCACCAGTACCCGCACAGCGTGCGGGTGTGAAAAACGCATGCCGTGAAGCAGATCGACACCGCGACCATCGTCGAGTTGCTGTTCGCACACGACGGCATCGGGCGGGTGCTCGGCCACCAATCGATCGACGCCGGTGATGCCTGCGACGTGGTGCACGGTGTAGAGCGTTCGCAGATGACGGTGCATGGCTCGGTCAGCAAGCTGACTTGTACCGATCAGTACAACGCAGAAACCGGGGGCAGACGCCATGGATATGTTCTTTCCAGTCCGGATACTAGGTTATCACTTTGTCGCATGGAAAGACTTGACTCCAACCGCCGCGGCCTTCGGGCAAACCTTTGTCACCAAGTACGGCCGAACACCCGCACGTGCAGGCACTGAGCAAGCGTGCTGGCCCTGATTCTGTGGTTCTGTACAAAGGCTCCGGAGCGCACGGCGCGGTGCGCGTCTTTGTCGCCGCTTCTGGCGGGCAGTGCTGGTTCCCTGGAGTTACTCGAAGTTGGCCTTGGCCGGCCGTGCCCAGCCATCGCAAGTCGGCCTCCCGGCACGGCCTCGCGCTCACGCTGGCACTGATGAGCGGGTGTACCGAGTTATCGGATACCGCGCCGCACCGCAAGTCCGTGAGCGACCGCTATGGAGAACGGAGAACTTCGGGCGGCCAATGGCCTTTGTCGGCGATACCCTTGAAACCGGTCACTGGCGTAGTGACTCTCCGACCAATCGTATGTCCGGAAGTGTTAAGGGTTGTGGGACACCTGCCCGGCGAACGCAGACGCGCGTCGATCCGCCACGACCTGAGGGCAGGTGTCGCACAAGCCTCGAGGGAGGAAACCGCGGCGACCGCCACGGGTGGCTGTTCAAGGCACCGAAGCTATGGTGATTTGAGCGCCATGGTGCCGGCAGCGCAGGCCGATCGCGAGGTGATTGGCAGGTCGATGACCCTGCCGGCGATCAGCGCTTGCGTGGCACCGGACGTGGGTGCAGGCGTCGAGTGGGCCAATTCGTTGGCTCCAGCAGGAAAGACACGAGTTTGCCCTGCCAGTGCCGCGAGTGTGCGCGTCGGCAATGGGCTCAGGTGCTGGCATGCGCGGGTCGTCATGACTGAGGCGGTGCGCGAATGGTTTGACAGCGCGTGAAGGTCTGCAGCACGGTCATCGGCCGCCCGCAGTGCCAGCAGACAAAGGCAGCCACCGGTGCGCCTGGGGCGTCATCTGGACCCCGTTCCTTGCCCTGTGGCGGCGCTTGCACATGCAACAACTCACGTGCCAGTGGAAGGCTCGTCTTGCGGCTGCCGTTGGCCAGCAAACCATAGTGCCGGATACGGTGGAACCCGCCGGGCAGCACGTGCAACAGGAAGCGGCGCATGAACTCCTCGGGCGCCAGTGTCATGGTCTTGTGGCGCGTCTTGCCGTTCGTCCCACCCTTGGCGCTCTCCTTGACCCGGTAGTCCTTCCATTTGAAGGTCACGCTGCGTTCATCCATTGCGATGAGCCGGCTGTTGGAGATGGCCACCCGGTGCGTGTAGCGCGACAGGTACGCCAACACCGCTGCGGGCCCGGCGAAAGGCTTCTTGGCGTAGACCACCCACTCGATCTTGCGCAGCGGCGCCAGCCATGCCTTGAAGGCCTGGGGGTCGGCCAGGCCGGCGTGCACGCCGAAGAAGTTCAGCTTGCCGCCGTCATGCAGCCGCTGCAGTTCTTCCAGGAAGCGTCGGCGCATCAGCCTTGAGAGCACCCGCACTGGCAGGAAGAACCCCGGCCGACAGGACACCCAGGTCTTGCCGTCTGGCGCCAGCCCGCCGCCAGGTACAACGGCGTGCACGTGCGGGTGGTGCGTCAGCGCCGAACCCCAGGTGTGCAACACCAGCGTGGCGCCGATGCGTGCCCCGAGGTGCTTGGGGTCTGCGGCGATGGTTTGCAGCACCTCGGCGGCCACGTCGAACAGCAGCCCGTAGAGCGCGGCCTTGTTCTGGTACGCCAAGTCTGAGATCGGCGCGGGCAGCGTGAAGACCACGTGGTAATACTCGACCGGCAACAGATCGGCCTGCCGAGCTTGCAGCCAGCGCTTGGCCGCACTGCTCTGGCACTTCGGGCAGTGCCGGCCATGGGGGAAGGGGCCCCCACCCCTGGTGCGGCAAGAGTTGTACGACACCTGGTCGGTGCCGCAGCCATCGCAGCGCAAGACGTGACCACCCAGTGCCGCACTGCGGCACTGAACGATGGCCGACATGACCTTGAGTTGCACCAGGCTCAGGTGCCCGCGCTGGGCCTCGCGCCAGGCGGGGCCATGCTCACGGAAGATGTCGGCGACCTCCAAGGCGGGCCGCCCCTTCACCTACAACTCCAGCCAACCTACTGGGTGTCGGGCGGTGGCGGTGGCGGTGGTGGTGGCGTGTCCAGAGGGCTGATCACGCTGCGCAGCAGATCGGTGGCCACCTGGGCGTAAAGCGATGTGGTCTCCAATTTCTTGTGGCCCAGCAACACCTGGATGACGCGAATGTCGACCTTCTGTTCCAGCAGGTGGGTGGCGAAGCTATGGCGCAGGATGTGGGGCGTCACGCGCTTGTCGATCTTGGCTGCATCTGCTGCCTGGTGGACGGCGCGGTTGAGCTGGCGCGCAGTCACCGGGTCGATCGGGTCCAGCCCAGGGAAGAGCCAGCCATCGCCGCGAATCTTGCCCTGGGCATGACCCAGGCGCCACCAGGCGCGAAGACGTTCCAACAGCACCGGGCTGAGCATGGCATAGCGATCCTTGCGGCCCTTGCCTTGTTGCACTCGCAGTGTCATGCGCTGGCTGTCGACGTCGCTGACCTTGAGCGAGACGATCTCACTGACGCGCAAGCCAGCACCATAGGCGACCGACATCGCCGCTTGGTGCTTGAGGTTGGGTGCTGCGGCGATCAAGCGCGAGGCTTCCTCGCGGCTGAGTACCACCGGCAGGGTGCGCGGCACCCGCACAGGCTGCATCTTGGCCAACAGCTCAGGGCGGCCCAGGGTAATGTCGAAGAAGAACCGCAGCCCGGTGATCGTGGCGTTGATCGTCACCGGCCCCGTACCGGCATCCACCAGGTGAAGCTGGAAGCGTCGCAACTCTTCGATGGTGGCCGTGTCCGGTGAGCGACCGAGGAAGGCGGCGAGCTTGCGAACAGCGCGGATGTAGCCGTCTTGGGTGTGCTCGGCCATCTTGCGCATGCGCATGTCGTCGAGCATGCGTTGGCGCAACGGCGAGACAGTGGGAGTCGAGATGTCCATGGTCCTGCTCCAGTCGATGAACGAGGCGGATTGCCTCGATCACCAACATCGCAGAACCGGCGCCACAACGGAACGCCACCACAATTGCCGAAGCGCTTACCTCGCGAGCGGTTTAGTCCTCCGACCCTTTGCTGTCCTTCACTTCGTGAGACTCAAAAGTCTGAAGCAAATGTTCGCGGCCTGCGAAGGCGTGAGGTTTGAAGTAGCTGCCTGTATCCGCGCCCTGCCTCCTGGCAGATCATCATCGTGCTGCATGCGCTTACTTTCACGCCATCGCGTCTAGCCGGGTTACCGCATCCGCATGCAATCGCAGTTCTGCCACCGCCAGGTTCTGCCGTAAATGCACCACCGACGACGTACCTGGAATCAGCAGCAGATTCGTCGCCCGCTGCAGCAACCACGCCAGCGCCACTTGCATTGGCGTCGCGCCGAGTTCTTCGGCAATCTGTGACAAGACGCTCGATTGCAACGGAGTGAACCCGCCGAGGGGGAAGAACGGGACGTAGGGAATGCCGTCGCGCGCTAGTAAGTCGATCAGCCCGTCGTCTCCTCGATGCGCCAAGTTGTATTGGTTTTGCACGCACGCAATTGCGCAGATGCGCCGGCCGTCTGCGACCTGACGCGTCGTCACGTTGCTAAGGCCGATGTGTCGGATCAGTCCCTGGTGTTGCAGTTCGGCCAGCGCGGTGAGCGGCGCTTCAAGCGAGCCCTCGGCGGGGCCGTGGACGTCGAACATGCTGCGGAGGTTGACGACCTCGAGCACGTCGAGACCAAGATGACGCAAATTGTCGTACACGGCCTGCGTTAGCTCCGCGGCCGAAAAGGCCTTGTTCCACGAGGCATCGGCGCCGCGCGTGACGCCGACCTTGGTGACAATGACGAGTTCGTTGCAGTATGGGTGCAGCGCTTCCTTAATGATCTGGTTCGTGATGTGCGGGCCGTAGAAATCGCTGGTGTCGATGTGGTTGACGCCGGCTTCGACCGCCGCGCGCAGCACCGCGATGGCGCTAGCGCGGTCCCTCGGCGGACCGTACACGCCGGGGCCGGCGAGTTGCATCGCGCCGTAGCCGATGCGGTTGACGTGGCGGGTGCCGAGCGGGAAGTTGCCGGATTGATCGAGTGCGTTCATGAGCGTTTCCTTTCGAGTAAAGCTGACTGTAGGCACGCTGGCCACGTAAGGTAAGCGGGTTTAATCCAGACGGGTCGTGCGGAACGGCTAACCGCGGAGCAACCCTCGGTGGCAGAACAGCTCGGAGATCTGGCGGCTTTCGTCGCGGTGGCACAGGCCGGCGGATTCCGTGAGGCGGCGCGGGCGGGCGCAGTCAGCGCGTCGAGCCTCAGCGAGGCCATGCGCCGCCTCGAAGCGCGATTGGGAGTTCGACTGCTCCACCGCAGCACGCGCAGCGTCGCGCCAACCGAGGTAGGGGCGCGGCTGCTGGATCGGCTCGGCCCAGCGCTGGTGGAGGTCGAAGCGGCGCTCGATGTCGTCAACGGTTTTCGCGACCGGCCTGCTGGCACGCTGCGTCTCAACGTGCCGGCGAGCGTCGCGCGACTGGTGCTGCCAGCGCTGGTGCCACTGTTCCTGGCCGCTTACCCAGAAATCGTGCTGGACGTGGTCGTCGACGAGACCTTCGTCGACGTGTTGGCGGCCGGCTGCGACGCTGGCATCCGCTACGAGAAGCGCCTAAAGCAGGACATGATCGCCGTGCCCATCGGCCCGCGTCGCCAGCGCATGGCGACGGCCGCCTCGCCCGCCTACCTGGACGCGCGCGGCCGGCCCGCGCACCCGCGCGACCTGCTACAGCACGCTTGCCTGCGCGGCCGCTTCGCAAGCGGCGCTATGCCGGCGTGGGAGTTCCAACGGGAGAAAGAAATCGTCAAACTCAACACGAGCGGGCCGATGATCGTGCGCGTCAGTGGTGGCGTCGATTTGGCGGTCTGTGCCGCAGTCGCCGGCTGCGGTGTCATCCACCTGTTCGAGGAATGGCTCGAGCGCGCCGCAGATTGCCAGCGGCGCGCTCGAGCCGGTCCTCGTGTCATAGTGGCAGGCCTTCTCCGGCCCCTTCCTCCGCTACCCTGGCCGCCGCTACCTGCCGGCGGCCTTGCGCGCCTTCGTCGATTTCGTGCAGGCGCAGCGCGAGAACTGAAAGCCGTGAGCGAATCCATCGCATCCGTTGGACGCGGAAAGGATCTCCGCAACCGTGGCGATGTCGACATGGGTTGCGAAGCGCGAATGCACAAACCCGGCCGAGTCAGCCGTTCGGAGTCCAACGGTCGCGAGAGGCAGCTCCTCGCCGGGACTATGAGTACGTCCCGCTGCCTAAAAGCCGTTCTTTAAGTTGGGAGCGTTCCAAACCAACGCTGTCGACGGTCAGCTCTCTGGCTTGGCAGCGAAATGACAGTCCCGGCCAGCAACTGTCGTTGGACTTACCCAACTGAAGGGCCGCTTGTAAACGCAGTCCAGATTTCCGTGGTCTGCCCAGCAGTGACGACGGCGTCGAACATGGGCGGACGCCTGTTGATGGCTGCACGGATCGTCGTTCAACGGCAAGTGAATAGCGTGGAGGCCAGGGCTTGAGCGCCGAGTGCGATCAACGAGGTCGCGTCTTCGTGCCCAATTCGGTTCCCATCTGGCCCAGGTACGCCGACACCATCGCGATCAGGTGCGCCTGAACCCAATCGATGACCGGTCCCGACGCCGACGATGCCAGCAAGGCTTGAACGGGTCCGACCACCGAAGTCGACAATACGAAGCTGATGGGCGCCAGGTCGGCAAAGCGCCGATCGGCAGCAGTCGACAGCATGTCGCAAAGCGCGACCTGCGAGCGTTGCGTCAGCCGCGCCACAACCGCTTCGCCCCGGACCTCCGAGGCCACCGCGTAAAGAGCTCTTGAGGCGCCAGAGTCCAAAAACTTCGCCGTGATGAACGCCTGGACCAACGCTGACGCCATGGCAGCCACCGGCTGGCCCTTGGCGCGAAGGCAGGCGGCTTCGACGGCCTCGACGACATGAAGGAGGTGCTTCTCCAGCACCGCGGCCAACAGCGATTGCTTGTTGGGGTAGTACTGGTACAGCGAACCCACCGACACGCCAGCACGAGCCGCGACCCGGGTGGTGCTCAGTCGCTCCAATCCGCCGTCGATTAAAACCTGAATGCACGCGGTCTGGATGGCCTCCACAGTATGGGCCGATCGCGCCTGAACCGGCGTCTTTCTTGGCTGAAGCGGGGTCGACGGTCGCGCCATGAAATGCGAATTCTCAACGTGAAGGAATATTCATATTATGAGTCGCACCACAACTTTGACGCCAGCCATGCATGTGCAACGCCTCACTCTAGACCGCACCCAATTTCCAAGGCCAGTGCGATGATCACTTTTTGTATCGGCCCTCGCTGCGTTGGCTGGATGCGCTTCGATCACCCAGCCTCCTGCGTCGAGCCAGGAGCAAGCCATGACGGCGCCTAAGGTCGCGGTCACGCGGCAGGCCGTGATTCCCGGCACACCGGAGGAAGTTTTCAGGTTCATCGCCGCGGAGGATGTGCTGCCGAAGGTGCTGACAGGCTACGGGCCCTTGCCTGCCGTCTTGCGCACGTCCGAGAACACCGGCCCTTGGGACCGCCCGGGCTCCGCGCGCCGCATCCACCTCGCGGATGGAACCACCGTGCGCGAGCAGATTACAGACCACGACGGGCCGCGCTTCTTCGCCTACCGTGTCTGGGAGTTCGGCAACCCCATCGTGCGCAGGCTCGCCGACGAAGCCCGTGGCGAGTGGATCTTTGCCTCGGCGCTGGGGGGCACCCAGGTGACCTGGACCTACACCTTCACTGCGAAGAACAGCCTGGCCGCCTTACCCCTTTCCGGCATCGCCAAGTGGCTGTGGCGCGGCTACATGGATGTCTGTCTCGACAACGCGGTGCGCATCATGGGCGACCGGGGATCGCGTTCATAACCGGCAGAGCGACACACTAGATCCGAACGACGGTTGCAGTCGGACGCCGGCCAAAGCTGTAGGCGGGTCAACGGCTGCCAGCTGTGTGAAACCGCTATGCGTACAGACACAGCCCAAGGACAGCAGAGGGTCGGCAGCGTAAGCTTGGCTGGTCGCGATGCTGACGTACTTTCTCCATCGGCCGTCGATCCGGGCAGCAAGATCGTGAGGGACCGTTCTGGAGAAGGGGTGCGTTCAACTTGCCGTCACCCTATGACGGCTTCACTCTAAAACCAGCTATTGGCGACGCGATCTGCTGGCAGCTTGGATGACCGGAACTGTTAAGGCTTGTGCGACACCTGCCCTCAGGTCGTGGCGGATCGACGCGCGTCTGCGTTCGCCGGGCAGGTGTCCCACAACCCTTAACAGCAGCAGACAGCTGCACTCGAAGTTCGGACGACCGCTTGAGACTGGAAGCGGCCGGTCACCTCCCTGCGGTTTCGGAGTGCCAGAGCCACATGAACCGGATGCCGGTAAGCGTTCATTCGTCTGGGCCGGCAATCGACCCATCAGAGACCTTCGATGCTCTGGACTCGCCGCCGCAGAGCCGCCGTTGGCGCAATGAATGGCGAGAACAGCAGCAGGCCCCCAACGACCCACTTGCTGATACGAGGCCTTCGTCCGCCCGGACCCTCGCCCCTGCATCACGAGCAGCTGCATCGCGCCACCCGCTACCAGTTGCGACGCATTGAAAGCGCACGCTCAGGAGTACAGGGCTTCGGCCCGCAACTGCGGGTTGTCGATCTCGTGAGCCAACACCCGGGCGGCAGCTGCGGCCGGTGCGTGGCCGCACTCGGCCTGATGGAGGTAGGCGCGGACGACCATTTCGCGCATGCCAGCACGCGCAGCCAGCGCCATCAATTCTTCGGCCCAGGCTCGCGCCTGCGGCATGCGGGCCTTGCCGGCCGCATGACACAGAGCGTCAAGCGCATAGGCCTTGCCCCATAGATACCCGTCCGGCAGGCGCGTGCAGCGCTTCAGTGCATCCAGCAGGATCTCAGCCGCCCGCGCAGGCTGGCCGCGGGCCATGGCCACGCGTCCCAAACCGCGGCCAGCCATACCTTCCCAGCAGGGGTCGCCCAGTTGGCAGCCCAGTGCAAAGGCCTGCTCGAAGAGCTCGGCCGCCGAATCGACCCGGTCGCGCAGCAATTCGGCCTCGGCGCGCAGCGATTGGGGCCAAGGCAGGAAGGCCGTCCAGACACGCCGTGATTCGTTGGTGGAAGCGTCGAGGGCGGCCACCGCGCCATCCACATCGCCGCACAGCAGCAGCGCGCGACCCAACATGGACTGGGCAAAGATCGATTGCTTCACGTCGCCCACCGACGCGGACAAAGCCACGGCCCGACGCAGCATCTCGGTAGCGGGGCCGTAGTACGCGGTGTCGCTCAAGATTGCGCCGCGCACCGTGGCGATGCGGGACAGTTCGGCCGTGTCTTCTGCGGCGAATCCCGTGGCGCGGTCCATCCAGGCCAGCGCGCGGTCGTAGCTGCCGCGCAGCATTTCCACGTAGCCCAATTCGCGGCATGCCGCTGCGGCGAGTGGCGGCGCGTCATGCTGGCCCAAGGCCAGCGCCTGGTGCAGCGCGGCGGCGCCTTCTTCGTCGCGGCCGCGCGCGGCATGCACCAGCGCGCCGCCCAGCGCGAGGCGCGCGCGCACCCGAAACTCGGGGTCGCCGATGCCGTCCGCATCGGCCATGGCGCGGCGCAGGCACTGCAGGCCGGCCTCCAGAACGCCGGCGCCGATGGCGGCTTCACCGGCCTGCAATTGCGCCACGACGCCGGCACGGCCTGACGCCGGACCGGGGGTGGGAGATGCCGTGCCCGTGTGCAACGCGTCGGCCAGGGCCGACCCCGGCACCACGCCGAGCTCGCGCAGGAAGAGCTCACGGCAGGCGGCGGCCTG
>Ga0209511_1004320_pt1 | contig 10381 bp, 13 predicted proteins | sample SSSSmetaG_FD_184141 | JGI IMG/M metagenome (GOLD analysis project Ga0209511, IMG submission 184141) | Glacier valley bacterial and archeal communities from Borup Fiord, Nunavut, Canada, to study Microbial Dark Matter (Phase II) - ​SSSS... | ecosystem: Environmental > Aquatic > Freshwater > Ice >... | reverse complement strand
GATGAAAAAAATCTTTAGGTAAAATAACAGCAGCAGCAAATACTGGCCCAGCATAACAGCCACGACCGGCTTCATCAACACCGGCTTCTGTTTTAGTTTTGTATAAAAATGATCTTAACATGTGTGTTACAAATATCCTTCAATCATTCCAAAATTAGCAAACTGCTTTTCGTAATTTTGCGCAATATTTAAATTTATGACTGCTGCTAAAAAATGGGTATTAGCCACTTTTGTACTTACGTTTCTTGTTATTATTGCCGGTGGTATTGTGCGCACTACACAAAGCGGAATGGGTTGCCCCGATTGGCCAAAATGTTTCGGTTTATGGATTCCACCAACAAATGCCTCACAGTTACCGCCAGATTTTGAAAAATTTTTAAAGGCACAGGATATAGACCACAGCTTTAATGTTTACCATACCTGGATAGAATATATTAATAGATTGCTCGGTGCGTTATTAGGCGTATTTGCGGTTATACAATTTGCTGTTTTATTTTTTAAAAGAAATTTAAACAGACCGGCATTCAATCTATCAATTGCATTTTTAGTTGGAGTTATTTTAACCGGCCTGTTTGGGGCAATTGTAGTAAAACTAAATCTTGCACATGTAAGTATTTCTGTTCATTTATTTTTTGCAATTGTATTGGCTCAAATACAGCTTGCTTTACTGATGAGCACAACAGGAAAACTATTTAAGAAAACAACAGGCACAAAAATGAGAAAAGCTATTTTGTTTTTGTTGATTATAATTTTTGCACAAAGTGTATTAGGTACAATGGTTCGCATGTATATTGATGATGTTTCTTCAGCATTACATTTTGAACAAAGAGAAGCATGGCTTGCAAAAACACCTTTGGCCTTTTTAATTCACCGATCGTTTTCGTGGGTAGTACTGGCTGCTGTTTTTTACGCTAACTGGTATTGCAGAAAAGTACCTGTACTAACAAGACCACTAAAAAAACTCACCGGCATTATTTTATTAAGTGTTGTAACCGGTGTAGTATTGTATTATTTAGATGTGCCGGCAGCTGCACAACCGCTCCATTTATTTTTAGCATCAATGGCTATTACACAAACAATGTTTATTTTGCTCTACACAAAAAATACAACAGACCTAATGAAGCCGCAGGTTTTGTAAAAATTTGTAAAAAGCCGTAGAATAAATAAATAAGTTTTAAATTTTTTACGCTGTTAAATTGGTGAAGGCTGGAACAGCAAGAATGCCTTTTCAATGATTTCCACATCAAAAGAGGTTGCTGTTTCCATGGGTTCTCCATCAATGTGAAAAGGTGCATTGTCTAAGTTTTTAATATGCAACTTTTTTGTTTGAAAATAAAGAATTGTTTTATCTGTATTGTAACTTGATGCAATTTTTCCACTGCTTATCTGTTTCAATAATTTAAATACAAGCCTAAACTTTCCTGATTTTTGTACAATTACAATATCCAGCAAACCATCGCTCAGGCTTGCTTTTGGAGCAATAATAATGCTGTTGCCAAACTGGTTGCTGTTGGCAATGCTTAAAAAAAATGCATTAGTATTAAATCTATTACCGTTAGCAGAAACTTCAAAATGAAAAGACTTTGCTTTAAAAAAATTCTTTAAAGTCTGTTTGATGTAAGTTAATGGACCACGTCTTGCCTGCCTTGCAAAATCATGCGAAACCTGCGCATCAAAACCGAGCCCACATAAATGGCAACTGTAATTTTTATTAATGGTCAATGCATCTACAAAACTTGCATTTCCCTTTAATATTACATCCAATGCTTTTTTGTAATCTTTGGGTATACCTGCAGTAAAAGCCATACCATTGCCCGATCCTAAGGGAATAATGCCAACCCTAATCTCAGAATTTACTAAGTGAGAAGTAATTTGATTTACAGAACCATCGCCGCCACAAATAATGATATCCGTAATTTTTTTAGATGTAATTTTTTCTTTTAAATATGAATATTTTCCCTGTTCTTTTGTAGGTAAAATTTCAAACTGATGTTGAAGTGATGTAAGCTTTTCTTCTATGTAAGAATAAATATCTTTTTTATTTCTTGTACCCGAAATTGGATTAATAAAAACTAAAAAATTTCTTTGTGGCAAAATTTATTTAAGATTATTTATAAATAATATTTTCAAATTATTATAATGTTCCCACAAAAGGCGGGATCGAAAGCGTGTTCATTAATATCAACGGGTTTAACAAGCGCCCTGACAGCAATATTAAAATCAAACACTGTTGTTTGCAATGGACTTTATAAATACAACACACAGCTACATCACAAATAAAATTGCCTTTTAAAACTTACCATTTCATTAATGCACTCCCCCAAGTAAATCCGCTTCCAAAGGCTGCAAGGCAAACTAAATCTCCATCTTTTATTTTACCTGCTTCCCAGGCTTCGCACAATGCAATTGGGATTGATGCTGCAGTAGTGTTGCCGTATTTTTCAATGTTATTAAAAACCTGCTGATTTGTAAGTTGCAATTTTTGCTGAACAAATTGTGCAATGCGAAGATTGGCCTGGTGAGGAATTAATAAATTGATATCCGTTGTTTTTAAATTGTTTTTTTCCAAAGCTTCTACAATTACTTCCGGAAATTTTACAATTGCTTTTTTAAAAACCGCAGGTCCATCCATTATGGGAAAATTTTGTCCATTTTCCAGCATATCATGGCTCATAAACATTTCACCTCTTGGCGCATCAATATAATCTGCTAATTTCTTTTTTAACCAATGGTTGGCGTGTGTGCCGGGGTTGGGCATGGCAAGCATTTCTGCACTTTCGCCATCGCTGTGTAAGTGTGTGCTTAAAATTCCCTGTGCTTCTGTTGGTTGCAAAACTACTGCACCTGCACCATCGCCAAATATTACAGAGATATTTCTGCCACGTGTTGAAAAGTCTAACCCAAAAGAATGCTTCTCACTTGCAACCAATAAAATATTTTTATACATACCGGTTTTTATAAACTGGTCTGCAACCGACAGTGCATAAATAAAACCGCTGCACTGGTTACGAATATCCAATGCGCCAATTTCTTTCATCTTCATGGCACGCTGAACCAATACGCCACAACCGGGAAAATAATAGTCGGGGCTAAGCGTTGCAAAAATGATAAAATCGACATCCTGTGCGGTAATACCTGCACGCTCTAATGCAATCTCAGCGGCCTTTACGCCCATTGTGGTGGTGGTTTCTTCTGTACGGTGTGCATACCTTCGTTCCTGTATACCTGTGCGTTCCTGTATCCACTCATCGCTGGTTTCTATGTATGCACTTAGATCATTATTGGTAACTACATTTTCAGGAACGTACATTCCAATCGCCGCAATTTTTGTATTAAACATGCAATCTGCTTTAGCTTTGCAAATTACATTAATTGTGTTGGATATGAAACGGTTTCAAATGAAACCAACATTTATTTCACGGTATCTTTCTGCGGTGCATTTAATGAACTCCACAACATATCTTTTAACTGTAAAAGATTATAACCTGTTATAGATGAGAAGAAGATAGAAGTAATATTTTGCGGTAATTCTTTTTTGATAGCTTCTCGCAATTCTTCATCCAGCATATCTGCTTTGCTGACGGCAATTACAAAATCTTTTTGTAACATTTCAGGGTTGTATTGTTCCAACTCACTCCTTAAAATTTCAAATTCTTTTTTATGATCGGCACTGTCTGCAGGTATTACAAAAAGCAAAATAGAGTTTCTTTCAATGTGGCGCAGAAAACGGTGTCCAAGTCCTTTGCCTTCTGCAGCACCTTCAATTATACCAGGTAAATCGGCAATACAAAAACTTTTTCCATCTCTGTATTCTACCATACCAAGTTGTGGTACCAATGTAGTGAAAGCGTAATCTGCAATTTTGGGTTTGGCAGCTGTAACTACAGAAAGCAATGTAGATTTTCCTGCATTAGGAAAACCAACCAAACCTACGTCAGCCAATACTTTCAGCTCAAGTGTTCTAATACCTTCAGCACCATCTTCGCCGGGTTGTGCATACTCAGGAGCCTGGTTGGTAGATGTTTTAAAATTACTGTTACCCAAACCACCACGTCCGCCTTTCATTAAAATTACCTCTTCACCCTCCAGTAAAATTTCAGCAACTTTTTCTCCTGTTTCAGGGTCTCTTGCTATTGTACCAAGCGGTACTTCTATAATAATATCTTTGCCGGCTTTGCCACTTCTTTGACCGCCCTCACCATTGCCACCATCATCTGCCAGTACGTTTTTAAAATAACGTAAGTGCAATAAGGTCCATAATTGTGTATTTCCTTTTAAAATTATATGCGCACCACGACCACCATCGCCACCATCTGGGCCACCTTCTGCAGTAAGTTTATTCCTTAAAAAGTGTTTACTGCCTGCACCACCATGACCACTGTGGCAAAAAATATTTATCTGGTCTACAAAATTCGATCTTTCCAAAACTTGAGTATTGTGTTAGCAGCAAAAATACAAAAAGCAAACTGCATTGCATTACGAGGTTATATAGACTTTTTTAATTGCCACAAATTACACGAATGTGCACGAATCAAAACTTTGATGTATAATTGTTGATTAAAGATAGAAAGCTGAAGGGCTGCGGGATAGAAGTGGAAAGCCCGGAATGAGTGAGTGACGAAGGAACGAAACGATATGAGGACTTGTAACGCATAGCCCGAGCAAAAGTTTAATTATTATAAAATGTTTACAGCCCCACCTAAAAAATAAACAATGAAATTATTAATATTAAGTTTGATGTTGTTTGCTTTTGGTTGCAATGCATCAAAAAAAAACAGCGCTGTGGACGTAGCGCCTGAAGGCAGTAAAGTAGTGGTTGATTCATTGCCGGTTTGCGTAAAAGTATTGATTGAAAAAATGAAAAGTGAAGCGGTTACAAACCCTCCAAGAAAAATTTATAGCTATATGTATTTGGGTAAAAAAGTATTTTACGTGCCTGCTATCTGTTGTGATAATTTTAGTGATTTGTACAATGACAGTTGCCGATTGATGGGTCATCCCGACGGTGGCATTACAGGAACAGGGGATGGAAAAATAAAAGATTTTAATACAGCAACAGAGGAAAAATTATTGTGGGCTGATAGCAGAAAATAATGTTTTACCTTTTTGTTTCGTTCCAGGTTTTATAAGAAGTATTTTGAATTTTCCTGTCTGCGGGTATTTCTGTTAGAGGTTCACACGGTATTAAACTTGTGTGCAAATCTTTGGGTAATTGTTGGTAAAGTGCGGTCCCTTCTGTTTTCCATGCAAGCATTTCATCACTTACTTCTTTTATTTTTTTTGCAGGGTTGCCAACGATTACACTTCTGTTTTCAAAAACTTCATTTGCTTTTACAAAACTTAATGCACCTACAATACATTCGTCTCCAATGATTGCATTATCCATAATTACGGCATTCATACCAACCAAACTGTTAGAGCCAATTGTAGCACCGTGTATAATAGCACCATGCCCAACGTGCGCACCCTGTTTTAATAAAACTGTAACTCCCGGAAACATATGAATAGTGCAATTTTCCTGCACATTGCAACCATCTTCAATAATTATTTGGCCCCAATCGCCTCGAATGGCAGCACCAGGGCCGATGTAACAATCTTTACCAATAATAACATTGCCCGTTACACAAGCTTGTGGATGTATAAATGAGGAGGGATGAACGACGGGTATAAAATTATTAAGAGCATAAATCATATCAGCGATTTTGAAGTTCTAAAACAGGTACCTTTAAAAACTGCAACCGTTTCATTTTGCTGGTTTGTTATGTTGATGTGATACAAACCTGTTGAGCGCCCGTTGTGCAATTCCTTTGCTTCAGCAATTAACACATCATTTACCTGCACAGGTTTTAAAAAATTAATACTGGTATCTAAAGCAACAGATAAAACATTGCGGTTGTTGCAGGCAAAAGCAAATGCACTGTCAGCCAAAGAAAATGCAATACCGCCATGCACAATACCAAAGCCATTGATCATTTCAGAACGTACGGTCATTTTTATTTTGCTGTAGCCTTCTTTTATTTCAATGATTGAAATGCCAAGCCATTGGCTAAACAAATCTTTTTGCAACATATCATTTACAACGTTGTTTGCTAAAATATCTCCCGTTATATCCATTTACACATCATTTTATTTTCCTGTAAAAACAGCCTTGCGTTTTTCAATAAAAGCATTAATACCTTCATTGAAGTCTGCTGTGGCAGCGGCTTTTCTTTGTAGCCTGTCTTCCTGCACAAGTTGTTCACCAAAGGTATTTTGCAAAGAAACATTGAGTGCTGTTTTAGTATGTGCCAATCCTGTTGTTGGCATTTGAGCAAGTTTTTGTGCAACTGAAAAAGATTCTTTTTCAAAAGTTTCGTCTGTGAAAACTTTATAAATCATTCCTATATTTTCTGCTTCTGCAGCTGATACTTTATCGCCCGTCATCATTAATGCAGAGGCTTTTTGAAAGCCGATTAAACGGGGTAAAAAATAAGTGCCGCCACTATCAGGGATTAAACCGATTTTGGAAAACGCCTGAATAAAACAGGCTGATTCGGTTGCTAAAACAACATCAGCACACAATGCAATATTGGCACCGGCTCCTGCTGCCACTCCATTTACAGCGGCTACAACGGGCTTATTAAGTTTTCTTATTTTAGTAACGATGGGGTTAAAATGTTCGACAAGTATTACTTCAATACCTAAAGCATTTTCTCCTGTAAGTTCAGCAATATCCTGCCCTGCGCAAAATGCTTTGCCCGCACCTGTAATTAAAACACAGCGCACATCATCGTTGTTTTCGCAGTCCTCTAAAATCTGCTGCAGTAACAAAGCCATTTCCCTGTTAAACGAATTAAATTTATCAGGTCTGTTTAATGTAATTACGCCAACATTGTCTTTTATTTCAAATAGAATTGATTGCATAATAGGTGTAAATAGTTTATGCAAATCTATCAATCTAAAATTTAAAAAAAGCCCCTTTTAATGACATTTAAAATAGTCAAAAGGTTCCTTGCAATCATTACACTGGTAAAGCGCTTTGCAGGCTGTAGAGCCAAACTGGCTTAAAAGTTTCGTGTCGGCTGATTTGCATTGCGGACAAACAGGAGTTGAATCTGATAAATCTCCTGACATTTTTGGTGGGGCTATACCGTATTTATTCAATTTTATTTTTCCTTCTTCAGTCATCCAATCGGTTGTCCATGCTGGGGATAAAACCGAAGTGATTTTTATACTTTTATAACCATGTTCAATCAATTTTAGCCTGATATCCATACTAATTGCATCCATTGCGGGGCAACCGCTGTAAGTTGGTGTAATGATAATTTCAACCTCTCCATCTTGCAATTTTACATCTCTTACAATTCCTAAATCTAAAATAGAAAGCACGGGTATTTCAGGGTCAGGCACCTGCTCCAGCAACTTCCACAAGGCATCTATTGTTATGTCGTTCTCTACTACCATGTGGCGTTGGGATACGTTCTTTGTAAATACTGCAGGTCAGATAAAATAAAGCCAAGTTTTTCGGTATGAATACCTTTTTTACCACCTGTCTGCATAAAAACATTTTCAGGGACCGTGATTGTAGCTTCTTCAAAAACGCCTGTTACCTTTTTAAGCCAGTCATTTTTTAAAAGAGTAATGTCTGGTGCAATGCCGGCCGCTACCATGGCTGTTTCGTAATCTGCGGGTAAAAACATTTCACCTGTGTAAGGCCACAATGTTGCAACCGCTTTGGTAATTCTTTCGTTGCTTTCTGCGGTACCATCACCTAAACGAATTACCCATTCGCTTGACCAGTTTACATGGTAAGTAACTTCCTTTAAAGATTTGGCAGCAATACCGGCAAGCTGTTCATCTTTGCTGTGCTGCATTTTTTCGTATAAAAAGTATTGATAAACGCTATAAAAAAACTGCCTTAGAATTGTTTGTGCCCAATCACCATTCTCCTGTTCTGTTAGCAATAAATTTTTAAACTCCCTTTCTGTGCGGAGATAAGCTAGAGAATCCTCAGAGGCCTCCTTGTCAGTAGTTTCATTTATAAGTTTTGCAGCATACTGATAAAAATTTCTGCTTTGTCCGATTAAGTCAAGCGTAATATTTGTGATGGCTATATCCTGTTCTAATATTGGCCCATGGCCGCACCACGCTGCATTGCGCTGTGTAAGTATTAAGTTACTGTCAGCAAGCTGAAGGGTGTAATTAATTAGTTGATTCATGTTTGGGAATTAGGGATTAGGGGAGCAGCCTTTTGCACTTTCTTCGATTTATCTAGGTATGCAATGAATCCATTTATAAGTCTAAATACTGTCTCACACTTATCCAATTCAGATTTCAAAATATCTTCTGTTATATAATTCTCATCGTAGGCTGTAGTTAAATGTTCCATTGTTTCAGTAACCGATCCTCTTGAAATAATAAAGAAGTGCCTTGTATCTGAATAAGTATATCTGCCATATCCCTCTGCAATATTTGCAGTTATAGATCTAGATGATCTTTTTATTTGGGATGCTAACTCATACTTTTCTTCTTTAGGAAATTTGTTCACCAGTATGGAAATTGATTTTCTTAGTTCTCTGCCATGTTTATAACATTCCAATTCAGTAAAGCCTTTGTAATTATTCATTGTACAAAAATCGGGTTAAACAAACTTTCATTTTAGTAATTAGATTTAGCTATGCTCATTACACTACAAAGTTTCAGGCCAAATTCCAAATTCCTAATTCCTGTTTTGACGAAGCCGAGTCTACATATGCCCTACCTCATCTGGTATATCATAAAATGTAGGGTGTCTATAAACTTTATCATTGGCAGGTTCGTACATAGCCGCTGCATCATCAGGATTGCTTGCGTGAATGTGTTTGCTTTCAACAACCCATAAACTTACTCCTTCTTGCCTGCGGGTATAAACGTCACGTGCATTTTCTATTGCCATAGCTGCATCTGCAGCATGTAAACTTCCAGCATGTTTGTGATCAAGCCCTTGTTTGCTTCTTATAAAAACTTCCCATAATGGCCAGGTAGTTTCCTGTGTGGTTGTGCTTTTTAATTCAGTGCCACCTGCATTTTCTTCTCCACCAAAATCGCCGTAAAAGTATTTTTGAATATTTATTCTCATAACAATATTTTCAGAATAAGGACCGCAACCCAAACTTATTTTATGCAACTTTTTTTAGTTGTTTGGCTGCTTTTTTATTTGCATAAGCAATCGCTGCTTCTCTAACCCATGCACCCTCTGTATGTGCATTTTTTCTTGCATCCAGGCGTTGTTTATTACACTGACCATTTCCTTTTACTACATTCCAAAATTCATCCCAGTTTATTTCGCCAAAATCATAGTGACCTCTTTCCTCATTCCATTTTAAATCAGCATCCGGCAAAGTCATTCCCAATACTTTTACCTGCTGTACGGCCATATCTATAAATTGCTGGCGAAGCTCATCATTTGTTTTTCTCTTTATTTTCCACTTCATGCTTTGGTCATTGTTGGTACTCTCACTGTCCTTTGGCCCAAACATCATAAGAGAAGGCCACCACCAGCGGTCAATCGCATCCTGGCACATGGCTTTTTGTTCTGCTGTACCATTGCTCAGTACCATTAACGATTCAAATCCCTGGCGCTGGTGAAAACTTTCTTCTTTACAAATACGCACATTTGCACGGGCATAAGGTCCGTAAGAAGTTCTGCAAAGCATTACCTGGTTTAATATTGCCGCTCCGTCAACCAACCAACCAACAGCACCCATATCAGCCCAGGTAAGTGTAGGGTAATTAAATATAGAAGAGTATTTTGCCTTGCCGCTGTGCAGGTCATTAATCATTTGATCTCTGCCGGTACCCAGCGTTTCTGCCGCTGAGTACAAATACAAACCATGCCCAGCTTCATCCTGCACTTTTGCTATTAAAATGGCTTTTCTTTTAAGTGATGGTGCACGGCTTATCCAGTTTCCTTCAGGCAACATACCCACAATTTCGCTGTGTGCATGCTGGCTAATCTGGCGCACATTTGTTTTTCTGTAAGCGTCAGGCATCCAGTCTTTCGGCTCTATTTTTATTTCGTTATCTATTTTGTCCTGGAAAGCTTTTTCTAAATCGTGGAGTTGCATATTTTTTATTTGTAATACAAATATATTAAATAACTAACGGTTGTTAGTGGTTTTATCGTTTCTTTAATTGACGGTAAAGGTAATTTTTTTAAGTAGACTTAGGTAGTTTTTGGGGAGTTGGACTACATAACTTTTTGCAGTATTTGTCCGGGCTATCTACTACAACCTGGTTGCCGGCAGGCAGGTCTTTTCGTTCCTGCGGAAATAAAAAGGATTTACGTTTCTATCCCGCGCCGCTCGACAGCAGAAAATCATTTTTCAACTTTTATTATGTAGTACTACCAAGGACTGCGTCC
>Ga0209511_1004319_pt1 | contig 10383 bp, 16 predicted proteins | sample SSSSmetaG_FD_184141 | JGI IMG/M metagenome (GOLD analysis project Ga0209511, IMG submission 184141) | Glacier valley bacterial and archeal communities from Borup Fiord, Nunavut, Canada, to study Microbial Dark Matter (Phase II) - ​SSSS... | ecosystem: Environmental > Aquatic > Freshwater > Ice >... | reverse complement strand
GCTCTTCCGCACCTCGTGGAGGGCGAGATCCCGGGGGGACCCGGTGGCTGCCTTCTTCGACTCCCGCACCCGCGCGCGCAGTCGCTTCCACTGCCGATCGATGAGATCGGGGACTATCCCGTGGGCCGGTTCCGCCGCGGGGCGTTTCAGCGGTGAGGCGGTGAGAAACGAATCGAGCGCGTCGAGCAGGCGAAAGTACCGTTGATCGTCGAGCGATTCGAGCCCGGAACGTCGAGCGGCCTCGGCGTCTGCGCTGAGTTGTGAGTCGATCCGATCGGGGACCGGCCCGAGCAGCAACTCTGGCGGTTCTGCAGCGATCAGGTCCCGGAGCCGCTGATGCAGCACCTGCAGATCCCGCGCCGCGCCCAGAGTGCCGGCCATCCACTTCAGTTCTGCGCGCAGGAAGTTCGCCACATCGGCATCCACGAGGGGCCGGAACGTTGTCAGAGCGGACCGCAGCCGACGCAAGGCGATTCGCATCTGGTGCACGGAGTCCGGTTCGTCCCCGCGAACCCGCGGGTCCTCGCTCCAGAGCATCCGCACATTAGTGTCGACATACGCCAACAGCACATCCCCCGCGGCGCTCTTTCCGGTCACCCGCGGCGGCGCAGACGGCCGCGCTCCTGGAAGATCGCCGAGAGCACGTGCCAACTTCGAGACGTGCGCCGACGGTGTCACGCCCGACGTGTCGAGCAGCGATCGTGCGGCGTCCAACAGGTCCGCGTCGCCGCCCACGAGTTCGACCTCCCATTCCCGCCACTGCTGCGTTTCCGCCTCCGGCACGAACCGGTCGGCCCGCACACGGTCATCGCAGATCTCCGCCAGGACTGCGCCGTCGGCGTCGAGAAGACGGTGCACGATGCGCCTGGTCTGCAGCCGCACGACCGGAACCAATGCCCGGTCCCGCACATGCACGCGCACCCGGCGCAGCAGTCGCTCCGGAACGGTGATCGGATCACTGCCGAGCGGCTCGCGGAATTCCTGGCGTGTGTCCGAATTGAGTAGTGTCTTGAGGTGCCATCCCTCATCTTCACCGCCGGTCCGTCGACGAAGGGTGATGCGGGAGGTCGCCAGCACCAGGTCTGCGGTGTCGAAGTAGGTGGCGTCGAGCGCGTACTCCACGGGATCGTCCACGCTCGCCACCCCGAGGAGCCGATCGAAGGCCGGCAACACGCTCGACTCCTCGACGTCGAACTTCCGCTCGATCTCCACCGCATCCTGGATAGCCATGGCGCCAGTGTAATTGCGCCTCGCACCCACGCCAGAGGCCGGCCCGGTGTAAATTGACGGAGAAACGCAGCTTCCAGAGGGAACCGCGCGCGTAAGACTTCGGCCCGACGGAATCCGAGACCTCGAAATCAGCGGTACCCGGGCGCGGCGCCATGGTCACCTAGACAGCCGCGGCCACCGATCGTTCGGCGCGGAGCCTGCGCAGTTCCTCTTTCGCGTCGTGTTCGACGAGAACGGGGATGAAGTCACGAATTGGGCTTTCAGCCAACGCACTGTGCGCGCTGTGCACTGCGCTCTCGACTTCATCTCGGTCCAATGCGGGGAACTTCTCGCACAGCCGCTCGATCACGCGAGCAATGCCCTGTTCTTCAAACTCGGACTCCATACGCCCAGTCTCCCCGGCCCCCGGCTAATCGTCAATTCTCGTTCGGTCCCCTTAGGCGAAGGGCAACCGCGATCGCTCTCGCAGCCGACCTCCGGGGAACGGATTGGCATCGCAGGGTTCCACGGCTCCGAATGGAATTCCGGTCCGGCGGAATCATTATCGGCTCCCAGCGGCCGGATGCCCCGTGGCAGTGGGCCAGCTCATCATCCCGGACCCGGTCAACAGTTTCGGTCCGTGGAGGATCGTTGGCGAGGCGAGTCATGTTTACCCAACGTCGTCAAGCCACTCTGGATTCGAGGCGAAAGCCTGTTGGCACCTGCTCCGACGCCTGCCCGCCCCGCGGGCCACCTGAATTCGGGCGGGATAAAATTCGCGAACTCACCGCCGTCTGTGAAGCGCAAGGGGTTCGTCTTACGGGCGGTCGAATCGGTCGGAAAATACCCTTGGGAGTGCTTTCGCGAGGGCACGAAATCGCGTCCGTTGATCGTCCGGCGGACGCCGAGTGCGTGAGGATGGACTCTGTGATGCACGAGGGTGAATTGGCGCTTGCCGCTGACGAATAGGAGTCCTTTCGAATGAGCGCAACCTATCCGGATCGCCGGTTTCAACTCTGGGAGTACCGGGTGAGCCACGGTTCTCTGCTCATCCGCAGCCCGAAGGGCCCGGATGCTGAAACGAATATTGACCTCGTGTTCTCCGGCGTTGAGTTCGTCGGGTGCCCGCGGATGTTGCGGGGGTTGAAGCTGGTCGAAGTGACACCTGATGACGTACAACGCGTAGGCGCAGAGTTTGGCCCCGTCGTCGCGCCGGATCAGGTTTTCGTCCTTCTGTCAGCAGGGGCACGGCACCTGGTGATTGCGTCATCCTGTCGCGTCAGCGAGAACCTGGACGATATCTTCGATAGCCCGCTGATCTGAAGATCCGCTTCGACCTGTATGTCCGTGGCGGCGCGAACCGGACCGAGTTGTCAGGGCCGCGGCAGGAGGCGATTGATGAAGGCGACAGCAGCTTCTACGCCGACTACCCGAAAATCCTTCAAGCATTGGGGCTCAGATGACGGACTACGTCGAGATCACTCTTCACCGGAACCGCGGCTGGCCGTGGCCGGATGATTCATGGGGCTCACGCCGATGTTCGGCGCCGACGGGTGGTGCCACGCCTGCGGTGTTCCGCGGCGCGAGCAGACCGGTTCGATCATCCTCCGGCAGAAGGGCTTCGAAACCATTGCCGGGGGCTGGGTTCCGAACTGGCAGTTCGACGTCTACTGCCTCGAGGGGGTTCTTGCGGCAAGGGCTGCCGAGGTCTTCGGAGTCAATCTGCGGCCAGTTGAGTGGGTGAAGAGCCCGACCGGCGAGGCTCAGCAGGTGGTGATTCACTCATCTGCGGAACCCTGGTTCGACCCCTCGAAACTAACCGAGCGGATCTCCCGAGTGCACGGGGAGGCATCGAAGACCTGTGAGGTTTGCGGCGTGACGCGTTGGCTGCCTGTAGGAATGGATGTCCTCCCTTGGCCGCTTGGCGCGACCTTCGTCGCAGAGCCACCAGTGGTCGCTAGCCCGGAGTGGTTCGGTGATGGCAAGCAATCGTTCCGTCAGATTTTGTGGCGACGGGATCTCGCAGACTTCCTCGTCGCCGCAAGCCCGAAGGACTTCAAGGTCCAGAACCGGGCTGATGTGTGTAGTTGAAGAGACTCCGAACTGGCGAGCTCGTGTCAGATAATTCGAGTGAGAGGGTGGAGAGTACTTCTCACCATCGGGGAATTCCAGCGTCCCAATAATCCAATCCGCATTATCCGATGCAGCGTTGCAAAAGGTGATGAGGTGGGTAATCCTGAAAAGAGCGGGACGGACAAGACGTCCCTCTTGCGAGAAATCTGTCATTCTCTGTCCGCACCGACTTCGTTCGCGCAGAGCAGGCACTTTCGGCGAGCCGTCGGGTCGTGCCAGGCACAAGGCGGTTAACTGTTGAGATTCACTCCACGCTCTCCGAGAAGCCACCGGTGTCGGCCGTACCTCCGACGTACTATTGGCCGGCGTCGCCGACGATGTTTATACGCCACCGACGGGCAGCCTTGACCGGATCGTGGGTATGATCCCGAGCAAGGGATCTCAGGTTAAAGGCGGAGGCGTAGTGCTCGACTTCAGCCTGTCACCGTTGTCCACGGTTGATGTCGCAGAACTCCTCGCCCGGGTTCGGGGCGTGACAAAAAATATCTCAGACATCATCGTGATCGGGGGCAGAAATGGCTAAATTCCTGTGCGTCTGTGGCCACGCGATTTCCACGAGCGGGTTTATCCCGAATCCGGATCAGTGGCAGTGTCTGTCTGACTCGGATTTCGAGACATTCTCAGGCCGCGTCAACGCCGAGGATCTTTACCTGCAGGCGACGATCATGTTTCGGTGTCCTGAGAGCGGCCATTTGTGGTTCTTTTGGAATGGGATCGACGCCCCCGCCAGCCTGTACTCACCTACAAAACTGCCACAAGGCTGAAGTCGATGACCGATTCAGCGGTCAACACAGTGGGATCGACCGTGTCGGGTACCCGCGTGTTGGACGCGTTCGGTAATGCTCGCACCGCGGCGACCGGGTCGCTGGCCACGTCGGCGATCGGTTTCGCCGGACAGTACCTGGAGTCAGCCACCGGTCTGTATGACATGCGCGCTCGGGACTATGCGCCGGCAACCGGGCGGTTCACTGCCAACGATCCGGTCGCCGTTCCCATGGGGATGCCCTACGTCGCGGGATACTCCTACGCGTTCAACCACCCGCTGACCGGGACCGACCTCAGCGGTAACTGGACAAGCAACTGCGGCGTCTTCTCGCAGGCTTGCGGCTCTTACACGTTTTTCGCAACGAAATCATCGGGGCTGCCGAGGCTGTGGTCGGCATTGCTTCGGCGATCGTGCACCCGATCGACACCTATAACGGGTTAGTCAACTCTTGCCAGGCTGGATTCGCGCAATACGGAGGCAACGGACCATCCTTCGAAGGCTTGCTGCAATGCGTGGACAATCTGAACCCGATAGCTGGAATACGCAACTATTTCAGCACCTCGCTGAGCGCAACCAATGTTCAAGACTCCGGACAAGCGTTCGGGGCGGGTCTCCTCGGTGTTGCACTCACTGCCGCCCCCTTCGCGAAAGGCATCCTGCCTCCCTCCGCAAACTGCGGCACAGCCGTAGTGACCGCCAAGGAGGCTGCGGACCTAGTAAGGACGGCGCAACCCGTCTGTTCCGCACTCACTGCTGACGCGTGGCATCGTTCTGCATCGTTTGTTGTCGGCGACATAGCTCAAAAGGGAACCGTCTCCCGCACTGTGGGCGCTGACAGCGTGTCACGTATCATGATCCAAATGCCCGGGGAGGTGAACGGAGTGGCTGGACGCTTCGAGTGGATCGTAGGTGGCGGGAAACTCACCCATCAGATGTTCGAACGAGGTGGAACCATCAATGGAATCCCGATCAAGCCATGAGCGACCTAGTCCGATTATCCTTTCCCGCAGCGTTTATCATTTCGGCGGTGCACCTAACTGCGGCCGAGTTGGTATGTGGGTACCGGCGGGGCTGGCTAAGCGAGCATGACTTCGTCACTATTACCTTGTCCTCATACGGGAAGGGTGTGGAGCAGTCCGGTCCGGAAAAGGATCTAGCCCTACTTCTTTCTGACGAACTTGACCGTGTCCCACAATTAATGGGCGAAATCGCGGAGTCGCTGAAACCCGAAGCTGATTCATCGCCTGTATGGCTTTTTCTCGCTCTCACCTGGGTTTACGAGCATCGCGCGGACTACCTCGACCCGCTTGAGGTTGTCGAGATGCTATTTACCGATTTCGACTATCCAGATGAAATGTAAGGCATTGTTCGCTTCATTCCTCCTCTCCCCGGTGCAGCGACAGGGAATCGAGCAATCGAAGGCCGTTGGAAGGACTACCTGACACGCAAAGCCGCCGAGTACGCAGACCGTCCATGACGCCGCTGAGAGGACCATGATGAACAGGCTTCAGACCATCGCTCCTAAACTCGCTCAACGCCTCTCCAACGCATCTCCGAGCGCACGGCGACGGGCATCACTCGTGGCGGCTGGCTTTGCCATTTCGACAGCCCGGTTGAATGACTCCGAAGTGCTCCGGCTGCTCTCGGAGCTCCGTTCTGCACATGCTGTCCGAGCCGGGGCCGACGCTTGGCTGGCCGCCCTTATTGAGACACTCGATGATGCGGCGTGGCAAATCCAAGATCAAGTTGATGCCGGCACGGCGAGTTCGGCTGATTATCTTCAAGCTTTTGCTCGCGCGCGTGCGGCTGCTTCGTTAGCGTGTGCCGCAGCGGGCGACACTAGCGAGTGTGTGTACGAGGCTGCGGCCACTACCCAGGACCCGGCGTCGCTGTGGACATTGTTAGATGTAGAGCTGTCCACAACGTGACTCGCGGCCCCATAACCGACTCTGCAAGACCGGTTTCGTTTTTCGCGAACAAGATCATTGCTCGTGGATTGCTCCAGTGGTTTCTTACACTCACGACACGAAGGGCAACCGAACTTCTCGCACGGTCGGAGGGGTGACCGAGGCGACATGGTCGTGGGATGACCTGTCCAGCCTTCCGGTGCGCACAGGCGAGTATGACCAAACCGGTTCTCTGACGACCGCGTGGCTGACCGACCCGACCTCCACCACCGGGGCGGCACTGGCCGAGAACTCCGGTGGGGTCAGTTCCTGGCTTCTCAGCGACCCGTCCGCGAACATCACGGCTGCGATCACCACCACTGGTTCCACCGTCTCGGGCACCCGCACCATGGACGCGTTCGGTGTTACGCGCGCAACAGCGACCGGGTCGCTGGCTGGCTCGGCGATCGGTTTCGCCGGGCAGTATCTCGAGTCGGCGACCGGACTGTATGACATGCGTGCCCGGGACTACGACCCACACAGTGGACGGTTCACCGCCAACGACACAGTCGCCGTCCCCACCGGAATGCCTTACATCGCCGGGTACTCTTACTCCTTCAACAATCCGCTGACCAGGACTGACGCGAGCGGCAACTGGTCTGTATCAGGCTGGGCCCCGCTCGCCTCGACCGACCCCACCGGGCTTCACTGTGAAAGTCAGTACCAGGATTACGTGTTTCCGTCCGCATGTCAGCAACGGGAAACAGACAAGGCAGACGAGGCGCACGCTGCGATTCTTGCCTGTCAGAATGCCCGGAGCGAGGCGCTGATGGCTCAAGTGATTGCTCATGCTCGATCGCAGATGGCGCCATGGCAACTCTGGGCATACGACAACATCATGACGCCCTATTCAGCTGCCCACCACGGTTTCATAAACCCAGTGGATCCGCTTCTGGCCGTCCTGGCGGGATCAGGCGTGCTCGGAAAGTTCGGATCGAGCGCCGCCTTAGGTGACGGCGTCGCTGCGGGAGTAGCAGGTAGCGAGCTTGCCGTTCCCAGCGCTCGCGCGTTGGGATCCGATTTGGCCGATGCCACCGGCGGAACCCTTCAGAACCTAAAGTCAGGCTACTCGGTCACGATTCCGTCCGGCGGTCGCGGTATCGTCGTTCGTGTCATGGATGAAGGCGGAGGCCGAAGCAACTACTACCGAGTCAGCATCCCGGGAAAACAGGCCTTCACCGTCCGCGGAGAGGCCTCAACCGACCCCGCTTTGACGCACATCCCCATCTCCGGAACGTCGTTCCAGGACATCCTGTCGATTATTAAAGGACTCAACTGATGGCGCACCTTGACCAGCTCTGGGGAGCCATCATCGATCAGTTCGATGTCGATCTAGTAAGCCAAACGGTCGTCCTGATAGGGCGTGTTACGGATGGGTCCGATGCCGTTACACATCGTCTCGAATTCCTTGAGGTGAGCGAACTCCGGTTCCGTAACTCCATCCCTGGTCCCTGGGACTATGCAGAAATCACCGAGGCACATCTTGCGCGTTCAGCAACTGGCGGGATCTCCATCGAGCTGGTCTTATGGTCGAACGATGCAGGGATCTCCGTGAGCGCTGGATCGGCGATCTTCGACGGCTCACTTCTGGAGGTGGAATCGTCTGAATGACGGAACACCAAGGCGCGCGTTCGGACGCCCCGATCGCGGATTGTTGATACGTCCCAGTCAACGGTGGAATGGGTCACCATGATCGCGTTGCACGCCGCGCTGCTGGACTTGGGGCTATAGGACTGGATCCCGCTTTGGGACGCCGCCACCCGTCTCGCCCCGTCAAGGCCGGCGCGCCAGTGGAACGGCTGTAGACCGCAAGCGGACCCCAAGCGGGCCGAGACGCTCGCGACGAATGAGCGGGTGCCGTGGCGGGACACTCTGGCAAGCCAGACGTCAACTGGGCGATGACATAGAGAACGCCCTGCCCGACGTCACGGCTGCGACGGATGAGGGGCGTTCAGATGGGCGGGACGGTGCGGAGAGTAGGCGCCTGGCGAGCCGAAGGCGAGCGGGTGAAGCACTCCGTGGTCATAGCGGCCGCGGCGGAGCCGAAGCGGGAAGGGTCGGGATGGGGGCTGGACGAGACGCTCGCCGGAGCGGCGAAGCCGTGGAGGCGGGGTGCCGAGACACTCCGGGAACACGGCAGCTACAGGGAGGAAGCAGAAACGCCCCGGCTCCCGTGAAGATCACGGTGGAACCGGGCGTTTCGGTTGGCTGGATGGGACAGGGAGACGGCGCCTGCGAGCTTGCGAGCGGGTCTCAGCGCAGAGCTGGGAGTCCTGCTGGTACTCCGGCGACGACCCGCAGACTGTAACCGGTGGCGCAGTCCTGAACTTTGGCAGCCGAGCGGCTGCACGCGAAGGCCTAAGCGGCGAAGCTGGAACAGCAGCAAACTGCTTCTTCCGAGGCGCGACCTCGAAGAGCCAGGACTTCCAGGCTCAGGAACTTCCGGGTGGTGGATATCGGCTGCAGTTCTTCTCGCCTGCTAACAATCCTGGCTATGGCAAGCTCTACGTCCAGGAGATTGATCGAACAGGAAACGTCCTTCGTAGGTACAAGGACACGATAGGGCCCGACGGGTTCATCGAACGAAAGATGGTGCAGTGAGATGAGTGTCGCAATTGCCGACCTGGCTACGTCGCTTGATCGACTCATCCGAGGAGACCTCGGTTCGTTGGGTGCAATCGTGTCGGCCGAGCACACCGAGGTTCTTAGGGCAGCTGAGGCGCTGGGGACTCCGCTTATGATCCCCCGAACGGCAGCCATTTCGGTCGTGCGGGGCCTGATTGATGGCGCGTACGCTCCGGAGATGGCACAGGCCTGGGCCTCTTTTGTCGGCGCAGGATTTGTTGCGAATCGCTTTACCGGCCCGATTCGGCCGGTCGCTATCGATTTCGAGGAAGCATTCGAGGACACAATCTCGGCCGCGGTGTCGCGACTGGATGAAATCGGCGACCTCGTTGACGGTGAGGTCACAACCGACGAGGCCCTGAAGCTTCTGCAGTTACTGGGTGAGCCATGACCCGAGCCGTCCGAATGCCGTTGGTTCGTCCCAGCAGGTTGACCACGTCGTGGTTCGCTAGAACGGCAGAGTAATCGGCCCAGATGGGCTGCCGATTCCGAGGTAGAGAACGTCGCCGATCAGGCGTATACGCAGCAGTTGAAGGACAGCCTTATGAATGCTCAACATCCGGCACGTCTCGCTCCGGTTGGTGCCGGTGAGCCCGTGATCGGTGTAGAAAGGTCTCCTTTCTGGGCGGTCGATCAACGATGTAGCTGCCGCCCTGCGGTCGGGAGCGATGTCCGCCAAAAACATTCCAATAGATGTCATTGTGCGAAATGGGAACACTTTGATCTTGAACACCCGTTCGTCCCAAGCATTGATCCGAGCAGGAATTGCGCGACGGTTATGGACCGTGGTCGACCGAACTGGTCAGTTAGCATACGAAGAGCGCCTCTCAAAGCAACTATCCAAAAATGGCCTGAGCGACACGGGGACTGATTTACATTGACCGATGACGGCATCAAACGTGTGATCGGGCCCCTCTCGCTGGGTCCGTCTGCCTACACGGAGAAGAGTGTCTTTACCCACCGCGGCGGTGGTGCTGAGCTGAGGTGCACCTACGAGCGGGACGGCTCCATGTACTCCGGTGGGCTTCAGTTCTCTCGTGTGCGGGCGTATCGGTTCCGAGCTGAAAGCCATTGCACTGTCTGGCATATTGATGCGTACGACACGCTTGTTGAGATCGAGCGTTCCGCCTGGGTATCCGAGCTGCACGCGGCCGAGCCGGTCGATATCCGTGATCAATGGACGATTCGGCACTTCATGATCTACATCGACAGCGCTGGAGCATACGAGGTCGCGGCTGAAGGTTACGAATGGCTGCCGGAGGGAACGGTGTCGTGAGCATAAGCGACACTGAATTGAGTAAAGTCCTCTCTCATGCGCTACGGCATGAGCCATGGCTCGATGAACTTGAGTTGGACGAGGAGGGATGGGCGCCTCTCGAGCAGCTCATCACAGCGCTTCGTGAGAAAGGCGGTGACTGGGCGGCAGTCGACCGCTCATCGATCGAGCGGATGCTCGCTGCGGCCGCGAAGCGCCGCCACGAGCTGAATGGGAAACGAATTAGGGCGCTCTATGGCCACTCAATGGCCGGGCGAATCCTGAAGCAGGAGGGTGTCCCTCCAACCCGTCTGTTCCATGGAACGGACCCACGGATTTGGATTGAGATTGAAGAAGATGGCCTAAAGCCGATGGGACGCCAGTTCGTGCACATGTCCGTCGATGAAGCCACCGCTAGGACGGTCGGACTTCGCAAGACGGCCAGCCCC
>Ga0209511_1004314_pt1 | contig 10394 bp, 7 predicted proteins | sample SSSSmetaG_FD_184141 | JGI IMG/M metagenome (GOLD analysis project Ga0209511, IMG submission 184141) | Glacier valley bacterial and archeal communities from Borup Fiord, Nunavut, Canada, to study Microbial Dark Matter (Phase II) - ​SSSS... | ecosystem: Environmental > Aquatic > Freshwater > Ice >... | reverse complement strand
ATCTTTGTTATTAAATGAGTCAGGCTTTGAAATGTTGCATTTGGATCCTCATCCGCATCTCTAATGATAATTAGAGCTTTTACATTATCTATAAAACCACTAGTTTTTACTAAGGTAGGGATTGTGGATTGGTATTTGGTATTGCCAGCTATTTCCTCAATTTGATAAATTTTAGGATCAATAGCAAGGTGTTTTAGGAAAGCGTCAACAAAATTCTTATCATCTTTCCCCTCTACTGCCATAAATACTTTTTTTGTAATCGGTTGTAGGGAAATAGCACTTTTATAATTGGGTGATTGCAACTGCAAAGCTCTATTTTTGGTTTCTAGTTCAGCTATTCTTTTTAGAAGTTCCTTTTTCTCATTTTTGAGTAGTTGGATTTGCTCGTTTGAATTTTTCATGTCTTAACCTGAGTGTATTTAAAAAGCAACAAAGACTGAATTACCTTATTTCCCAACCCTCAGTCAAAGAAACTCGTAGAGAATCCGGATCGTATGATACAACGTTAAAATTCTGACCCCTCTTTTCTATTCTAAAGAGGGTAGCGTCATAATTTTCTAGTGATGACTGAAAATAAACTTCATTAAACGCCCTTACACAATCCTGGGAATGAGAAGTAGCAAATATTTGTACATCGAATTCAATTGCAAACTCAATAATCGCCTGCCATATAATACTTTGAGCTGAATAATGCAGACCGTTTTCAATTTCATCAATTAGTAAAATACCTCGTTTCACTTTATACATAGCTAACAAAATATGAAGCATCTTAATAATTCCGTCCCCCATAACATTTATGGGTAAAAGTCGATCTAACCCAATATCGCATAGGATGGTATTGTTTGCCCCTAACTTAAGATCAACAATGCTTGGTTCTACCTTTTGAATTACTTTTATTAAGCTAGGAACCTCTTTCTTTATTTGTAATTCGTTTAACCGCGCTCCTAACTCCGTATAACCAACCCTTGAAGATATGTAAATACCTACAACATCTTCCTTATATTGATTTGAGCCGGATCCATTTTGGTTTATCTGCATATTACCCTGGTTAATAGTCCAAGTTGTTGTGAATTTTTCAGGGTCATTTCTCTTGTTTCCTATTTTAGTAAAAGAAAATTCAAATTCCGCACCGTTTACTAACGAATTATCCTCTGTTAAATCTTCAGTTGAATTACTTAAAAATTTACTATTAAGGGTGGTGGTTTTATTTTGAAGAGGTAGGACATTATTCAGAATAGGGTTTATTACTAAGCCTCTTTGCTGGAAAGGTTCATCGAACTGTGTATTTAGAATAATTGGCTTCTTTAATTCAAGGTTATAGAAGAAATTACGAATGTGTTCTGGTTCAAACCCTTCTACTCCTCTAAAAGCCTCTATAGTAAACAAGGAAGGAGGATTTAAAGGAGAAAGTGATAAAAAAATACTATCTAAAATTGTTGTTTTGCTAGAGTTGTTTTTACCAACAAATAAATTAATCCTCTTAAGATCCTTAAGCTCTAAATGTTGAATACCTCTTAAATTATTAATTACTAGAGTCTTTAACATGTATACCTCACAATGGAATGTACAACTTGGTAACTAAGCTGATGACACTTGTCGGAGTTAGTGCCATGAAAAACGCTAATAATTACCTTAGTATAACAATATAATTTTCACCAATCAATAGTAGTTTTATCCGTCTTTCAGGCAAGGCATCAAATTTGTATATAACCTTTTTTCTGAAATGCTACGAAAGGCCTCTACTTTTGCGAAAGTTCCTCCCGTAGCTGCACCTTACGGATTTTGCCACTGCTGGTCATGGGGAAATTCTCCACAAAACGAATCTGGTCGGGGATTTTGAAATCAGCCAGTTTACCCCGAATAAAATCGCGCATTTCGGCGGACTCGGCTTGCTGTCCAGTTCGTAACTTGATACAGGCACAACTTTTTTCGCCCAGAACCGGGTCGGGCAAACCAATAATCGCTACTTCTTGCACTTTGAGGTGGGTGTAATAAAGTTCTTCGACCTCACGCGGGTAAATTTTGAAACCGCCCCGGTTAATCATCTCCTTTTTGCGCCCCACAATGCGGACATTGCCAACGTCGTCCAGGGTGGCAAGGTCGCCCGTGAAAAACCAACCTTCGGGGTTAATAGCACTGGCGGTAGCTTCCGGCATATTAAAATAGCCTTTCATTAGACCGGGAGTGCGGCAGATAAGTTCGCCCACCTGCCCATTGGCTAAATCTTCCTCGTCGTCGTTCACAATCCGAATTTCCATATCAGGTAACACCCGGCCTACCGTTTCGGCTCTAGTTTTGTCGTCATCCTCAAAACGGGTGATAGTCAGACAGGGAGAGGTTTCAGTCAGGCCATAAGCACTGGCGATGTCGCAGCCCATATCGCGCCGGATTCGCCGGATAATTTCGGCGGGGGCTGGCGCGGCGGCAATAATCCCGGTGCGGAGCGAACTCAGGTCAAAACGGGCAAAATTCGGGTGGTTAAGCTCCAAAATAAACATGGTCGGCACGCCATGATGAATGGTAATACGCTCGTTTTGCACCAGCGTCAGGGCTTCTTCCGGCCTGAAAATGTCCATTAGTACCAGGGATGCGCCCATCGCCAGAGCGGTCACGGTGGTGGGGCTAATACCAAATATATGGAAAAAAGGCACTGCCACCAAAAATTTATCTTCGGCAGTAATCTTTAAGACCTCGGCCACGGTCAGAGCGTTCCCCACGATATTGCTATGGGTGAGCATTACCCCTTTGGGTACGCCGGTAATGCCACTGGTATACATTATCACCAGCAAATCCTCGCCAGGGTTAATCTCGGCGGGGAGAGTCTGGGCAGCGTGGCGCTCCCCTTCGCCAATTACCGTTTCCCAGGAAATCGAGCCATGCCCCCCGGCGGCCTGCCCCACCACAATAATATGTTGCAGGTCAGGTAGTTTGGGTTTGAGTTCGCGCAACAGGCCCACAAAATCATAATCGCCAAATTCAGCGCAAGTAACCAGAATTTTAGCCCCGCTATTCCGCAACATAAACTCGATTTCGTTAGTACGATAGCGCACGTTCAGGGGGACAAGTACCGCCCCCAACCGCGCCGAAGCCAGATAAGTTACAACAAATTCGATCCAGTTAGGCATAATTAACGCCAGGTGGTCACCTTTGTTCAGGCCGTGATGGGCTAACCCGGCAGCAAAGTGGGCTACTTTCTCGGCTAACTGGTGGTAAGTTATGCGGGTATGGTTAAAAACCAGAGCCTCGGCTTGGGGAGTAGCCTTTGCCTGTCGCTCGAAAACTTCCCACAAGCTAAGATTTTTTAGTTGGGAAAAATCAACAATATTCGGCGGCTCGTTCTGGTCGGAATTATATTCGGGTATTGTTAACGCCATCGTTTTCTCTCCTTGTTCACTACATTTGGGCTTGGTTATAATTTACCACAAAACGAGGTGTTAAGTGTTAGGCGTTAGGTTTCTAATTTTAACCAGAGAGGTCACAGAGAACACAGAGGTTTTTAACTTGTAGGGACACGATGCATCACGTCCTAATTAAGCCGCTTCTTCGTAACTGTTTAGTACAATTCCAACAGACCTGTTGTGCATCTGAAAAACCCTCACCCTACCCTCTCCCTTTGCACAAGACCTCCTTCGTAACTTCTAGGGAATAGTCACTCTGAGCTTGCGAAGAGTCTTGTTATTATAAGCAAGATTCTTCACTTCGTTCAGAATGACAAGGGGGTTCAGTATGACAATTGAGATTAATCCCTACAATTCAATTATAAAACTGTGTCTCCATGTCTCTGAGGTAAATAAATTTAGTTCGGATTTCTTGGCGAGCTTGGCGAACTTGGCGGTTAAAATTGAGCCTGAAAAAACGAGTTTTGCGAGTTTTTAAAACTCGTGAAAAACCAGGGAACTTTTTTGGGAACCATAACGTCATATATGCAGCGAGGAGAGATTGTTAGGAGAGGGATGCAACGCTTACGAGCGAAGTAGCCCTTTCTTTTTTTTATACCAGGTAGAAATGGGCCTGAAAACCGCCCGAAACACTGTTATAATAATGAAACCTAGTAGTAGGTACTTCCACCTTGATTAGCCCGTCACACCGTTCAATTTGCTTGCGATTTGGATTTTTTTCGTGTAATATTGAGCGCAGTAGTGCGCTTGACATTACCGTTACGATTTTATAAGAAAGTTAGTCAGCCGAACACTCTGAGTATAGTGCCAGTAAGTGGCCTAAAAAAGTTCTTCTACGTATAAATAATACCAGTAGATAAATATCACCTGATAAATATCAGAAGGTAGACGGGTAGTAAAATTCCACCAACCGTTAGTGCGGCGTTCTAAAGGTTTCAAGTCAACCAGTCGCCCAGGTAGCGTCCTAGTTTAACAGCCAGAGCCAACCAACCAAAAACCTAATATTTTGTCAGGTCATGAGGGCATGTTAAGTTCCTAACCTCTCTTAGACCCACTCCAAAAGCAACGACCCTCGGCAAGGTTGGCACGAATAACCTGATAGCCGAAAAGACCAAGCTGAAACCGAAAATAATTTCAATTTCTTGCATTAGAACTTGCTAAATCTTTTACAGAGTTTCTAATCTACGAGAGAGCCAGCAGTATCATCGGAGCGCAGTCACCAACCCAACTACAGAAGGTTTGAATTAGTTGGAGAAAGGGGCTGGCAGTACCTGAAAGGGGAGTTTCAACATTATGGATTTGCTCAAACGTCTGGAAGATTATCGTAACCAAGAGCGCGAATTAAACTGGGAAGGGACTTTCGCTGATTATTTTGAAATTGTAAGCAAGCGACCAAAAGTAGCCCGTCTTTCGCATGGCCGCATCTACGATATGATGATGTCGGCGGGGGTGGAGGTTGGCAAAAATGGGGAAACTCGTTATAGCTTTTTTAATGACGAGATATTTGGCCTGGAAAAACCCGTCGCTCAGATTGTCCAATATTTTAACTCAGCCGCCCAACGCCTTGAAGTTCGCAAACGTATCCTCCTCTTGATGGGGCCAGTAGGTGGTGGTAAAAGCACAATTGTTTCTTTACTAAAACGCGGTCTGGAGAAATATAGCCGTTCCCCCGATGGCGCGGTCTATGCCATTGGTAATTGCCCCATGCACGAAGACCCCCTGCACCTTATCCCCGAAGATTTACGAGCCGATATCGAACGCGATTACGGGGTATATATTGAGGGCGACCTTTGCCCGCGCTGCCGTTGGAATTTGACTAACCTCTATGAAGGCAAAATCGAAAGAGTGCCAGTAAAGCGGATAATGCTCAGCGAGAAGACCCGCTTAGGGGTAGGTACTTTTACCCCCAGCGACCCCAAAAGCCAGGATATTGCCGAGCTAGTAGGTGGGATTGACCTTAGCACCATTGGTGAGGTTGGGACTGAAAGTGACCCCCGCGCCTATCGTTTCGACGGTGAACTCAACATCGCCAACCGGGGCTTGATGGAATTCATCGAAATGTTGAAAAGCGATGAGAAATTCCTGTATGTGCTGCTAACCCTGTCGCAAGAGCAAAATATCAAAACCGGGCGTTTTAGTATGATTTACGCCGATGAAGTAGTAATTTCCCACACCAATGAAAATGAATATCAGAGCTTTGTGGGTAACAAAAAGAGCGAGGCTTTGCAAGACCGTATTATTCTGGTCAAAGTGCCCTATAACCTGCGAGTTAGCGACGAGGTTAAGATTTACGAAAAACTCATTTCACAAAGTGCCTTGCAGAACATTCACATTGCGCCCCATACCTTGCGGGTTGCCAGTATGTTCGCTATTCTAACGCGCCTGGAAGCCCCCAAGAAGGCTGGCATCAGCATCATGAAGAAGCTGAAACTTTACGATGGTGAGGAAATTGAGGAACTGAAGCAAAAAGACGCGAAGGAACTACAAGAGGAAACTGTGCGCGAGGGTATGGACGGTATTAGCCCGCGCTACGTCATCAACCAGCTTTCTAACGTTCTGGCAAAAGAGGGCTCGAAGTTTATTACCCCAATTGATGCTCTCCGTGCCTTGCGTGACGGTTTGGAACAACACACCAGTATTAACCGCGAGGAACGCGAACGCTACCTGAACTTTATTAGCGAAGTACGCCGCGAATATGACGAAATCGCTAAAAAAGAGGTTCAAAAGGCTTTTGTCTACAGTTTCGAGGAGTCGGCCCGTACTTTGCTGTCCAACTACCTAGATAACGTGGAAGCTTATTGCAACAAAACCAAGCTGAAAGACCAGATTACCGAAGAAGAACTAGAGCCGGACGAGCAGCTTATGCGGGCAATTGAGGAACAGATTGGCGTAACCGAAAATGCCAAGAAAACCTTCCGGGAGGAAATTCTCATTCGGATTTCTTCGCTGGCGCGGCGTGGTCAGACCTTCGATTACACCAGTCACGAGCGGCTGAAAGAGGCTATCGAAAAGAAACTGTTCTCTGACCTCAAGGATATTGTAAAAATTACAACCAGTGTCCGCACGCCTGACCAGCAGCAATTACGCAAGATTAACGACGTGATTGACCGTCTGGTTAAGGAGCAAGGTTATAATGTTGAGTCAGCCAACGCCCTTCTAACCTACGTTGGTAGCCTGCTCAACCGCTAAAGCAAGGATGAAGTAGGAAGGATGAAGGATGAGAAAGAGTTTTAATTTTTTTCATCCTTCATAATTCATCCCTCATCCTTCCTCCAAGGGGGATTTGCAACATGTCTGATATCAAGAACCAAAACGATTATGGTGTCTACTCTATCACCAAACAGGATTGGTCTTTACACCGCAAAGGCCCGATAGACCAACAACGCCACAAAGAAAAAATCAAAGAAGCCATCAAAAAGAACCTCTCTGATATTGTCAGCGAGGAAAATATTATTCTGAGCGATGGCAAGAAAACTATTAAAGTACCGATTCGTTCGCTGGACGAATATCGTTTCCGCTACGATTCCGGGCAACGCCAGGGAGTAGGGCAGGGTAATGGCGACTCCAAAGTCGGCGATGTGGTGGGGCAGGAGCCGGGGCAAGGGCCAGGGCAAGGCAAAGAGGCGGGCGACCAGCCGGGCGTGGATTATTACGAGGCCGAAGTCACGATGGACGAACTAGCCCAGCTCATCTTTGAGGATTTGGGGCTGCCTAACCTGGAAGAAAAGCGACAACAGGAACTTGAAAGCGAGTCGGTGAAATTTACCGATGTGCGTAAAGTCGGGGTGATGGCGAACCTGGATAAAAAACGTACTATCAAGGAAAATATCAAGCGTAACGCGATGGCTGGGGAAGCCCGCTTTAAGGATGTGCGAAAGGACGATTTGCGCTTCAAAACCTGGGAGCCCGAAATCAAGTTGCAGTCGAACGCGGTGGTTTTCGCTATGATGGACGTGTCCGGTTCAATGGGCGACTTTGAAAAATATATTGCCCGCAGCTTCTATTTTTGGATGGTACGTTTCCTCCGCACCAAATATACCAAAGTGCAAATTGTTTTTATCAGCCATCATACTGAAGCCAAAGAAGTAACCGAGGAGGAATTTTTCCACAAAGGGGAGAGCGGCGGTACGCAGGTTTCCAGTGCCTACGAACTGGCTTTGCAGATTATCAAAGACCGCTACAGCCCACAGGATTGGAATATCTACCCCTTCCACTTCTCGGATGGTGGCAACTTGCCCTGGGATAATGACCGTTGCGTGGAATTGGTGCTAAAATTTATTGACATCTGCAATATTTTTGGCTATGGCGAAATCCGCGAGAGTCATTATAGCCTGATGAGTACCCTGATGTCGGCCTATAGTCGGGTGGATAATAAAAAGTTCGTGGGCGTGACTATCTCGGATAAAGCCGAAGTTTATCCAGCCCTGCGTCGCTTCTTCTCCCAAAAAGACGCACAGAAGTAAGTTAATCCATTCAGGTAGGATTCAAGTTTGGAATTATTGAGTCAACAAACCCTGGACATTCTACCCTCACCCTAACCCTCTCCCTGCTAGGGAGAGGGAACTAAACTCCCTCACTCCTATAAAAAGTAGTTAAGTTACAAATAGGGATGAGAGGTATTAGCAAGAGGTTAAAAATAAATGGCTGATTTAGATATATTAAACCCAACTGGTGACGCTACTCCTGATGACCGGGAGATAGCCGAATTAGGCCGGGGGATTGAGCAATGCTGGGATTTGGCCCACAAGTTTGGGCTTGACCCCTTCCCTACCCATTTCGAGATTGTGCCAGCTTATATTATGTATGAGTTTGGGGCATACTTGATTCCAGGCCGCTTTAATCACTGGACACATGGTAAGGCTTATTACCGTATGAAAACCCAGTATGATTACGGACTCTCCAAAATCTATGAGATGGTTATCAATAGCAACCCGGCAACGGCCTTCCTGATGGATGCCAATAGCCTCTGGCAGAACAAAATGGTGATTGCCCATGTGTTGGGTCACACTGATTTCTTCAAAAATAACGCCTACTACGGACATACCAGCCGCCAGATGGTGGATATTGCCAGCCTTCACGCCGAACGTATCAGCAAATATGAGTACGAACACGGCACGGATGAGGTAGAAAAATTCCTGGATGCGGTCTTGTCCATCGAAGAACATATTGACACCACCGTGCGAGTTAGGGAGGAATTAGCCCGCCCGCTAGACCAAAAGAAGACCCAGATTACCTCACCCTACGACGATTTGTGGTCAATGGACAAGCCAGAAAAGGGCAAAGAAAAAGACAAGGATAAAGAAAAACAGCCCAGCCGCAAGTTCCCCGCTCAGTCCGAAAAAGATGTTATGCGCTTTATTATGAATTACAGCCGGGAGCTAGAGGATTGGCAGCGCGACATTATTGAGATGGTGCGTAACGAGGCGATGTATTTCTTGCCCCAAAAACAGACCAAAATTATGAACGAAGGTTGGGCTTCGCTCTGGCATCAACGCATCGTGCGCGAACTGGATTTCACCGACTCGGAGTATACCGAATTTGCCCAACTTAACGCCGGAGTGTTATCACCTAGCCGCCGCAGTATTAACCCTTATTATATTGGGGTGAAAATCTGGGAAGACATTGAACGACGCTGGAACAACCCCACCGAGGAAGAACGAACTCGCCTCCGCCGGACGGGTGGACAGGGGCAGGAAAAGATTTTCGAGGTGCGCGAGGTGGATAACGATATTTCTTTCCTGCGTAACTACCTGACCAAAGACCTGATTGAGGAACTCGACCTTTATCTCTACGAAAAACAGGACGGGCAGTGGGTGATTGTCGAGAAGAATTGGGAAAAGGTGCGGGATGGCATCGTTGCTAGCATGACCAACTTCGGCGACCCCTATATCGTGGTGGAAGATGGCGATTACAAGCAAAACCGCGAGCTATATCTGAAACATATGTATGAGGGTACACCCCTTGACACAGGCTACGCCGAAAAAACTTTGCAGTACATTCACCAGCTCTGGGGACGCAGCGTGCATCTGGAAACAGTTGCCGACAATAAAAAGGTGCTGCTGAGTTTCGATGGGCGCAGCAACACCAAACGCGCTATCAGCTAACCAGGAGCATTTGAATGGCCCAACCCGCCCGCTACTTTTTTACCCCGGAAGAATATTTCCGCCAGGAAGAAAACTCGGTTGATAAACATGAGTTCATTAATGGTGAAATCTTCCTGATGGCGGGCGGCTCACCCCAACACAACGCTCTTACCGCCAATGTTTCGGCTGAAATTGTGCTAGGTTTGCGGGGTAAACCCTGCACGACTTACAGCAGCGATATGCGTATATCGGCGGGTAAAGACAGCTTTTATAGTTATGCTGATGTGAGTGTCATTTGCGGTGAGCTCGAGTTTGTGGAGGGGCGTAAAGATACTATTACCAACCCGATTTTAATTGTGGAGGTACTTTCCCCTTCCACCGAAAATTATGACCGGGGCAAAAAAGCCGAACTTTACCGCAACATCCCAAGTGTACAGGGTTATGTTCTCGTTGACCAGGGGCGGGTCTATGTGGAACATTTCCGCCGGATAGAAGAAGGCAATTGGCTACTGGAAACTTTAACCGAACTCAGTCAGGTATTAAAAATCCCTGCCTTGAACCTAATAATACCCCTTACCAACCTTTACAACAAAATTCGGTTTGAGGGCTGATTTCTCATACCACATCAAAACCTGTTACGCCGCTAACCAGGCGTTTTTCGCTGCTACCATCAGTATTATAAACGGTCAAAATTCCGGCATCAGTCTCAACGTAGGCTAGTTGGCTGGAAGTAAGCCAGAGGGGGCGGCGGGTCTCGGAGCGGGTTGCGGGGTTGCCCAGGTAAACGCGGGTGGGTAGGGGAGTACCATCATCCGCCAACTCGCCAATGGCGACCTGAAAAGCACTGGTGGAGCGGACGGGGTAACGGGGCGCAACCTCAAAAGCCAAATGCTTGCCATCGGCAGGCCACTCC
>Ga0209511_1004311_pt1 | contig 10402 bp, 10 predicted proteins | sample SSSSmetaG_FD_184141 | JGI IMG/M metagenome (GOLD analysis project Ga0209511, IMG submission 184141) | Glacier valley bacterial and archeal communities from Borup Fiord, Nunavut, Canada, to study Microbial Dark Matter (Phase II) - ​SSSS... | ecosystem: Environmental > Aquatic > Freshwater > Ice >... | reverse complement strand
GATACACCGGCTTTTCTTAGAAGGCGTAAAAAGAACAAAAAATCGAACGACAAGGATAAGTAACCACGATGGCTAAGTACAAGATCGGTGATAGCCGAGTAATTGAATCCCGAGAAGTGGGTGATGGAGTTACGATTCGCCGTCGCCGCGAAGCCCCTGATGGCAAACGCTTTACGACCTACGAGCGCGTCGAAAGGCCTAACTTGGCTGTCATTAAAAAAAGTGGCGTACGCGAACTATTTGATCGCGATAAGCTATCGATTGCAATCAAGCGTTCGGTTGGAAAGTTTTTTGTCTCAGAGGTAGAAGTAGAAGAAATGATCGCCGAAATAGAGGATGCTCTATATGCGATTGGTGAAAATGAAATTACTTCAAAGCAAATTGGCGATAAAGTCCTCGATGAGCTGCTAACTCGTAATGAGGTGGCCTACGTCCGTTTCGCGAGTGTATTTCACAAGTTCAAAACGTTAGATGACTTTGTTAAAATTCTCGAACAACGTCGCGAACACAAACGACAAACCACGAAGGACTGACTATGCGCGTAGTAGTAGTGTACAAAGACCAGACTGATTATACTCGTACGGTACTTGATTATCTCCGCGATGTTGAGCGCCAAACGGGTCACGCCTTGGAAACGGTCGACCCTGATACGGCCGATGGAATGTTATTTTGCGATACCTACGGGATTGTCGAGTATCCAACTCTAATCGCATTGAGCGAGGACAGTAGTATGCAAAATATGTGGCGCGGGCTGCCACTGCCAACGATAAGTGAGGTCAGTTATTATGTTCAATAAGGTAGTTGAGTTTTTCACCCATAAAGACCGAGACTTGCGTGATAATCGCTGGATTTTTCTAAGCATGCTCGCTGGTGCAGTTGTTAGCCTGATTGCGGCTTTTGTACTTTCGATTGAAGCGTTTGAGATTGCCAAGAACCCAAACGTTCAGTTAAGCTGTAGCATCAACGCTATCATCAACTGTGCCACCGTGGCCAAGACCTCTTTCGCATCAATATTCGGTTTTCCGAATAGTTTTTTGGGCATGATTGCTGAGCCGGTTGTCATAACCGTAGCAGTTGCAGGTTTGGCCGGCGTGAAATTTCCGCGCTTATTTATGTTTGCTGCACAATTTTTTTATACGCTCGGATTTATATTCGCATATTATTTGTTTTTCATCGGGCTGTTCGTTATCCAGGCTCTGTGCCCCTGGTGCCTGTTGGTCACGCTATCAACTACCTTCGTATTGTTCTCTATGACGAGGTATAATATACGTGAAGACAATCTATATCTGCCAAAGAGATTTGCGGCTAAGGCGAAAAACTTTATTAATAAAGATTATGATAAGCTAGCTTTAGCCTTGCTGGTTGTCGCTGTAATTGCAGTTATTATATTTAAATACGGAAATGGTCTATTTGCTTAATATGAAATTCAAATCAGGTACTCGTCGACGCGCGCTAGAATACGAAAAAGACCTAGTGCAGCAGTGGAAGAAAAATAAAACTTTTGAGAAATCGATTGAAATGCGATCAGCGGATAACTCGTATGTTTTTTATGATGGTCCGCCATTTATTACCGGTGTTCCACATCACGGCACTCTGCTCAGTAGTATCGTCAAAGATACCGTTCCGCGTTATCAGACTATGAAGGGCAAGCGTGTCGAACGCGTCTGGGGTTGGGACTGCCATGGACTACCGGCCGAGAACTTTGTTGAAAAAAAGTTAGGTATAACTGACCGGCATGATATTGGTACCAAAATAAGTCTAGCTGACTACATCACGGCTGCCCGCGAAAGCATGGTTCAGACTAGCGGTCTTTGGGAAGGCACTATTGACCGAATTGGACGTTGGGTTGACTTTAATGGTGCTTACAAAACTATGGACAAAGACTACATGGAATCTGTCTGGTGGGCTTTTAGCGAATTATATAAAAAAGGTAAAATCTATGAAGGCGAACGCGTCTTGATGTATGACACTAAGTGGGCAACGCCGCTTTCTAAAGCCGAAGTGACGATGGATACAGGTGCCTATATTGAAGTTACTGATCCAAGCGTTTATATAAAGTTTAAATTGGTCGGTGAAGATGTTAGTTTGTTAGCATGGACGACGACGCCATGGACGGTACCTGGCAATACGGCCGTAGCCGTTAATGAGGGCGTCACGTATGCCGAAGTTGAAATCGACGGTGAACGGTTTATCTTAGCCAAAGATCTACTTGATGTCGCCCTAACTGACGCTAAGCATAATGTCTTGGACTATAAAATTATTCGCACCCTAAAGGGTAAAACCTTAGTCGGCAAGTCCTACGAGCCATTATTCGGTGACCGTGGCACAAATGCACACAAAGTTTGGGCAGCAGATTATGTCACGACCGAATCAGGAACTGGCATTGTCCATTTAGCACCAGCTTATGGCGAAGAAGACTTTATTTTTGCGCAAGAAAATAACATACCAATTGTACATGTGCTCGACGAATATGGTATTTATACTGAAACAGAATGGATAGGCGAAGACGTCTGGGAGATAAATAAAACTATCGCCAAGGCTTTGCTTGAGCGCGGCGTAGTCTGGAAGATTGACTATATACGTCACGAATATCCTCATAATCCTCGCACCGGCAGTCGTTTGATGTACCGTGCTCACCCCAGTTGGTTTATGGACGTCGATGGTCAGCGCACCGAAATGTTGGAAGAGAATACTGAACATATCAATTGGTTCCCTGAACACATTAAACACGGACGTTTTGAAAAGACTATCGAGACGGCACCCGACTGGAATCTATCGCGTGATCGTTTCTGGGCAACCGCTATGCCGGTATGGAAGGGAATCGATAAGGACGGCGCTGAACATATCAAGGTTATTGGCAGCTACGCTGAACTCAAGGAACTGAGTGGAGTCGAATTGGATGATTATCATCGCCCCTGGGTTGATGATATTACATTTGAAATCGACGGTGTCAACTATACACGTATAGACAAAGTCTTGGATGGTTGGTTCGAGAGTGGCAGCATGCCATTTGCACAGTTCCATTATCCATTCGAAAACGTCGAGAAATTTGAAAAGAATTTTCCTGGTGACTTTATCACTGAATATGTCGGCCAAGTCCGCGCATGGTTCTATTATGTTCATGCAGTTAACGTCGGTCTGTTCGGTCATAATGCTTACAAAAACGTTATCGTAACAGGCACAGTTGCCGGTAGTGATGGTCGCAAAATGAGCAAGAGCTACGGTAACTTTACAGACCCCAATGAGTTAATGGATAAATTTAGTGCCGACAGCTTACGCTTCTTGATGCTTTCTAGCCCACTATTAAATGGCGAAGATTTCAGGCTCCAGGACAAAGAGGTTGGTGATGTGGCTCGTAAATTAACAATGGTTTGGAATATGTACGACTTCTTTACGATGTACGCCGAAGTTGATAAATGGGAATTTACCGGCGATCTATCTGATCCAACTGAATCACTCGAGAACCCACTTGATCAATGGATAGTTAGTCGCGTTCACCAGCTTATCCAAGAAATTGGAAGCCATATGGATGTTTATGACATTCCAAGCGCCGTTAAGCCAATCTTGCCGTTTATAGAGGATGCCAGTAATTGGTATGTCCGTCGTAGTCGTCGCCGATTCTGGAAGTCAGATAATGATACCGACAAGAACAATGCCTATCGCACACTTCATTACGTTTTGGTGCAACTTAGCCAGGGTTTAGCGCCTTTCGTACCATTCTTGGCTGAGGAACTGTATCAAAAGTTAACTGGCGGTGAGAGTGTTCATCTGCTGGATTGGCCACAGGTTGGTCATATCAATGAGCTCGTCGTTAGTGACATGGAGACAGTCCGCGATTACGTCAATCAATCTTTGAGCATACGCGCCAAAGAGCGTATCAAGATTCGTCAGCCACTTGCTAGCGTAACTGTTCCGACACTTGGAAAGTTTGTAAACTTCAGCGATATTTTAACCGAAGAGTTGAACGTTAAATCAGTTATCCAGGGTGCTGAACTAGCGCTAGACCTGGATATTACGCCGGAGCTTCGTCGCGAAGGTCTATCGCGCGAGATAATTCGTCACGTTCAGAGCGCGCGCAAACAAGCCGGACTTAATGTTGATGATCACATTTCGCTTAGCCTCGTAACTCAGGATAAAGAGTTACAGTTAGCGATTGATGAATACACCGATGTTATCACCGTTGAGACACTTGCTAATAAAATTGCAATTGAGAAGTATAGTTATGAAACGACAGTTCAGGTTGAAGATTTCAAACTAATACTTTCACTCCAAAAGTTCGAATAGTACATATACCTAGCCTTAAGCGCCGTGATATAATATATCTATAATAATCAGATAAGCACACGGAGGTATTTACATGGTCAACAATAATTCGGCTGTATCTGAAAAGCCAGATGATGATTACATTAATCGAGCTGTTCGTGTTGTTTGGTTCTTGGTTGGCATAGTCGTAACGTTCCTATTGGTGCGCATTGTATTGGCTCTCTTGGGCGCCAATCTTGAGAACCAATTTGCTAATTTTATTTATGTTGCAACCGATCCATTTGTAATTGGATTCAGGGGATTGCTTCAGATTGGTCAGTTCCAGGCCGGTGTTTCGCGCCTAGAACTTGAAACAATTGTTGCGACACTTATTTATGTTCTGGTAGGCTGGGGCTTAACTTCAGCTATCCGCTTGTTCAGCAAAAAAGCGTAAGCCTGCGCAGGGGCAGTCATGGTTGACATTTCATTGTATTTATGCTAATGTAAAGCTACAAAGGCAACAAAAATAAAAACAACATGTCAGAACTAAACTATTTGGAATTTCAAAGAATCGATGCGTCATCCGACGACATGTCTGATTCGCATCGCTCCCAAGACAATATTATCCTAGGTGATATTGATGAAAAATCGCTTGAGAGCTACTGGGAAAAAGTTGTCCAAGATATACATCAGGATCCTGATTGGTTCACATTTTCCGACGACTAACAGTTATAATTGATATATGAATGATACGGAATTCGATAATCTCATAACTAGGGCAATGAATGAATTGCCCCAAAAATATATTGAGGGTCTTGATAACGTCGCCATTGTTATGGCTGACGAACCATCACCAGAGCAGTCTTACAAAATGAAGCTTGATAATCAACACTTATTGTTGGGGTTATATGAAGGCATCCCATTAACGCAACGTGGTTCGGGCTATAATTTAGTTTTACCAGATAAAATAACTTTATTTAAAAATGCAATTTTGACCGTATCGCATAGCGAAGAAGGTCTGTTTGAGCAAATCAAACGCACCCTTTGGCATGAAATTGCGCATTACTATGGCCTCGGCCACGACAGGATTGACCAGATACAAAACAGTACAACAAAATAGTAGTATTGCAAGTACTATTAGTTGTGCTATAGTAAACTCATATAACACCACATGTGGAGTGTGGAGAAGTGCGAGGCTATATGAGTTCTATTATCAAGCGAACAGTGGCGAGCAAACTTAAATCAACTGTAATGTTTGTGGTGTCTTTTGCATTAGTGATGGGCTCTGTTTCGGCCGCTGTGCCGGTATTTTTGGCGCAAACAGTTAGTGCAGACTCTGCTGTGACAATCGTCACAGAGACTAACTTGAACGGGTGGAGTTCTAGCGCACCTTATGCTTCAACAAACTCAGGAGCAACAGTAGGACTTGTAAGTGATTCAACGCCAGGAACATTAGGAAACGGTGCGCTCAAAATTGCTACTAACTCGTTGACGGCAGCGAAGGGTCAATTCGTCCGCGGATTTTCACCAATCGCCTTGTCTATGGTTAATGGGGCTCTTGGATATTCGACCAAACAGAATAGCGCAAGCTTTTCGGCTGGAAATGCATCTTACCAACTTCAAGTATATTTAAATGGCACTTCTGGCTACACAACACTAACTTACGAGCCATATATTAGTGAAGGCAACGGTGCAGTTAAAAATGGTGTTTGGCAAACCTGGGGTGTCACAAACGGACGCTTTTATTCGAGCAGAACGGTTGCTGGAGTTGACGGTGGAGTTCAGGGTAGCCAAGGAGCGCCAACTTATTCACTCGCTCAAATCAAGGCTATGTTCCCGAGCGCAATTATATATTCGTATGGCGTGAATGTAGGAAGCAATAATCCAAGTTATGACGTTGAAGTAGATAATTTTACTTTTAATGATGAGACGTATGATTTTGAGCCAACTCCAGTTGTTACGGCTCAGGATTTTGCCACATGGAGTTCTTCTCCAAGTTTTAAGGCAATTAACGTAGGCTTTAAGACTGACAATTTCAGTAACATTGAAGCTGTCAAAGTTACTTTGCGAAAGAACGGATCAGATATCGTATCTAATACCGCTTCTGCTGCAATGCTGAATGCTATTAACACGCAGCCCAGTGGATTTACACAGAATGGTCAACTCAGTACTCCATTTATAGTAAGTGGCGTACTTAACGACACTTACTGTGCTGGTAGCCCCTGCTGGGTTGCTGGCAGCCACAACTGGCTACACAGCGAAAAACCCGACACAGCGGTCATTACGGTTACTGAAAATGGTAAGGACTACACTGTAACTAACACGAATTTAAGCGAGGCAACTGCAACATTCGACAGTCTTATAGCTCCAGATACAACTGTGCCAACTATTAATAATCCAATAATTACTAATAATGCACTATGGGGTTCTGACTATAATATTCTAACTAAAACAAAACATCTTTCTGAAACCACATTTTTACCAGTTATCGGCGGTACTGTTCAAGTCGGTGCTACCTTTAATGATGACATGTTACTGACTAATATAGAAGCTCTTCTTCCTGGTCGTGATTTCTTTGTAAAAGATGCTAATTGGTCTGGTGTTTCTACTGGATTTCATACTGTAACTTGGAATACTAAAGATACTTCAACTTGGCAGGGCGCTCCTGATGGTAATTATATTTTTACGTTTAACGCCAAAGATGGTGGTAATGGTCAAAATCAATCACAAAATAGTGCCACTAGAGAAATACTGGTAACCGTGGACAATGCTGGCCCGACAGTTGCTTTTACTGGTAATACACCAAATGAAAATAAAATAGTTAAGGGCTTGATTACTGTAGAGGGTAACTTTACAGATGCAAATGGGCTTATGAATACAGATATTGGTATTCATAATGATGGTCGCCTCGGCGAAGGTTGGAAGTGCCATACTGATTGGCAACCAGAAGGTATTAAGACGTGCACCATTGACACTACCCAGTTAAATGATGGAACTTATCAACTAACTATTGCTGGTAAAGATAAGGCCGGCAATGTAACTCAAGTATTTCGAACTATTACTATTGATAATATAGCCCCAAGTGTTAACTTTATCAGCCTTACGCCCGAAGAGAACGCTCACGTACACGGTACTATTACAGCACATGTACAGGCTACTGATAATATCGGCATTGGTAGCTACTACATCCGCGTCTGGAAAGATGCATTTGAATCTGGCATTTCTAACTTGGTCTACAACGGTTGCTCGAATGCACCTGGAGCTACGGCACTTGGTAAATCGCAGGACATCACTTGCTCTGTTGATACAAGTAGTTGGGATGGTACCTACGTCATGTCTGCACAATTCCTAGATGGTGGCAGTAACTGGGGTAAAGCACTCCGAACTATCTACGTCGATAACAAACCTCCAGTGCTAACTATTAACACGCCAAAACCCGTCCTTAGCGGTGAAGGCGTAATTTTCACCGGAAAGGTTTATGAAAAAACAGAATTATTAAAATTAACAGTTGGTGGTCAAGATTATACCCCAACTATTGTCGGCAATGACTGGACATATAATTTAGATACTACAAAACTAGATGCTGACACATATGATGTAAAGATTTCAGCAGTTGATTTAGCGGGTAATCCGAGCGTTGATGATGCCGATGCTGCGACTAGCCTGACGGTCAAGCCACCATATACGGCCGATCAACCCTCCGTCCCGACTATGCCATTAGCCGCAGTGCCGACCGCAGCCGTTACGCCTGACGTTAATAACACTCAGGCTCAACAGGCTACATCAAGCAACCCAGATACTCTAGCTAGTGTTTTGGGTGCTCAGACTACAAAGGAAGACGCCTCTGATCCACTGGACAATACCGCCGCGCTTGCCTCGACCGATAAAGGTTGGAGCATATTCGGACTTATGTGGTACTGGTGGGTATTGATTGCCGCAGCCGTCGCCTCGGCTTGGTGGATTACTTCTGCAGTTATTCGCCGTAGAGGTCAAGACGCCTAAAGTCGCGTAGCCGTTAAACGATAATAGCAGTTGAAAGCGAGTCCTGGCTTGAACGGGACTCGCTTTTTATGCTTAAGTGTTTTATATTAGTAACATCGTGAAAGCGAAAACAAACAAAACTAAAAAGCAGATAAAACTAGTCGTTAAACGCGTAAAACAAGGCCTCAAGTTGGCAATTGTTCCGCACAAAAAAAATGACTATCGTCCACATCTGATTCGACGCTATGGTTTAATGGCGATTGTTTTTGTTGTTATCGGATTACAATTAGGATATAACGGAGCCACAACTGGAAATGTCCTGGGCCGTGAATCTGATGTTACGATCAATTCATTACTCGAACAAACCAATCAGACACGGTCTAGGGCGGGTGAGCCGAACCTGATCATCAATGACAAGCTGAACCAGGCGGCCTATTTGAAGGCCCAAGACATGTTTGCCAAACAATATTGGGCCCATAACTCTCCTGACGGTACCGAACCATGGAAGTGGTTAGGCGATGTTGGCTATAACTATAACGAAGCGGGCGAAAATTTGGCAAAAAACTTTACTTCAACCAACGGCGTCATGACAGCTTGGATGGATTCGCCTGAGCACAAAGCGAATATCTTAAAAGATAGTTATAGCGATGTTGGGTTTGCAGTTGTCAGCGGCGAATTGGACGGTGAGCCAACTTCATTAGTCGTGGCGCTTTACGGCCTACCAGCGGATACGGCCGTTGCCGGAGTACACACATCGTTTGCGGAAGCAGCGCCAGTAGGACAGGTTAACATTTTGACTCAATTCGCTATAGCGACTCAGTCGTTTACTCCAGCGGTAATGGGCGGATTGACCCTGATTGCGTTTGCGATAGTAGTAGCGACGATTGCGCACACTTATCGACGCAAGTTACCGAGGTCATTGTGGAAATCTTGGTATCGGCACCATGGGCTATATAAAGCTGCCGGTTTAATGTCACTCGCCATCACAGTTATATTCATGTATGGTGGCGGACAAATTTAGCTAATAGACAATAGCTAAATTCCAATAGCCGCTGGGCATTGCCTCAGTAGGCCACATCTGTTATAATCGGCAGTTGATTAGTTAAAAGTAATAAGGAATTATATCAATGGTAAAAGCAGTCGTTAAGATCGGTGGCAAACAATTTATTGTCGCCGAAAAAGAGACCCTTCTGGTGGACCTCCTCCAGGAAGGCACAAAAGAGCTCACGCTTGATGCACTGTTGGTTATCGATGGCGACAAAACGCAAGTCGGAAAACCAACTGTCAAAGGTGTCGTAGTAACCGCTACGGTTATTGAGGACCTAGTCAAAGGTGACAAGATTCGCGTAATTCGCTATAAAGCAAAAAAACGTGTTCACAAAGAAATGGGACACCGCCAAAAGTACAGCAAGATCGAAATAACTTCGATCAAAATCTAGATAAAATCCCCGACTAACATCGGGGATTTTTTTATATGCTCATGGTATAATAAGGCAAAAGAGAAGAGGGAATATCAACACGTGGCAACTGTAATATCGGTGACCAACCAAAAAGGCGGAGTGGGCAAGACGACAACGGCCGTCAACCTAGCGTATTATATTGCTAAATCAGGTAAAAAGACGCTGTTGATTGACTTTGATCCGCAGGGAAATGCCACTAGTGGCCTGGGTATTAACAAGCAAGAACTGCAATTGACCATGGCGGACGTCGTTATGGAATCAGCAACGCTTGACCAAATAGTTATGCCTACGGCATATAAGAACTTTTTTTTGGCGCCAACAACGCCGCTCTTGGCGGACACAGAAGTCCAATTGGCTCAGTCTGATAGGCGTTTTTCGCGTCTAAAGAATGCAATAGAGGCGAGTGAGGCTGGTTACGAGGTGATTGTAGTAGATAATCCACCTAGCCTTAGCTTATTAACGGTTAATGGCCTAGTCGCGGCTCAGTACGTGCTGCTGCCGGTACAGGCTGAATTTTATGCCCTAGAGGGCTTGGGCCAACTGCTCGAGACGATGAAATTAGTCCGCAAGGGTATGAACCCAACCTTAGAATTACTAGGCGTTCTGCCGACTATGATAGATACTCGAACTACACTTAGCGGTCAGGTGCACGAAGAAATCAAGAAACATTTTCCAGGTAAGGTATTTAACACAGTTATACCTCGTAATATACGCTTAGC
>Ga0209511_1004310_pt1 | contig 10402 bp, 8 predicted proteins | sample SSSSmetaG_FD_184141 | JGI IMG/M metagenome (GOLD analysis project Ga0209511, IMG submission 184141) | Glacier valley bacterial and archeal communities from Borup Fiord, Nunavut, Canada, to study Microbial Dark Matter (Phase II) - ​SSSS... | ecosystem: Environmental > Aquatic > Freshwater > Ice >... | reverse complement strand
CGTCTCGATTTCAGCCATAATTGAAACTCTCACTCTTGCTTCAATCTGAAAGCAAAAGGCAGGAAAAAAGCCAATGGTCGCTATCCCTACCTCGATCGTTTATCCCGATTCTGACGGGTTGCCGATGTCAGATAACACCCGCCAGTTTGAGTATATTGTCTACGTCAAGAAAGGCGTGGATTGGTTATTTAGTGACGATCCACAAATTTTTGTCGGAGGAGATTTGCTTTGGTATCCTGTTGAAGGCAACCCCAAGCTTCGCCAAGCGCCCGATGTGATGGTGGTATTTGGACGACCCAAGGGCGATAGAGGCAGCTACCAACAGTGGAAAGAAGACAATATTCCTCCGCAAGTCGTCTTCGAGATTATCTCTCCAGGCAACACGATTCCTGAAATGACTCGAAAGTTTCAGTTTTATGAGCGTTACGGCGTGGAAGAGTACTACATTTATGATCCCGATCGCTTGAGTCTAGGAGGATTTCTTCGACAAAACGATAGGCTAGAAGCAATTGAGGTGATAGAAGGATGGGTGAGTCCTCGCTTAAATGTGCGCTTCACCCTCAACCAAGACGGGGGGTTAGAACTCTACCGACCCGATGGGCGACTATTTGAGCGTTATGAGGAAATTGCCGCACGAGCCGAACGAGAACATCAACGAGCCGAACGAGCCGAACAACGGGTGAGTCAGGCAGAAGCTGAGGTCGATCGCTTAAAAGCGCAACTTAAAGCAATGGGTCACAGCCCAGACGATTTGATTGGAACCGAAGGAAGGGAATGATATGCAGACACTCAATAGACCTACAGAACATCCTTCAGAAGATGGTTTAGTGATTGCCGGACGAACATTTCGATCGCGACTCATGACCGGAACCGGAAAATATCGCACCTTTGAGGAAATGCGCCACAGCATTGCAGCGAGTGGCAGCGAAATCGTCACCGTCGCCGTTCGTCGAGTGCAGACCAAAGCGCCAGGGCACGAAGGACTCGCCGAAGCCCTAGATTGGACAAAAATCTGGATGCTGCCCAACACCGCAGGCTGTCAAACGGCTGAAGAAGCGGTGCGAGTTGCGCGTCTCGGTCGAGAAATGGCAAAACTCCTCGGTCAAGAAGACAACAATTTTGTCAAGCTCGAAGTGATTCCCGATGCAAAATATTTGCTGCCTGACCCGATCGGCACTCTCCAAGCCGCCGAGCAACTCGTTAAAGAAGGCTTTGCTGTGCTGCCATACATCAACGCCGATCCGCTGTTGGCAAAGCGATTAGAAGAGGTCGGTTGCGTGACAGTGATGCCGTTGGGTTCTCCGATCGGGTCAGGGCAAGGCATCAAAAACGCCGCCAATATCCAGATCATTATTGAGAATGCCAGAGTTCCGGTCGTCGTCGATGCCGGAATTGGCGCACCGAGCGAAGCTGCTCAAGCGATGGAAATGGGAGCCGATGCGCTGCTGGTCAACACCGCGATCGCTCAGGCAGTCAACTCGATCGCGATGGCAAGAGCAATGAATCTCGCGACTGAAGCAGGTCGTCTTGCCTATCAAGCTGGGCGAATTCCGATCAAGGTTTATGCGAGTGCGAGTTCGCCGCTGACAGGCACGATTAATAGCTAGGTTTTAGGTAGGCAGGTGATTGTTTGCCTACCTTTCTTTTTCTCTATTTATGACAAAAAGCTATAAGCATTAAAATTTCTTACCTTGGAATGAGAGCGATGACCAAAAGTTTGCTAAACTTAACAGAACAACTTCAGGAGAAACCCTATGCGCTACACCGTTGAAGAAGGCGGACGTTTGAATAACTATGCGATCGAACCCAAAGTCTATGAAGCGACTCCTCCCACGGTTGCACAAAAGCGTAACTATCTGATCCTGGGTACGGTTGGCACTCTGCTTGTCGGCGGACTTCTCTACGTCGCAGTTGCCGTCTCGTAAAATCTTTGATATTAAAAGCAAGACGGTTCCATTGCTCAGTAGAATTCAAAATTTAATAGCTTTGAGCCAGGTCACTTGCTGATGTAAGTCCCTGGCTTTTGTTTGTCGCGTCATCAAGAACAGCAACTACGATCCCGTAGTCGTATTCTATTGAGCGATCGAACTCCTCTGGTTATGACAGAACATCTACTATAATTAGCAGCTAGACTAGACCCCTTGCAAAAGTCCATTTCTTGAACGAATTCCTAACAGTTTCAGCCTCACATTCTGCTACTTATGCAAGAAGTCTACTGTCATCCAGTCTTTGAAGTGTCTCTTTCATCCTGACATTGCTAAACCGGGTCGAAAAGAGTGACATCTCCATACCGTCATTCTGCGTGACTCGGATTACCGCTGATGCCACTCGTTGACCATCAACCTGTCTCTAGCAATTCTGTGACCGAGCTTGCTTCTGATCATCGCTCAAGCTTGAACCAACCCATTTACCTCCGTCTAAGATTGGCGCTCAGTCTCAACCTGCGTCGTCAAGTTTTTATTGCCATTTGTGACGATGTGCGACTGCGCGATCGCTTTGCGGCAAAACTTCAAGCAGATTTAGAAACGTCGCCCCTTAACTTTGGCGTTGAAGAGTTAAAACCAAAGCACACAACGAACGGCAAGGCAGACGTTCCAAAACTGGTGACGCTCAATCTTAGTCTGTCAAACCCAAATCTTTTAGAGCAAATTCATCACTGGCGATCGACAAATTCTCGACGCATCAAATCGGCATTTGACCCGATCACCAGCTTTCAAATCATCGGCATTGAGCAGCTCACCCGCCAGCCCGTCCACCTTCAGCGCGACTTTCTCAACTCGCTGCAAACCTTAGCTCACCAGTTCGCCACCGTAGACTTTAACCTGGTGCTGTGGGTATCGCGTCCTTGGTGTCGATCGATTTTGCAATCTGTGCCTGAATTTTGGCAGTGCCACACCGGAGTCTTTGAATTTGAAGGAGACCCGACCCCAGTTGGAGAGGCAAAACGAACCCCGCAGATCATTCATCCGTCCACCGTCCGCCGTGCATCGTCTGCCGTCACTCAACCGCCCGTTGTTAGTTTTCAGCCGTTACTCACTCCAACAAAATCGCAAGCAGACCTCGACCTCACCCATTTGGTTCTAGCCGCGGTAGAACAAAAGATTTCTGCGACAGAAGCCAGTTCCCCACGCGAGGTAGAGCACTCTAGCGAACCGCTTCGCATTTTGCAGCACCTAGAGGCGTTGCATCTTGAGCAAGCCCCTGCTGCCGCGCTCTCTGCTGCTTATCAACAGCTAGGAGACTGCTATCGAGAACGCCTTGAGCAAGACAATTCATCGGCTGAATCGCTGACGATCGCCATCCGCGCCTATGAGCAAGTGCTGCGTCTTTTAGAGCCAGACTCGTCTGAGCTACCAGATTTGCTCAACGACATTGGCAACCTTTATTGGATGCTGTCTCGTCAGGTAGATCAACTGCCAAATCTAGAAAAAGCGATCAAAGCGTATCAGTTCGCTTTAAGCAAGATCGATCCAGAAACGCGATCGCAGACTTACGCCATGATTCAAAACAATCTGGGTTCTGTGTATAGCGATCGAGCCTACCGTGAAGATCCGGTAGAAAATTTGCAACGGGCGATCGAGGCATATCAAAACGCTTTGATGGTTCGATCGGCAGCCGATGATTCGTCTCGATATGCTGCTACTCAAAATAATCTCGGCACCGCTTTCTGGAATTTGGCACAGCACAAAACACCGATTCTGAATTTGCAGAGCGCGATCGGGGCTTACATTGAAGCGCTTCATCACTACGACTCAGAGCAGGAGCCATTTCACTATGCGATGATTCAAAACAACTTAGGCACCGCTTATTGGAACCTGTCCCAGTGTCCGCGCAGCCATGACCCATCTGAGCAACTCAACGCCACTCCAGAAGACTTTTTGATGTTAGCGATCGGAGCCTATCGCATCGCCCTCATTTACCGCACGTTAGAATCGGCTCCTGCTGCCAATGCCGCTACTCAAAATAATCTCGGCACAGCTTACTGGCATCTCGCCAATTTGTCCTCAACTCATTACGACGACCGATCGGGCTATTTACGCTCCGCGATCGCGGCATATCAAGCAGCCCTCGCCGCCGCTCACTCTCTTGCAGCGGTCGGCGCACCCCCTCTGACGTTTGATGTGTGGGCAGCCCATAACAATTTGGGATCGGCGTATCATCAATTAGCCACCGACGATCGAGCCAGTCTGGAGGCAAAAACCCGATCGCACTATTTAGAAGCTTCGCTCTCTCACCACGTTCAAGCCGTGCAGGGCTGGCAAGAGAAACCTGATTTTTACCAAAACGCAATGGCTCATCTCGTACAGACCGTGAGAACGTTGCACGATCGTCAGGGCATTCAAGGGCAAACCCTGGCGTTCTCCAAGATTCCGGCTCCGTTGATCCCAACGGTGATGAAGCAGCTTTAATGACGCGGCACTAGACTTCTCGCGATCGCCGTTCATACCACCGCAGCAGCACCCGCGCCAACCGCTCCGAATCGTGGCGCACTAACCCTGTTTCTTCGTCTTCGTGCATCACGTCGGCACGAATAATCCGTCGTCCGAGCTTCATCACAGCATCTCGATCGACCCCCACCGGATGCGAGTGTTCTTCGGCATAGCGAATTAATGCTTTGGCAGAAGGCGGCTGCTTTTGCACCAACACCGCATCAAATAACGGCTTTCCGCACGCGAGGTCGATCGCTCGAATGTGATCAGCCACGCTATATCCATCGGTTTCTCCCGGCTGCGTCATAATATTGCACACATACACACACGGGACTTGTCGCTCAGCGATCGCGTTTGCAATGGCAGGCGCTAACAGGTTAGGAATCACGCTGGTGTAGAGACTTCCTGGACCAATCACAATGTAATCAGCTTTATAAAGCGCCTCTAACGCTCTCGGCAAAGCAGGCGGGTTGGGAGGCGTGCAGCCAATTCTCACGATCTTGCCGTTTGCCCCAGTGATATTCGATTCGCCCTCAATGCGGCGACCGTCTTCGAGTTCTGCCCAGAGACGCACATCGCTGAGTGTCGCAGGCAAAACCTGTCCCCGCACAGCGAGAACTTTAGAACTTGCAGTGATAGCTTGTTCAAAATCTCCGGTGATGTCGCTCAAAACCGTGAGAAACAAATTGCCAAAGCTGTGCCCCACTAATCCATCTCCGGCTTTAAACCGATATTGAAACAGTTCCGTGAGCAATTTTTCCTCGTCGGCTAATGCGGCGATGCAGTTGCGAATGTCTCCGGGAGGCAACCCGCCAATCTCCCGCCGCAGCCGCCCTGAAGAGCCGCCATCATCTGCCACCGTGACGATCGCCGTGATGTTAGCGCTCGATCGCTTTAATCCTCTCAGCAACGTAGACAGACCTGTGCCGCCCCCGATCGTCACAATTCTAGGACCGCGATTTAAACGGCGCGCCGTCAGCAGCACATCGACTAATTCTTCATCGCGATCGGTCATCAACACGTTTGTCAGTGAGCCAAAGGTGCGAGTTTGTCCCCACAAAATCAGCAGCACTCCCACCACTAAGACCAGCGGACCGCTCACATAGCTCGGCAGCAGACGGCTTAACGTTTCTAAAAAATCGGCGGCAAACTGCAACAGATAAAAGATCGGAGTCAGCTTTACCCAAATCGCCAGCCCCAAACTGACTAGCAGCACCCCTCCTGCACTGATTAACATCCAGCGCTTGACAAACAAACCTGGAGCCAGCCACTTAAACCACTGCCCCAGCCAGATTGGAGCCAACTGGCGAGATTCTTGCCGGATCGTCCGCATTGCCTGCTTGAGTAAACGATTTGTTGTCATTGGTGCTTTATGCCCAGAACGGAAGAAAGGCTGACCAGAATTTTAGAGAAATTACTTGCCTTTGACAGCAGGATAACTCAAGTTTCTCATTCCTAATTGACAATAGGGAAGGAGGAAATCGAGAACAGAGAGCATCTGACTTCACTTTGAGAAAAGGAAGAAGAAGGATTCTGATAGAGTCATAGGAGAATGATAGAGATCATGACCTCAATCCAGTGATTTCTATTCTTAAGACCTAAATCACCCGATCGTCTGTTCCCAATTCTCCTCAATCCTGTGGTCTAATTCTCAAACGAATGAGCGAACCGTTGATCGAACTGAGAGGAGTTTGTAAGACTTTTGGACAAAACGTTGTCCTAGATCACGCTGACCTGGCTATCTATCGAGGAGAAGCCCTCGCCATTATCGGACCCTCTGGCACAGGCAAATCGACTGTGCTGAGAATTATTGCTGGACTATTGGCTCCTGACGCAGGAGAGGTCTATATTGGGGGGCAACTGCGGCAGGGGCTGATCGAAGATGCCGCCGACCCGATTAATATCAGCATGGTGTTTCAGCAAGCAGCTCTCTTTGACTCGCTGACGGTCGGAGAAAACGTCGGATTTTCGCTCTATCAGCGATCGCGCCTTCCCCGCCGTCGCATCCGCGAACTTGTCACACAGCGCTTGGAAATGGTGGGCTTGTCGGGCATCAGCGATCGCTACCCTTCAGAACTCTCTGGCGGGATGCGAAAACGAGTCAGCTTTGCGCGCGCCATTATGTCAAATCCAGACAACCCAAAGGATACACCCGATATGCTACTCTACGATGAACCGACGGCAGGGCTTGACCCGATCGCCTCCACCGTGATCGAAGATTTAGTTAGGCATCTCACGGGGCAGGGAGGCTGTCAGAGCTATGTGATGGTGACTCATCAGCAGAGCACGATTCGTCGAACCGCCGATCGAGTCCTTTTTCTTCATCAGGGCAAGGTGCAGTGGCAGGGCAAAGTTCACGAGATTGACAGCACAGACAATCCACTCATCCGGCAGTTTTTTAGCGGTAGTGTGGAAGGACCCATACAGATGATTGGATAAGCCTATGCGATCGCGAATGGTTCGAGAAGGCTCGGTAGGGCTGCTGATTTTAGCAGGTGTGGGGCTGTTTGGAGGCTTGATTCTCTGGCTGCGGGGCTTTAACCCAAGCAATCGCAGTTTCTCGGTCACAGTAGAGTTTGCGACGACGGGCGGCGTTCAGCCAGGGTCGCCTGTGCGCTATCGTGGGGTGACGGTTGGCAGAATTAGCCGCATCTCACCCAACCCCAATGGCGTGGCAATTCAGATCGATATTGCTCCTGCTGATCTGATTATTCCGCGTGACTCAGAGGTGACGGTCAATCAGTCGGGTTTGCTCGGCGAAACGGTTCTAGATATCATTCCTCGCAAGCCGCTGCCCGATGGAGTGATGGCGGCAAAACCCCTCGATCGAGACTGCAATAAAGAAATTATTCTCTGTGAAGGCTCTCGCATCAACGGGACGTTGGGCATCAGCACCGATGAGCTAGTGCGAGCCAGCATCAAGTTTGCCACGGTTTACAGCGATCCGCAGTTTACGGGCAATATCAACTCCTTAACCAAAAACAGCAGTGATGCCGCCGCTCAGATCGTGATTTTGAGTAAGGAAGTCACAGCCTTGGTGAAATCAGCCAGACAAGAAGTCGGCACGTTTTCTGGCACTGCAAAATCGATTAGCAACGCGGCAACTCAGTTTGGGCTGACGATCGGGCAGGTCAACAGTTTAATCACTGCCAATCGAGCCACCCTGGTTTCAACGTTAGACAATCTCAATCAGACGAGTGGACAGTTGCGATTAACCGTGACTCGGCTGAGTCCGACGCTCGATCGCATTCAGCAAGGGCAACTGATTCAAAACCTAGAAACGCTGTCTGCAAACGCGGCTCAGGCATCTATAAATCTGCGAGATGTGTCAGTCAGGCTCAACAATCCCTCAAATCTCACGGTCTTACAGCAGACGCTCGATTCTGCCAGAGCTACGTTTCAAAATGCTCAAAAAATTACGGCAGACTTAGACGAGTTGACGGGCGACCCTCAACTGCGAAACGATCTGCGGAATTTGATTAAAGGGTTGAGTGGGTTAACGTCTTCGACCCAGCAGTTGCAGCAACAGGCGCAGGTTGCCCAAGTTCTTGCACCCTATGCGGAGACTTCGCCGCAGTCTACGACAACTTTAGAAGCGACTGAACCCTCGTTTGGGATCACGCGATCGCCCTCAAGTTTAGCTCCCTCGCCGACTCAGCCATAAACTCTCATACACCGTCAAGGCTGCATTTGGTACTCTCAGAATAACAAAATCGTTAGCCCGAGGCTTTGGTGCAGCACTTATCAAGTGTTTCGGTATGATGGAGGCTAAACAGACGTTCTGATGCAATGACGGAATCCATCCTTGCTACTTTTCAAAAAGCCTATCGAGATTTTGCTCTGGTTCCCCTAATCAAGCCAGAGGATATTGAGAAGTTTCGGGTGAACTATGGACGCGAGGTGATGGTGCGGCTGAAGCAGGAAGTGAATGCTTCGACCAAGGATCAAAAATTTGTGTTTGCAGGGCATCTCGGCTGTGGCAAGTCTACCCTGTTGAAACGATTTGCAGTTGAAATGCAGCCTCAGCACTTTGTTGTGTTTTTCTCTATTGCGGATCTGATAGAGCCGTCGGCTGTCACCCATCGTAGAATTCTTTATGCGATCGCCATAAAACTCTTGAGCGCTGCCACTGAAAAGCAGATCTCAGTTGACGACGATATCAAGAAAAGTTTATTGGGCTGGATGACAACCACTCATAAGCAAAAAGCCGAGCAAACGACCAAATCCGAAGTGGGGCTGGGAGTAGACAAATTGCTCCAGATGGCTACTCTGAAATTTCAGCAAGAACAGGCATTTCGAGATGAAATTGAGCGGGTTTACGAAAAGAATGTAGCGGATTTGGTGGGCAAAGCTGATCGCATTGCTGCTGCGATCGAAACCACGATGAAAAAGCCTGTGCTAGTGGTGATTGATGATTTAGATAAGCTGGATTTAGATCTAGTCGAGTCGATCTATCGTCAAAACATCAAAGTGTTGTTTTCACCCCGGTTTCGGATTGTGTTTACGATTCCAATTTCCGCCATTCAAGAGCCGCAGGTGATGGGAGCGCTGACTTCTGAGGGCATTGTGCGTCCGCAGTTGTTTCCGGTGGCGAAGTTTTATCCCAAGCAAGACTGTCATAACCCCGAAGCAGAGCCGATCGCCAAAACGGTGGAAACTTTTTTGGAGGTGTTAACCAGACGCATTCCTGCTGGGCGGATTGAGCCAGAGACTGCCCGCCGCATGGTGCTTAAAAGTGGGGGCGTGATGCGCGAACTGGTGCGAATTGCGCGAGAATGCTGCACCGAATGTATGGTGCAATTAGAGCTTGAACCCGATCGGACTGACTTGATGATTGATGATGCAATTCTCAAGGAGGCGCTGCGGAATCTCCGCAATGATTTTGCTCGACAGATTGGGACAAATCTGTTTCCGATTTTGGTGCAGGTTTACGACACGCTTAACAATGAGGATGCAGACGGCGCTGCTTTTGTGAAATTGCTGCACGGACTGATGGTGCTGGAATATCAGAATGATGATTTGTGGTACAACGTGCATCCGATCGTCGTGGATCTGCTTCGACAGAAAAAACTGATTGAGTAGGACAGAGATTCATGTCTCAGCCAGTCATGACTGATGCTTTAGAACAAGCCGCTTCAAACCAGCGTAATTTGCGGCGATTGGTGGTGTCGGTGCAGGCGAGTTTACACAAGCTAAATTTATTGATTGCGGTTTGTGACAACCCTCGATATCGGGATGAGCTAATTCGCACTTATGAGGCAGAGCTAACCGCAAACGGAATTGTCTGCGATCAAGTGCGGTTAGATCGTCAGCAGCCCAGCCTCAAGCAGAGTTTAATCGATTGGCAGGCACACCTTGACGATCGACAGAGCGAAACGCCTATTGTAGTGACTGTGCGAGGTGGGGATGAACTATTGGGGGTGCGCTTGCAGGAACCAAAGTCTGCCCAAGAGCGGTTTTTCTTTTCGGTGCAGTGGACGCGGGAAGGGTTGCGAGACTTTCAGTTTCCGATCGTGCTCTGGGTGACGCAGGCAATCTCGCAGGGGTTAGCGCAGCAGGCTCCCGATTTTTGGAGTTGGCGCGGTGGGGTGTTTGAGTTTGTGCAGCCGATCGGAGCGTCGTTTCTTTCACCAAAGGAGGATTTGGAGATCGCACCCAGTATCGGCTCAACTGATGGAAGTGAATTAACGGATCAATTTACGCCCCTGGCAGACCCCGATGCGTTGGCGCAGCAAATTGCCGATCTGCAAGCTGAAGATCTCGATTCTCCCCTGTTAGAAAGTTTGTATGAGAGTTTGGGCGAAGCCTATTATCAGCGTCTAGAACGGGGCATTGCAGTTGATTGCCCCCAGGAGGAAGCAAACGCGATCGCTGCATTTAAGTCCGCGATCGCCCACCGTGAAACCCTCGCTGACTTAACTCTCTTAGCAACCAGTTTGAGCTACCTGGGATTGCTGTATAAATCGCAAGGA
>Ga0209511_1004308_pt1 | contig 10405 bp, 9 predicted proteins | sample SSSSmetaG_FD_184141 | JGI IMG/M metagenome (GOLD analysis project Ga0209511, IMG submission 184141) | Glacier valley bacterial and archeal communities from Borup Fiord, Nunavut, Canada, to study Microbial Dark Matter (Phase II) - ​SSSS... | ecosystem: Environmental > Aquatic > Freshwater > Ice >... | reverse complement strand
CTCGGGCCGCACGGCTAGCGCGGCCACGGCCCGGTGCATGGCTAAATAACTGGCTTGCTCAATGTTGAGGGTCAGAATCTCGGCCACCGAGGCTTCACCCACGGCCCAGGCCACGGCCTCGCGGCAGATGACTTCGCGCAACCCCTCGCGCCGCCGGGCCGTCACCTGCTTCGAGTCGTTGAGAAACGGGGCCGTGAAGCCAGGCGGCAAGATGACGGCCGCCGCGAATACCGGCCCCGCCAGGCAGCCGCGCCCCGCCTCATCGAGGCCCGCGTCGTGGCAATCAGCAAGTACCAAGGAGCAATTAAAAGAATGGTGAGCGGGGCGGGCAAAAACTACTGAGGTGGTAAAAAGCTGCTCGCCTGCGCCGCCAGAGTGGCTTCGACGCGCATTGCTCATTGTTCATTGCTCATTGACCTGCGTTGCTCATGGCCCGGAACGCGGGCGCGAACGCGGTTTCGGCGAACTCATCGAGGGTGGTGGGCGTGGTGCGGTCGGGGGTGCGCTCGGCGCTTATCATGGCTCCCTCGGCGTTGATGTTGCGCGTCAGCTCGTCGTAGAGGTGGGCCATGTTTTCGCTCAGGCCGGCTTGCCGCATACCTTTTTGGGCATCTTCGTACGGAAACTGCACGTAGGGCAGCTTCGGCCGGCCGATGGCGCGGCCGAGCGCGGCGGCGGCATCCCGCATGGTGTATGGGCGCGGGCCGAGCAGGTAATGCACGGAGTGGTTGGCAAAATTGCTGGCCTGAAGCAGCTCAGCGGCGCGGGCGGCAATGTCGCGGGTGGCTACCATCGGCATGGGCAGGTCGGGGCGGATAGCCGAGCCGGCAATGCCCATGTGCTGAATCAGCCCCAGATTGGCAAACAGGTTTTCCATAAAATAGGCCGGGCGCAGGTGCGCTACCGTGAGGCCGCCGGAGCCACTTAAGGCGTTGAGGCGGGCTTCCTGCCGGTGTACGCCCACCACGGGGCCGGTGCCGGCGGGCAGCTCGGCCCCGATGCTGCTCAGGTGCACGGCCCGACGCAGGCCACTGGCCTGGGCCGCCTGGGCGATGGCTTCGCCGATTTGGTCGTAGTGGCCGAGCACGTCGGCCGCCTGGCTGTTGGGCGGAATCATCAGAAAGGCGGCATCGGCCCCGCGCAGCGCCTCGGTGAGCAGCGCCTGGTCGTGCAGGTCGCCGGCCACTGGCTCGGCTCCGGCGGCTTGCAGGGCATTGAGGCGGGCGCTGGGCCGCGCCACGGCCCGCACGCGGTGGCCGGCTTGCAGCAGCTGGTGAACGAGGGGCGTGCCGATGTTGCCGGTAGCGCCCAAAACGGTGATGATGAACTGAGCCATAAAAAAAGAGAGATTGGTGAGTACGTCGGCAAAGGACGTAGTTTTACTCCCCGTAAAGCAAGTACCCACTAAAAAGTAGGGTGCTTACTTAAAATTCAGAATCGCTGATTATCAAGTCAATAAAATTATGAAAAATTCCTCTTCGACCCAACCTGACACGGCGTGCGCCACTCAGCCCGTCAGCGACAACAACCCGCGCTGCCCGGTGCGCATGTCTATCCAGGTGCTGGGCGGCAAGTGGAAGCTGCTGCTGCTCTCGTACCTGTTCGAGGCGCCGCGCCGCTACGGTGAGCTGCGTCGCCTCGTGCCCGACGTAACCGAGAAGATGCTCATCCAGGTCTTGCGCGAGCTGGAAGCCGACGGCCTGCTCACGCGCACCATGCACCACCAGGTGCCTCCGCGCGTGGATTACGCCCTTACCGAAGCCGGCCGCCAGGTGCGCCCCGTGTTCGACCAGCTGCTGAGCTGGGGCGAGAACTATCTGGCAATGAGCAATGAGCAATGAGCAATGAGCAATTCAGCTTTGACTACACTGGGTTTGTTCCGAATTACCAATTGCTCATTGCTCATTGCTCATTGCTCATTGCTTAAAACCTGAGCGCCTGCAAAAAGAACACCTGGCGCTCGGCCCCGTGCCCGACGGGGCGAATGCGCTGGAAGCCACTGGCGATGAGCTGGTTGCCGACCCAGGGAAAAACATCGGGCTGGCGCACGTCGAGCACCTTTTCGGTGGGCGGGCGGGCGGGGTCGTCGCTGAGCTGGGTGCGCAGCTCGATTTTGGCATCGTTCGGGGCCGGCTCGCTTTGCTGGATGCGCTTGTAGTGCAGCTCGTTGTCGAGCAGGTAAGCCAGCACGAGCTGGCCGTTGGGTAGCAGCACGGGCTGCACGGCTTCTTCGGGTTCGGTGCGCACCATACCCGCGTCCACCACGAAGGCATTGTCCCAGAGCAGATTACCCCGGCGGTCGAAGCCGCAGGCCAGCGTGTGGGTGGTACGGAAGCCGCTCAGGCCCCGGTTGTTGGGGTAGCCGTAGCGGCTGAAGGTGGTGGGGTAGCTGGGGCCGGCCAGGTTACCGGCCGGGTAGCGGCCCGCCGGGTTGCCGAGGTAGGTGTAGGGACTGTTTAGCGGCGAGAGGCCCCCGTTGCTCAGGCCGGTGCCGGCATAAATCGGCTCGTAAACTTCGGCCAGCAGCACGTAGCCACCGCCCGGCTGGGGCAGCAGCTCGTGCAGCAGCACGTGGTAGTGCCAGCGCAGGGGCGCTTCGTCGCGGGCTTCGCGGCGGGCCGCGCGGTCGAGCAGCTTAGCCCCACGGGCGGGCTTTAGGTAGTCGAAAAAATGGCGCAGCCGCCGGAAATCGTAGAAGCGCAGGGCGGGCCGGCTGGGGTCGGTGCGGGCGGCGCGCGGGGTGAGGTCGGTGGCAAATAACCCCTGGGCGTAGCGCGGGTCGCGCAGGGCGTAGAGGCCGGCCAGCAGCCGGGCGCTGGTGTCGGTGGGCGGGCTGAGCTGGGCCGTGAGCAGGCTGCGCTCGCTTTCGGCCTGCACGAACTCTGAGCTGAGCAATTCGCCCCGCTCGGCCGATAAGCGCTTGAGCAGCAGGCGCTGCTTGCGGCCGTTGCTTTGGCTGAGCACGAACTCGGCGTGGCCAGCGGAGCGGTTGAACACGCTGGTCAGCTCGGTGCTGAGCGGCTCATACACGGCGGGCAAGAACTGAAATCCGCCGGTGGCCACGTTCAGCAGCAGCACCGTCTGGTGGAGCTGGTCGGCGAGCGTAACCGTGGCCAGCAGCCGCCCGCCCACCGCTTTGAGGCTGATAACGTCGCGGCTGAGCTTGGTGTCGAACGTCTGGGCGCGCACCTGCCCATCGCGCACGTCGTAGGCCAGGGCCAGCACCCGCCCGGCCGGTGAGCCGGCCCGAAACAGGGCATACACCACGCCCGGCTCGGCGCAAACCCGTTGCGGCTCGTAGTCGGGCGGCACCGAGATTTCTACTTCGCGCCGCAGGCGCAAGCCCGCCCCGAAGTGCTGCCAGGAGTAGTGCGGCTGGCGCTGCCCGCTCACTTGCCGCCGCACGAGCAGCACCACGGCCGTGTCCTGGGGCAGGCTTTGCACCAGCACGTCGTCGGTGTCGGGGTCGAGCAGCACTTCCACGCGCGCCACCTGGGCGGGCGCGTCGGCCGGCGGGGGCGGGGTGGGGCGCTGGGCCAGCGCGGGCAGCCCCAGCGCGCTCAGCAACAAAGTCAGCGGGAGTTTCATGGGGAGCTTTGCAACGCGGGCCGGGCCGTTTGGTTGGCGGGCACTCACGAAGATAGGCGCTGACCGGGGGCGCGGCAAACAAGGGTGTGAAGGTATTAGGAGTCTGGCGCAGCAATGACCCAATACCTCCTGCCCCCATACCCCCTTACCCTCCTGCCCTAAGAGCTACTGCAAGCGCCGCAGCACGTCCTGCCGGTACGTGGCCCCGACGGGCACCTCGCGCGGCCCGACGAGCAGCACGTTACCGCTCAGGCGCTCAACGTGGCTCAGATTGACCAGAAACGACTTATGCACCCGCAGAAACAGCGCGGCCGGCAGCTGGCTTTCGAGCTGCTTGAGCGTTTCGGCCGTGAGCAGCACCTGCCCCGACACAAGGTGAAACTTGGCGAAGTTGCCGTAGCCTTCCACCACCCGCAGCTCGGCCAGGCGCACCCGCTCGGTGCCCGCATCGGTCTTGATGAAGAGCGAATCGGCGGCCGGCTCAATCGGGGGCGGGGCGGGCGAGCTAGTTGGTGCGGCCCCGGCCCCGCGCGCGGCGTGCAGGCGGTTGATGGTGCGCACGAAGCGCTCGAAGCGGATGGGCTTGAGCAGGTAGTCGGCCACGCCCAGGTCGTAGCCGTCGAGGGCGTGGGCGGCGTGGGCCGTGCAGAGCACCACGGCCGGCGGCTGGGCCAGGGCGCGCACCAGCTCCAGGCCGCTCAGCTCGGGCATGTCCACGTCGAGCAGCAGCACATCGACGGGCGTGCTTTGCAGCGTTTGCAGCGCCTCGACGGCCCCGTAGCACGAGCCGGCCCACTCGGCCAGGCCCGGCAGCTTGGCCAGGTGCGCCCGCAGCACGGTATGGGCCAGCGGCTCGTCATCGACAATCAGGCAGCGCAGCATGGGGCAAACTGATAAGCAAATAAAGTCTTTCAAGCTGTCTATTGTCAGACTGTTTTTTATTGCCGTAGCTCAAGCACGGCGTTGGGCAAGCGGACAAAGGCAAAAAATAAAAGCGCTGAAAAAGAAACAGATACGTTGAAGATAGAGAACACGACGTTACGCTTATCCCATTTTAAGTATTTCCATGCTTACAAACCAAATACCCCTAAAACATGATGACTTACGAGTTCACCCCCAACATTAGCAACTACCCTGTTGCTAATCATATTCTCGAGAAAGCAAAATGGTCCGCTGACTTCAAATTTCAGGACGGCCTGACCTATCTGTCTCTTGAAAAAGCTGGCAGCGACCCAATCAGCCTTTCTATTCCCGATACCAGCTATGCCACTCACCACCTACCAGCCTCGTTCTTCTTGGATGCTTTTGAAAAGCTTGGTATTACTGAGTTTGACGGGTACGAGCCGAAAGAATGGGATTTGCGTGGCTGGGGCTTTTATGAGGAAGACGCTCATGTAAAGGGACACTATTTCGAGAAACAGCATCCGACCAAACCGAACTGCAAGGTGATGCTTGTAGGAAATCTGAAACCAAGCGACCCGTATCTGCTAATGATTGAAGGCTCGGAAAAGAACCCGATACTTATGGGACTACCAAAGTCTATTCTCCATTTCATTCATGCTCTAGAAACCAAAGGATTTCTAGAGCATGAATGCTTGTCTAAACATGACTATTTTACTAACAAGCTGTAGTCTTCAATGTGCTTGCAAACACTAATAATTCTTGCCTTGATAGAAATATTATCTCTAAAGGTCAAAAGCTTCTTATAACTTTCTACTAAGTTTGGTCCTTTTTCGTGAAAGACATCCTCAAGGCAATCGAATACGAGCCAGCATCCGCAGTCGTCACCTTCGTAACAACCTTTTTCAATAAGATGCTCCTGTAACCAAAGTGAGAGTCTAGCTTTTTCAAATTCAAGACTTTCAGAGATGACTCCATTAAGTATTTCTTGAATTAGTTTACCCGTAAACGAAGATGAGTAGCCATCTTCTGCCATCATAAGTAGCAAGGCAATTAATAACCTATCTTGCTCAATAAGAGGCTTGACATTGAAAATGTACTCATACCTCACATGATAATCGTCGCTTCGACTGCCATTATCATATACCTTCGTTTCTGTTTCAAATAGTCCATAAATAAGGAGTGTGGCACATTGACGAGGGTATAGTTTTTTCTGATACGGAAATATATTCCTCGCTTGGCTCACGAAATCAGCTTTATCAGTGAATTCTAAAGCAAACTCCCTAAGGCTAATTAGGCTTTCTGCGAATCTTTCTGCCCTACAACTACAGTACCCTTGTAAAAGGTGGGTTTGCCAGTCTCGCTGCTCATTGGCAATTTTATCAAAGCAAAAAACAGCTTCGTTCCATTCTTCAGCTTCTTTGTAAGAAACACCCTTATTAAACCAATACGATTTTGAATCTTGCTGAATGCCGCGCACCGCTTCCAGCAAGCCGCCCGTCCGACGAAGCAAACCAGGTGTATCAGGACGGAGCGCGGGCAGCAGCAGATTGACGGGTTCCATAAGGCAAAGGGGGCATTAAACCACCCGCACACCATAGTCGCGGAAGTAGCGGTCGGTGGTGAGTACGGGCAGGTTCTCGGTCAGACTTTGGGCGATAATGAGCAAGTCGAACGGGTCGCCGCGGCCCGCTACTTTGGGCAGGCGGGCGATGGCGCGCAGGTGGCTTTGCTTGATGGGCAGCAGGCGGATGCCCTGCCCGATGCGGCCGGTGGTGGTCAGGTCGTCGAGGGTGAGGCCGCCGTGAAAACTGAGCTTGCCCAGCCGCACTTTGATGGCCATTTCCCAGATGCTGGCCGGGCTGAGCACGAATTGGCTTTCGGGGCTGACGAGCAAGCGCCGGTAGTCGGCGCTCAGCAAATCGGGGTCGCCGAGCAAAGCAATGAAGGCGTCGGTATCGAGCAGGTACCTCATACCGCCTCGCGTTCCAGGCCCGGCGGGGTTTCGTGTGGCTCAAAAAAATCGGGCGCGATGAGCAGGCGGCCCTGATACAGTCCGGGCACGATGCGCGACTTGCCCGGTGGCCGACTCTTCGGTTTGGCACCGGCGGCGCTTTTGGCCAGCTTGCTGGCGGGGCTTTCGGGGCGACTGGTTTTTTAGAGGCAACAGCCATAGCGCATGGGTTTAAGGTCAGCAAGGTACACGATTGCGTGGGTTTGCGTTTCATTCCGCCGTTGGCGCTTCTACCGCCGCCTCAGTGGGCACCAGCTGCTGCCAGCGGGCCAGCTCCTGACTTAGCTCATCATGCAGTTGCTGAAAATGGACTTCCAAATCAGCCAAGGCCTTCACCTGCTGGTAGGTGGCGTTGGCGTGGAGCGCGGCAAGGTCGGCCAGGGCGTGCGTAAGCTGCCGGGCGAGGTAGTCGCGGCGGGCCTGCAAGGCGGCGCGGTCGGCCGCATCGGGAGTGAGCGCGGCGGAGTCGAAAATGCCCTGGGCCAGCTCGGCGGCCAGCGCCGTTAACAAGGCTAGGTCCTGGCGCTCGTAGAGGGCTTGCAAGCGCTTGAAGGCAGCTTCTGCCTGAGGACGCAGGTGTTCGGCCACCTTGTCGGGATGGCAGAGGGTGGCGCAATGGCGGTAGAGCTTTCGCAGGGTTTGCTGCTCGGCCACATCAAGCGGAAGCACCGTTTTCTGAGCCTCCGCCGCGTGTTCGTGCCGGAAATCGTCGTAACGTCGGCGAGCTTCTTCGTACTCAGTTTCCGCAAACGGGTTTTGTTGCCGCTGGTGCCGGGCGTGTTCTTGCTTGAGGCGCAGGATTTCTTCGGTCAGGGGGCCGAGGTGCTGAGCGAAAGCGTGGTTGTATTGGCTCAGCGTGCGCTCGGCTTCGGCCAGTTCAGCTTCTACCGCCACGAGGCGGTATTGCAGGTCGCGCACTTCCAGGCGCAGGGCGGCCAGCAGCGGGTCTTCGTAAACTGTCAGGCGGGCTTGCAGCCGTAGAAACTCTTCCAGTTGGGTGAGTGCGGCGGCGTAGTGGCCCGCTTCCAGTTGGGTCAGCAGCTGAGCCGCTAGCGGGTCCGGCCATTCAAGGGAGAGGCGGCGGGCTTGCCGCAGGGTGTCTTCCGGCTCGTCAAGCTGCACCAGCGACCGAATGGCGTGGAGGCGGCGTACGATTTTGGCGAGGTCGGGGCCAGCACCAGCTGCCGCGCCCGCTACCGCCTGGCCGGTAATGCGGGCAAATTCGGCCAGGTAGCGATAAGCCAAATCGTAGTCGCCGCTGGTGAGCACGATGTTCTCATAATTCTCGTGGGCAGCGCGGTAAGTCCAGTTGTAAGAACCCGTGATAACATCGCGGCCGTCGAGTACGCAGAACTTATTGTGCATCAACGCCCCCTCGATGTGAAAAACGCGCCCCCCGGCCGCCACGAGAGTCGCAAAGTCCAGGGCCTCATTGATGGCATCGCGAGTGAGGGCCAGCGTCACCGCGACACCCACCCGCTGCCGGGCTATCAGGGCCGCCAGCAGGTCGCGGTCGGTGAACCACGCTACGGCAACAGTGAGACTTTGATGGGCCGCGCCGATTTCAGCCAGTAGGCGGGGCTTGATGCCGACAAAGAAAGCCTCAGTGGTTACGGATGTATGAAACAAAGCACAAGGGTCAAATAAACAATAGATTCTTCAGTCATCGGTGTTGCGTGCCGCCTGTTGAGAAATCAAATAAACGAAAGTATCGGTAAAGCAACGACGGGTGCATTTGGCTTCTGTAATCTTGCTTCAGAATGACATCTCAAACCTGCAACACCAGCGTCGCCACGTACCGCCCCGCGTCCGCCTCGATGCGGAGCCGGTGGCGCGGGCTGGGGTAGAATTGCGCCAGCCGCGCCCGCAGATTCGGCAGGCCCAGGCCCGAGGGCGCGGGGCGGAAGTGGGGCGGCACGGTGTTGTCGGTGCGCAAGGTCAGGGTGGTGTCGGTCTGGGTCAGCTCGATGCGGATGTGGTTCGCGCCGCTCGGCCCCACGGCGTGCTTGAAGCAGTTTTCGACCAGCGGCAGCAGCAGCAGGCCCGAAGCCAGCGGGCGGTCGGGGTGGGGCAGGTCGGGGCAGAATTCCACTTGCGTATTGGCCCGCAGGCGCAGCTTTTCCAGCCCGATGTAGTTGGCCAGGTACGCCGCCTCGCTGCCCACCGTCACCTGCTGCTGGCGCGACGAGTCGAGCTGGTAGCGCATCAGCTCGGCCAGCTGCAAGAGCGCCTCCGGCATCTGCTCGGGCGCGGCCAGGCTCAGCCCGTAGAGGTTGTTGAGGGTGTTGAAGAGAAAGTGCTGATTGACCTGGGCTTTGAGCAGGCTCAGCTCGGTTTCGAGCTGCAAGGCGCGCAGCTTCTGAATTTCGTAGAAGCTAACGATGCCGCGCCGCACGTAGCGGGCAATGGTGGAGAGCGCGAGCGCGAACACCACGTTGGCCGCGCTTTCCAGCCAGACTGGTTGCCCCTCGTCGGCATCCAGGTGCACCAGATTCAGCCGGTGAACCTGGGTAACCTGGCTGAGCACCACCGTGCCGACCAGCACCACGCCCAGCGTGGCAGCGGCGTACCAGCCGTAGCGCCGCCGTTCGAGCAGGTGAGTCAGCAGCCAGTAGTGCGCGTAGATGGCCGCTGCCAGCACGGCCAGCAGTGCCAGCGAGTAGCGCAGGCCGAGTATGGACACCTGCTCCGGCCCTGCTTGCCGCCCGATGAGGCTGAAAAAGCCCAGCACCAGTCCCCAGCCAATACCGTGGCGCACCACCCGCCGGCTCCAGAAACTCCGCGCGTTTTCCATGCCGCAAAGCTACCGGCCCGCCCTGGCGCGCGGCGAATAAAAAGGACGAACGCCGTTCATCCGCTCTGGGGCGGCGTTGGTCATTTTTTGGCGGCGCTGGTCATAAAAAAGCGGGGCAGCGGCAGCGCTCCCCAGAGATTTGAGCCAGCAAACCGGTGGGGATTTCCCCAGCGCTGCGCCTCACTCATTCCGCTGTCGTCCATGTATTTCATTACTTCCAATTCCTGCCAAAATTCCGTTTCCCACCGGCCCGTTCGGCCGTTGCGGGTCGCGCTGCTGCTGTTCGGTTTGCTCGGCCTGCTGGCGCAACCCGGCCACGCCCAGCAATTCAACCCCGCCCGGCTCGACAGCCTGCTCAGCTCGCTCACTGCCCACGACAAGCTGACGAGCGGCAGCATGGCCATCACGCGCGGCGGGCAAGTAATGTATGCGAAAGCCTTCGGCTACCAGCAGGTTGAAACCAAAACTGCGGCCACGGCGGCCACGCGCTACCGCATCGGCTCAGCCACGAAGATGTTCACGGCGGTGATGATTTTTCAGCTCATCGAAGAAAAAAAGCTCGCGCTGACCACGTCATTATCCCGGTTCTTCCCGCGATTGCCGAACGCGAAAACCATTACCGTGGACCAGCTGCTGAGCCACCGCAGCGGACTGTATAATTACACCGACGACACGGCCTGGGTCGCGGGCCACACCACGATGCCCCGCACCAGCGCCCAGATGCTTCAGCTCATCGGGCAGGGCAAGCCGGAGTTCGCGCCGGGCACCAAAGCGGCCTACAACAACTCCGGCTTCCTGCTGCTGGGCTACATCGTGGAGCAGCTCACCGGCCAATCTTACGCCCAGGCCCTGCAACGGCGAATACTCAATAAGGCCGGCCTGCTGAGTACGTTCTACGGCGGCAAAATCAACCCGGGAAAGCAGGAAGCTCCTTCCTACTTCATCAGCCCTACGGGTTGGCGGCGAGCCTCCGAAACGGACCTGAGTGTGGTGGGCGGCGCGGGGGCTTTGGCGAGTACGCCCGCTGACCTTAACCGTTTTCTGACTGCCTTATTCGGCGGCCGGCTGGTGTCGGCGGCCAGCCTGAAGGCCATGCGAACCGTGCGCGA
>Ga0209511_1004307_pt1 | contig 10405 bp, 8 predicted proteins | sample SSSSmetaG_FD_184141 | JGI IMG/M metagenome (GOLD analysis project Ga0209511, IMG submission 184141) | Glacier valley bacterial and archeal communities from Borup Fiord, Nunavut, Canada, to study Microbial Dark Matter (Phase II) - ​SSSS... | ecosystem: Environmental > Aquatic > Freshwater > Ice >... | reverse complement strand
TGGGATGACTTTTGCAGCTGGTATTTAGAATGGGTGAAACCAGGTTTTGAACAACCAATTGATAAAATAGTTTACGACAAAACGGTAAGCTTTTTTACACAATTAATGGAACTGTTACATCCTTTTATGCCCTTTGTTACAGAAGAAATTTACCATTTGTTAGCTGAAAGAAATGGCGACCTGTGTGTAAAGGTTACGGTAGAAAATTCCGTTACTGACAGCAGCATCTTAAAAGAAGGAGCATTATTAAAAAATATTATTTCGGGGCTTAGAGATGTGCGAAATAAAAACCAGATAAAACCAAAAGAAAAAATAAAACTGCACATAGATACAACCGAAACCGAAATTTATAAAAGCATAGAAAATATTCTTGCAAAGCAGGTAAACATTGAATCTATTACTTATGTAAAAGAAGTGGTTGCAAGTACCATAACTACTGTTATTGGAAAAGACAAATTTTATATAGAAACTGAACAGTTGCTGAATATTGCAGGGCAACAGGAGGATTTGGAAAAAGAATTAACCCATCTTAAAGGTTTTTTAATTACAGTAGAAAAGAAACTGGGAAATGAAAAATTTGTAGCAAATGCAAAACCAGAAGTTTTGGCATTGGAGCAAAAGAAAAAAGCAGATGCGGAAGAGAAGATGAAGATTATTGAAGAAAGCTTAAAAATTATTTTAAACTAAAAAAATATCTATGAAGAACATTATTATCCTTGTCTTTTTTTTGTGTTTTATTAATGTAGTTTCCTTTGGGCAAACACAAATGGAAATGAACCAACAGGCCAGTACGAACTATAAAAAGGCAGATGTTAAAATAGCAATTATTTACGAAAAAGTACAAAAACTAACATTGAATGATATTGATAAAAAATTATTGCTTGATGCCCAAAGAACATGGATAAAATATAAAGAACCCCACTGTAAGTCTGCATCTGCAAGCTATAATGGTGGCAGTATACAGCCAGTTATATTTTACAACTGCTTAACGGAAATAACCAATGAAAGAATTAAGCAGCTCAATATTTATTTAGGAATTAAATAAACATTAATAAAACTGCATGTTAAAATATTTTATGCAGTTTTTTTATGCTCAAAATCTAATTAAATTGTACGATGAAATTATTTATAAGACTTATTTTACCGTTATTGCTTTTGTTATGTGCAGATTCCTTTGCACAGAAACCCAAGTCAGCTAAACCTGCAGCATTTGTAAAATTTAAAGTACCGAAACTTACCACAATGCTTGGTAATTTTAAAGAAACAGCTTATTTAGCGCCACAAAATGCAGACAGTATTATTGGATTGACCTTAAAAATAACCGATGCTAAAAATGTAGTTTATACAATTTCTTCATACCAGTTTTTATACAAAAAAATTGTAACCACAGAGGATGAAAATACCGGAAAAACAAGCAAAACATCTTCCATCAAATCTTCATTATTTAAAACCTCGCCTCTTCCTGTAATGTGGCTAAACGCTGTTAGGGAAAATTTAAAATCCGCTGAAGAATTATTCTTTTTCGCAGTTGTTGCTAAAGACCCTCAGGGTAGAATTATGTATGCACCAGACTTAAAACTGATATTAAAATAATGGAAATTAAAGTTGCAACAGCACATGATTTACATGTAATACAAAAACTTGCAGAAACGATATGGCCAATATCTTATGCCGGTATAATTACCGGTGAACAAATAAGCTACATGCTGAAGCTGTTTTACAACCCGCAAGCATTAAAAATACAACACGAAAAAGGCCATCAATTCGTAATTGCTTTTACAAATGATATTCCAATTGGCTTTGCATCTTTTTCCCAAAAATCTGAAAAGGAATGCTCAACATTTAGGTTACATAAATTATATGTCCTCACCACACTTCATGCAAAAGGCATAGGCAGTTCTTTGTTAGATTATGTATGCATACAAAGTAAAAATGCCGGCGGCGATTTGCTTGAATTAAATGTAAATAAGTCTAACCCTGCAAAAATATTTTACGCTAAAAAAGGTTTTAAAGTTTTTAAAGAAGAGATATTAGAAATTGAAAATGGCTATGTAATGGATGATTATGTAATGGTAAAAGCATTATAATTTTTAAGCTTATTTACTTTCACTTTTATCAAAAAAGTTTTTAAAAAACATCAGTTGGTATCCTACTGCATTAGCCCAATAAGGCCAGTCATGTTTGCCCGGCCTTTCAATATAATCATGAGCAATTTTTAGCTTGGTCATTTTTTCGTGTACTGCCTTACTCATAGGGTAAACAAAATCCTGCAAACCGCAATCTATTATAATTGCTAAAGAATCTTTTGGCTTGTTTTCAATAATATTTGTAACACTAAAATCTCTATAAAAAGTTTTATTAGCTTCATAATTTCCAAGCCTTTTATCTACATCATAACCTCTTGTAATACTTTCCACACTTAGCGCACCACTCATACTCCCACACGCACCAAAGGTTTCTGAATGTCGGTAAGCAATAAATAGAGCGCCATGTCCGCCCATGCTTAAACCTGCTATGGCTCTGTATTTCCTGTCTTTCTTAGTTTTATAATTTGCATCTATATATGCGGGAACTTCAGCAGCAACATGGGTTTCATACTTAAAAGCTGTATCTACAGGACTATCAAAATACCAACTTGTAGAAGCGCCATCAGGACAGACCACTAAGATTTTATATTGATCAGCATAAGCCTGTAATGCAGGAACTTTTTTTATCCAGTTTGCAAAATTTCCATAAGCACCATGTAGTAAATAAACTACCGGAAAATCTTTTTCTTTTTGATATGAATAGGGTTTTATAACGACTGCCTTTATATTTTTATGCATAGCATTACTGTAGATAGAGACTGTATCTACAGCTGCAAAAGAAATAGCCGTAAAGAAAATTATAAATGTAAAAAGCAGTAAAGTATTTTTCATTTTTAAAAATAATGTAAAAAAATAAAACCAATCATAAAGAAGTTTATTTTAAATATATCTACAAAAGCAAATTACTTTTTTTAATACACCAATTGCACTGTATCTTTTATAATCCCCATCACAAATACACTCTGTACATTTCCAATATTTTCAATCTGGCTTAATTTATTTACATGAAAATTATAATAGGAATCCATATTTTCTTCCACCACTTTCAGCATAAAATCAAACTCGCCAGAAATGCTGTAGCATTCAATAATCTCATTCATCTCATTAATAGCGTTTATAAATTTTGTCCCTGCATTTTTACTGTGCGCTTTTAATGATACATAACAAATCACCATCAGCCCACGTTTTACTTTACTATGATTCACCAGCGTTACGTATTGTTTAATGATTCCATCATTTTCCATTCGCTTGATGCGCTCATGAACAGGTGTGGTGCTCAGGTGTATTTTCTCTGAAATTTCTTTTACGGTTATTCTCGCATTTTGCTGTAATAAAGCTAAAATGGAAAGATCTTTTGCGTCAATTGATAAAGCAGTCGTAGACGTTTGTTCTTTTACTATATCTTTTGCCATTATAAAATGTATATATATCCTGAAATGATCTTTAAATTTACATCTTTATCCTAAACATTTCATTTAACATAGAATATTTTCCTACATAATATACATTTGTTTTATAATGATTACGAATTTCGGGTTATTGGTAACAGGTTTTACAACTCTATACACGCAACCTCAGAATCCGTAATCTTAAATAATTAAACATCATTACACACAAACTATTTAAAATGGAAACAACAATTTTTACCGGAATAGATTTCAGCCTTAAAAATAAGGTTGCAGATATTACGCTTGCAGAATGGGGCCGTAAAGAAATAATGCTTGCAGAAGCTGAAATGCCGGGGCTTATGAGTCTTCGTGCAGAGTTTGGCGACAGCAAACCACTTGCTGGCGCACGCATTGCAGGTTGCTTACACATGACAATTCAAACTGCAGTATTAATTGAAACTTTAACGCACCTTGGTGCAGAAGTTAAATGGAGTTCTTGCAACATATTTTCTACGCAAGACCAAGCTGCTGCTGCAATTGCTGCTACAGGAGCCGGTGTTTTTGCATGGAAAGGACAAACACAGGCAGAATCTGACTGGTGCATTGAGCAGACATTGTTTTTTGGCAGTGCTGAAAAACCTTTGAATATGATTTTGGATGATGGTGGAGATTTAACCAACATGGTTTTTGATAAATATCCTGAATTAATTTCAGGCATCAAAGGTTTGAGCGAAGAAACAACAACAGGTGTGCATCGTTTATATGAGCGTATGGCTGCAGGTACTTTGCCTATTCCGGCTATCAATATTAATGATTCCGTTACCAAATCTAAATTTGATAATAAGTATGGTTGTCAGGAGTCTTTAGTAGATTCTATCCGCAGAGCAACTGATGTAATGATGGCAGGAAAAGTAGCAGTAGTGGGTGGTTACGGCGATGTGGGTAAAGGAAGTGCGCAAAGTTTACGTGGTGCAGGTGCAAGAGTTATTGTTACCGAAATTGATCCAATCTGTGCTTTACAGGCTGCAATGGATGGTTTTGAAGTAAAGAAAATGATTGATGCCGTTAAAGAAGCAGACATCGTTGTTACTGCATCTGGTTGTAGAGATTTGATTACCGAAAATCATTTCCGCAACATGAAGGACAAAGCAATTGTTTGTAACATCGGTCACTTTGATATTGAGATTGACATGGCTTGGTTAAATGCAAATTATGGTGCGTCTAAAAATACCATTAAACCACAGGTAGATTTATATACCATCGAAGGCAATGATATTATCGTTTTGGCTGAAGGCCGTTTGGTAAATTTAGGTTGTGCTACAGGCCATCCAAGCTTTGTAATGAGCAATTCATTTACCAACCAAACCCTTGCACAGCTTGAGTTGTGGCAGAACAGCGGTAACTACGAAAATAAAGTTTATGTGCTTCCAAAGCACCTAGATGAAAAAGTTGCACGCCTTCACCTTGCAAAAATAAATGTAGTGTTAGATGAATTAACCACTGCACAATCAGAGTATTTGGGCATAGCAAAAGAAGGTCCATTTAAAACTGAAATGTATAGATATTAATTATAGATTTTAGATACAAGATTAAAGATATAAGACATGAAAGCCCGTTCAAATTTGAGCGGGCTTTTTATATTCATTCAATATTCATCATTCTGAATTCCAATTCGTAATTTATAATTCGTAATTAACTCAGGGGCTTTCTCCATCACAACTCCTTTCAGCATTTGTTCGGCATGCTACGGCTACGGTATTCGTTAAGCAGCTTCCCGCCTGCGGCGTAGGCTGCTCCACTCACACTCCCCTTCGCATTGCCGCAGCCCGTGGCCGGTAGAATATGAATTTAGCTTTTATCGACGGGGGAGAAGCAAAAACAAAATGGTTGACTTAACCATTTTTTTTGAAATACTAATTCACAATTTTACAAAACTCAATTAACGTGCAAGCACAGCTAAAAAATATCTAAAATTAGTTAAAGGAAACCAAGCAATTTAGACTTCAGTTTTTGTAAACCAGTGTTTCAAATATTTGTTGATACTGTAAATCAGATTTTTTCGTTTTCACTATTCAACATATATTCATCGATTCTGCCAAATGATCAATTTAACTAACAAGAATGACAGGCTTTATTTATAAAAAAAATTTTTTAATCCTTGTATTACTGTTTGCCAGCTCACTTATTACTAAAGCTCAGCTACCAAATAATTGTAACGTCATGGCAGCATTCTCTCCCGCTGTTGATTCAGTACTTTCCCCCGGTATACCATTGACTTTGCAAAATGCAAGTACTAATGCTACCGGCTTCTATTTTATAGTTAATGGCTTTAATTTTTTTACTAATCCTGCAAATCAACCTTTCAATGTAGGTTTCGAAGTCGGGATTACATCCGTCCAAATAGTAGCAACAAACGGGAACTGCTCAGATACAAGTAGAAAAATTAATTTTCTAAGAACAGGAGTACTGCCGCCAAATCCAGAAAAGGTTACAAAAAATTATGGATTCAATAGTGGGGGTACAGTAATCGGCGGTGCTTTGACCCTCTTAAATGGAGACAATTTAATTTTTGGAGGTACAAATCCTGATCAAATATCAGCCGGCACAATATTTAGAACAACACCAGATGGATGTCTGCTTTGGGCAACGAAAATTCCAAATATATATCCCATTAACGGTGATCAAATCTATAGTGCCACAGAATTGCCAAATGGGGAGATTCTTTTCCTTTCCAGATCTCAGGAATCTGAAAAATATATCAGCAAACTAACTGCATCAGGCACATTAATTTGGAGCAAGGGATTGAAAGATGCTAACAATGAATTTCAATATACAAGAATTATTGAAAAACTACCTGATAATGGCTTTGTGACTTTTTCTAGAAAGTGGCAAGACAATGGTTTTGTGATTACTCGCTTTACTAGTAGTGCCCAAATATTATGGCAAAAGTTCTTCAAATATAATTTATTTGATTATTACTACTTTGATAGAGTTGCCATTATGGGAAACAGTTTATACCTGGCGGCCAATATTAGTCACTTTACAAATGGTGGTACAAGTGCTAATTACAAATCCATCATATCAAAAATCAATTTGATTAATGGAGAAAGCTTATGGGTAAAAGATTATTCTATTGGATCAGTCAATCCGGTTTTCGGCGACATTATCAAACTGGATTCTACTCTTTTAATTAATTTTACTGGCCCAACAGGAAATATACAAAAAACTCCGATTGGAGGATTAATGCAGATCGATACTTCAGGCAACGTTTTAAAAGCCACCTTGGTAACAGAAGATTATTTTCCAAATTCTACATTAGGACCTTTTGGGGCTTCAAACAAAAGGCTTATTGAATCAGGTAAGAATTATTATTTATTATCTTCAGGAGGTTACCAAATCTTCGGACTTCAAGGAAATGGAGCGAATTCAAAAGTAATAAGATTTGATTCTGCATTTCAACTAAAATGGGTTTATCAAACAGGCGGTATTTCAGCACCGAGATATCATTTTTTGACACCTGATAGTGCTAAAGGGTGTAAAGTTTTTGGCGTTAATTATTCAAAAGATTTAGAAACATATAAACTTAGTAACCGGTTTCAAGTAGATAGAATAGACACATCAGGTTATACAACAAATCCCGATTGTTTTTTCTTGTCACAACCGGCAGAAATTCAAAATGTATCAGTATCTGCAACTCTAATTCAATGGTCAATAGATTCAGTTTGCACAAACACAGTAGAAGATTTCATATTACCTTCTAAAAGTGCTTTTCCGGATATAAGATATGTATGTCCAGATTACATTGACTCTTGTTCCTTATTTGCCACATCAGGACAAACTAAGGTGTGTAACCTTTCTCAAATTTATACCTACAAATGTCATAAAAATAAAGCTTGTAATCAGCCAACAACTTGGGAGGTTTCTGGTAATGTTCAAATTATTTCTCAAACAGATTCGCTCTTAAAAGTGAGGTTTTTAAATTTTGGTCGTCACGTAATTTATGGTAGGAAACTTATTGGTTGTTTTAAAGCTGAAGATTCAGTTGTTGTTAATGCGTTATCATCCAGCCCGCCATTAAATCTTGGTGATGATATGGGGATTTGTGTTGGGAACGTTAAAATATTACATGCGGGAAACAAATATTTTAATTATCAATGGCAAGATGGGTCTACGGATTCTACACTTATGATAAGTCAACCCGGACAGTATTGGGTAAAAGTTACTGATTCATGTCAAAATATATTAAGGGATACAATAACTGTTTTTATTTCTTCTGCTCCAAATATCAGTATAGGTAGCAATAGAACAATTTGCGCTAAAGACACTGTTCACTTAACTGCATCAGCAGGATTTTTAAATTATCAATGGAGTCCCAATTACCGAACAAATTCCACATCAGGGCAATCAATAATCGTGAATCCATTAATAGACACAGTTTATTCAGTAAAAGTAGAAGCAACTCCGGGATGCTTTGGATTTGATACAATTAAAATAAAAGTAAATAATTCACCCTTCATAAATCTTGGAAGTGATAAAAGTATTTGTGCTGGGGATAGCATTATTCTGGATGCCGGTAGCGGATTCTCCTTTTACAATTGGAGTAATGCAATGAGTACTCAGGTAGTAGTCTTAAATAACAAAGGAATATATTCGGTTGAAGCAATTACTCAATTGGGTTGTAAATCGTATGACAGCTTTAGAATAGTAGATGTTTATCCTTTACCTAAGCTCAATCTTGATCAAAATCCCGATTTATGCATTGGCACAAGTAAAACATTAAATGCGGGGTCAGGTTTTGAAAGTTATAATTGGAACACAGGAGAAACAACACAACAAATTATTATAAATTCAATAGGAAAGTATAAAGTTCTAGTAAAAGACAATAACGGTTGTAAAGGTTCAGATTCAACAAAAATTTTAACCATAAAACAACCTCCTTCATTATTCCTACCAAACGATATTTTATTATGTAGCTACGAATCTGCAACCCTTAAACCAAATTTTATATTTTCTAAATATCTTTGGAATGATGGTAGTAGAAATAATTCGATTAAAGTTTCATCACCGGCTAATTATTGGCTTGAGGTTACTGATCAATATGGATGTATAGGACGTGATAGCATTCTAGTTTCCTTAAAAAATGATTGTATAACTGGAGTAAATGTTCCAAACGCTTTTACACCAAATGGAGATCAGAAAAATGATTTGTTTAAACCTTTAATTTCTGAAAACCTAACCAAATATGATTTTAGAATTTACAACAGATTCGGTAATTTAATTTTTCAATCAAATAATGTTTTAGAAGGATGGAATGGCAAGGTTAATCAGATTCCAGAAGGAAATGGTGCATATATATGGACATTGATATATCAAATTCAAGGACAAGTGACGAAAAAACAAGAAGGAAGTTTTTTATTAATTAGATAAGAAACAAATACTCATAAAGGCAAAAAATTTAATACAATTAAGGCACCCATTTCCTGTGCCCGCAAAGTGTTTTTTACAAAAAAAGTAAGGCATTTCTTAGCACCAATTAAAATGCAAAGTATATTATGAATGTAACTTAGAGCATTCTTTTATTTTCAATGAATTACTTTTGCATCATGACAAATCTTTCTGTAAACATAAATAAAATTGCTACACTTCGCAATGCACGTGGCGGCAACAATCCTGATGTAATAAAGGCCGCACTTGATATTGAGCGTTTTGGTGCACAGGGAATAACTGTACACCCCCGACCTGATGAACGACACATTACTTACAAAGACGTATACGATTTAAAAGAAGTTTTAACCAGTGAATTTAATATTGAAGGCAACCCAACCGAAGATGAATTTGTAAAATTAGTATTGGCAAATAAACCAACGCAGGTAACATTGGTACCCGATGTTCGTGGGCAGTTAACCAGCAACCATGGTTGGGATACAGTTACAAATCAAGATTATTTAAAAGAAATTATTGCAACATTTAAAGCTGAAGGAATTAGGGTTTCTATTTTTGTGGATGCAGATATTAAAATAATTGAAGCCGCAAAAACTACCGGCACAGATAGAATAGAATTATATACAGAAAGTTACGCAAAGCAGTTTTCAATGGGCAATAGCAATAAGCAGTTGGCAATTGACCCATTTGTTGCAGCAGCAAACAAAGCAAATGAGTTGGGTTTAGGCATTAATGCAGGGCATGATTTAGATTTACAAAACCTACAGTTTTTCGCACAAAATATTCCTCAATTATTAGAAGTTTCTATTGGGCATGCTTTAATAAGCGATGCACTTTATTTGGGTTTGGAGAATGCAGTGCAGCTTTATAAAAGGCAATTGAGCTAGTGAATGCTGAATAGTGAAAATTAATGCTATAAAGTTTAGAAAACACTTTAAAGTAGTACAAACCAAAAGTCCATCTTCGGAGGATTTTGGGGACTTTACCTAATCATTTGACTTAATTTATACTCCAGCGCCGCACCTCTTAAATTTTTTCCAATCAAATTCCCTTGCGGATCAATTAAAAAGTTTTGCGGAATACTTTGAATACCGAATTGCTGTGCAACAGCATTATTCCAAAATTTTAAATCGCTCACATGTGTCCATGAAAGATTGTCTGACACAATTGCATCTAACCAAGGTTGTTTGGCCCTATCCAACGAAACTCCTAAAACAGTAAAATTTTTATTTTTATACTTCTCATAAGTATTAACCACATTTGGATTTTCTGCTCGGCACGGGCCACACCAGCTTGCCCAAAAATCAATCAAGACATATTTCCCTTTAAATGAAGCCAGAGAAATATCTTTACCTGTAGTGTCTGCCTGCGAAAAATCTCCTAGTGGTTTGCCGTAACCAGCCTGTTTGTTTTGTTCAATTTGCTGTGCTAAATAATTTGCAATAGGCGATGCTTTAACCTCAGTAGATAAAGTATTGTAAAGCGTTT